>Ga0210398_10001832_pt1 | contig 21366 bp, 27 predicted proteins | sample IncBWC4OmetaG_FD_161047 | JGI IMG/M metagenome (GOLD analysis project Ga0210398, IMG submission 161047) | Forest soil microbial communities from Barre Woods Harvard Forest LTER site, Petersham, Massachusetts, United States - Inc-BW-C-4-O | ecosystem: Environmental > Terrestrial > Soil >...
GGTGGTTTTTGCATAGCCCCCAGGTAGGCGGTTTTTATAGTGTGCTTTCGGCCAGGGTTTTCTCATCAGGGCGGGCGCGGCTATGAAAAATCGTCTTCTTGCGGCTATCTTGATTGCGCCAATGTTTGTTGGTGCGTCTTCCATACCCGGAAATGCTGTTCCGCTGCCGCCCTATGATCCGGTCGTTCACTCGGGCTCGCTTCAGGCCGAACCCGTCGCCGTGCGTCATCGCGGCACCACGGTTGCCCGCGGCCCGCGCGGTGGCATGGTTGCTCATCATCACAGGACTGTTGTCCGTCCGGGCGTTCGCCCCGTGCAACCGATCGCTCGTCCAGGCGTCCGCCCTGGAGCTCGTCCGGTGCATCCGATCGCTCGTCCCGGCGTTCGCCCTGGCGTTCGTCCGGTTCACCCGATTGCCCGCCCAGGCCGCCCGTGGGTACGTCCACCAGGCTATTACTGGCGTCCCGGCGGTGCTATTGCTGCTGGTGCAGCGATCGGTTTCATCGCGGCAACATCAGTAGGTGCCTATGCTGGAGTAGCGCCAGGTCCGGGCTACTGCTGGTACTATACCGATCCCAGCATGACAAAAGGCTTCTGGGACGTTTGTCCATAGCGCAACGGATCCGTACGGCAGTCGTGGCCGATCGTCCGGTATCGCCGCGCATCCTGTGAGTGAGAGTAAGCGCGGTGAAATGGCTAAACGCTACCTCACAGTAATTTCGATTTCAGCCGCACTTGCATGCAGCGCGTGCGGCGGTCGTCCTTCTCAGGGCGTTCTCATTCCGCTGGCCGCCGGCGCCAGGGCCGAAGGCACAGACCGTGTTCCCATCCTGATCGCAACAACCCGACAACGCACGACGGCAGATGCAGGCGAGATGTTTGGGAGCGAGCGCGCTGCCGATGTGTCGTATGCCGCGATCACGGTTTCAATTCCGCCTGACGCCTCACGCAAGATCGGCGAGGTTCAATGGCCCGCGACGCTTCCCGGCGATCCGCGAACGGACTTCGTGACCATTTCGGCAGACTATACCGATAAACAGAGCTTTCTTGCCACCATCACCGCTGTCGCAAAACAGACCGGCCGAAGCAAAGTGCTTGTCTTCGTTCACGGGTTTAACAACCGGTTTGACGACGCGGTTTATCGATTTGCCCAGATTGTGCACGACTCGAAAGCCCCGGCAATTCCGGTGTTGTTTACATGGCCTTCACGCGGTGAAACGAAACTGCGTGCGTATACCTATGACAGGGAAAGTGCGAACTATTCGCGTGATGCTTTGGAGGACTTGCTGAATTCGCTTACCGGCCTCCCGGCGATTACGGAGGTTAATTTGCTCGCCCATTCAATGGGAAACTGGGTCGCGCTGGAGGCGCTCCGCGGCCGATCGATACGACGCAGCGCCTCCGCCGCGCTTTTGAAACCCGACAAACTCAAAAATGCACTGCTGGTGGCGCCGGACGTGGATGTGGATGTCTTTCGCACACAGATCCTGAGAATGGGTCCGGCGCGGCCACGCATTGCCTTGTTCGTTTCTCAAGACGATTCCGCGCTGGGTTTGTCAAAAGTTATCTGGGGCGACATCCCTCGGATGGGCGATATCGATCCGACCCAGGAGCCATATCGCACCGAACTCGAACGCGACAAGATTACCGTCTTCGATCTGACAAAGGTTGGCCCAGGCAGCGATGCTCATGATCGCGCATTCGAAGAAATCACTCCCGTAATGCAGATGATAGCGCAGCGCTTCAGACAGGGGCAATCGATGAGCGATCGCGGCCCCGACATCGGTAATCAAATTGAAAATGCTGCCACCAGCGCCACTACCAGATAGCTGATGGTGCGGCAGTTCTAAGAAAACGCATATCGATCTAAAAAGATCGAAATGCGGTCCAGCAGCGAGGCTTGGGCCGAAACTGCATAGCCACCTCGAAATCCGGATGCAAATGTTCGAGCAGCGAACAATCCGGATGCGGGGAAGCCAGCCATGTTTAAACAGTTCAGCGCGTCAGTGCTGATTGCGCTTGCCGTAACATGCGCCTTGCCCGCAGGTGCGCAATCTCCACAAGGAACCAGTGTCGGTTCGCTAACGTGCAAAATGGCGCCTTCGATCGGTCTGATCTTCGGTTCTAGGCAGCGGATGGCCTGCCGTTTTGTGCCTGACGGTCCATATCCTCCCGAAGCCTATGTCGGGGTCATGAATTCAGTTGGCCTCGATATCGGCATCACCGCTGGCGGGGTCATGGGGTGGGGTGTTTTTGCCCCCACAGCAGGTCCGAAGCGGGGAGCGCTCGCCGGCACCTATGCGGGAGCGAGCGGCGCCATAGGTGTCGGCGTCGGGGTCGGTGCCAATCTCCTGTTTGGCGGGACCGGGCGCTCGATCGTACTGCAGCCCCTCTCAGTTGAGGGGTCGGTTGGGGTCAATCTCTCTCTTGGAGTCTCGGCTCTCACTCTCGCATTGGCGCAATGACGATTGAGGAGCGCAACCTCTTCCGTGAGCCGGGCCCACATAACTAATTCAGCGAAGCCGCTCGATAACGAGCCAGTCATCAGAGGACGATCGATGAAAATCTCCATGCACCCGCTGGCCAGGCTTGGATTTCTGTCTTTGCTGCTTGCTATCCCGGCCGGATCCGCTTTTGCGCAGGCAAATATCGGAAAAGCCATCATAGATAAACTTTCGGCCAAGGTCGCAAAGCTCGAAAGCGCATGCGCTAACGATATCAAAAAATACTGCACGACCGTAACGCCGGGCGAGGGGCGTATGATCTACTGCATGCAAGCCCACGAGGACAAGGTAAGCCCCCAGTGTGCTTTTGAATTGGAGGAATCGGCCTCCAGCATCCAAGACCTGACCGAAAGCCTGAAAGACGCGGTCCTGGCTTGCAAGGCAGAGATCGCGGGCGTGTGCGGGAAGACGGTACCCGGCGAGGGCCGGATAGCGGCCTGCCTGATGGCAAACAGATCGACGGTCTCCAAGGGTTGTGAAGAATCGATCCAGAAAGTTGAATCGCTAGCGAAATGACGAGCAGCTGCCCGTTCCATTTTTCAGATAGCTGACGTTCGGAAAAGAAGCATCGCTTCTCCCCTCGTTGCGCCTTTGACTCAGGGGAAGGGTCTCGCGAGCTCGATACTTCCCCCGAGAGACCCCGTTCGCACGGCGCCATGCGAATGGGGTTTTTATCAGGGGTCCTATTAGAAATACGCGGGGAATTCGGCTCTGTAGCAATCCCGGCGTTCTACGAGCCCAGTGGCGCCAGGGCGCTGCTCAGAGGTGCACTGGGAATAGCCATCAATCCGGAGAATGGATGGCTTAGATCAAGGATCAGAAAAACAGCCGCCGACGCAGAGAAGGCACTAGCTAATAGTGCGGCAACGATCGTCAGGTTTGGGCGTGCGAACAGACCGAAACTAACGAAGATTAGCGTTAGCCAGAACACAAGTACCGCGATGAAAGGCTTGGGAATTCCGCTTCCGGATTCTGCAAGGAGAACGCGCGTCTGCGCCAAATCGATGCCGATTTGAATTGCGCGGGTCTGCATCAGACGTTGAGCGTCATTCTGCGGCGAAAGTTCGAGGAGTCGATCGAAAAATAGGTTGGCGGACGCGCTGGCTTCGAAAGGAGCGGCTTTTGTCTCGACGGAATCTCGCTCACCCCATATCCGTTCGATCAATGTTTTGACACCGCTCCGCAGCAACACGCGGACAGGCTCGGCCTGTGCTCCCGAGCGGGCAAGGATATTATCAAGCAAGACGACGTTGGCGGTTATCTGTTTGATCTGATTGCTCTGTGCCTGAAAAGTGCTCTGTGCCGATGCGATTAGAAGGCCGAGAACGAGGGCTGACAATGTCGCGATCAATCCGGTGCTCAACCTGATCACATCCTTCGTATCTGAGCTGAGGTGAGGCTCAGGCAGCACCGAGCGAAGCAGCATACCCAGCAAAGCGCCGCCGAAAATAAAGATGAATGCAACTTCTGAAGTATACAAGGCGGCTATTCCTCGGCGGCTATAAGTGCGATCGGTCGTGTTGAATGGCGACCATAAACACTCCAATGGCACACGGGACGGCCATGGTGTTGCGATCACCAAAAGAAATACGGCGCGCGTAGTCTACTTTCATTCACCGCCACCGCTGGCACCGGCTAAGCATCGCACGCTTCATCAGTTGCCTCGTAAGCAAGTAAGCAATTGAAGCAAGCTTGAGAGGGCGTCTAACGTTTTACGGTAGCGAGCCAAACAGCACTCGCCTATGCAAAAACAGGCAGCCATCGCCCACATGTCTCGGAAATTACCGTCAATAATGGGACACGAGCCGGTGACGTCGCATTCCAGGGTTGACCTCGACATCTTTCATCGTGAAACTTGTTGCAGCTGCCACCCAGACGAATGTGAGACTAAATGCGTAGTGTCGTGATGCGATGCGGAATACTCAAGATGGTCGCCTTGCTGACGATGTTGCCGGCGTATCCGGCGGTCGCGCAAACTCTAAACGCTGTCAAGCAGCGGGGCACGCTCAATTGCGGCGTGAGTCAGGGTTTGCCGGGCTTTTCGAGCATGGACGAAAATAATACATGGACTGGCTTTGACGTTGATTTTTGCCGAGCCATCGCCGCCGTCATTTTCGACGATCCTAACAGGGTGACATTCATGTCGCTCGATACGGCAACTCGTTTTACGGCGCTGCAGTCGAAAGGGATCGATGTCCTGTCGCGTAATTCGACGTGGACCATGTCAAGGGAAGGTTCGCTTGGCCTGATGTTCGCGGGTGTGTCGTACTACGACGGCCAAGGCTTTTTGTTGCGGCGAGAAGCTAACATCGATACGGCGTTGGAGCTTAGCGGCAAGACGGTTTGCACCCAGACCGACACCACAACCGAGCTAAATCTGTCGGACTATTTCCGGGCTAATAACCTGAATCTAAAGGTCTTGGCACTTGCCACGGCGGATGAGACCTTGAAGGCCTATGAAGATAGTAGATGCGACGTTCTGACCAGCGACGTCTCGCAACTTTACGCCGAGCGTCTCAGGCTTAACGCACCCGACAGCCATATTATTCTCCCGGAAGTGATTTCGAAGGAGCCGCTTGGGCCCGCGGTACGGCAAGGTGACGACCAGTGGTTCAATCTGGTCAAGTGGACACTGTATTCGTTGATTAATGCCGAAGAGCTAGGGATCAAATCAAATACGATCGACGATGCGTTGAAATCGGCCAACCCCAATATTCGGCGGCTCGTCGGCAGCGAAGGCGAATTTGGCGAGCAGATCGGACTCACGAAGGACTGGGCCACGCGCGCGGTTCGTGCGGTGGGGAACTATGGAGAGATCTACGAGAGGAACGTGGGAGCGCAATCCAAGCTCAGCATTCCGCGTGGGCTGAACGCGCTCTGGACAATGGGCGGCATCCAATACGCGCCACCGATCAGATAGTTATTGAGGCCAGACCATGATCGTGGATTACTATTCGCTGATGACGAAAGCGGTGTCAGGTAAAGGTGTGGCCGCTCGCGAGAAAATTTACCAGGACGCGCATGCGCTCATTGTTAGGTCCAATCTTGCTCGTCGGGTCACGGCGTCTCACGCCGCCGCCTTGGATGACGCCATTCGTCGCATCGAGGACGAGATAGCGGCCGCTCAAGAACAGCCCGGCGAAATATCCCCTGAAGCAATCAGCAGAGTGCTATCAAGCGGCACACATTGGAGGAGCATAGCTTTCAGCGCCAGCGCAGTCATCGCCGTCATCGCGCTGTCGGCATTGCTCTATGAATATGCCGCGACCACAGGTCTGCGTGCGGTGGGTAGCGGCGTGACCGCGTCATCGACGCCAAAGCAGCGTGGGCGCGAAGACGTCGTGATGGCGGACTTAAAGCCCGGCGTTGACGGCGGCTCCTCAGGCGCCGACTTGCCTTTTTCGTTGCAGCGGCAAGTCGTGTTCTATCGAACCACGGTGGTTCCCGGATCAATCGTGGTCGATCGGGAAAACCGCTTTCTTTACCTCATCGATTCGAACAATTCCGCGCGTCGCTATGGAATCGGAATTGCGCAAGAGTGTCTGAAAGAGGGAAGCCTCTTTCGGGTCGCGAACAAGCTAGAATGGCCTGATTGGCGGCCTTCGACCGTCGAAACTGCTAAAGACGCGGGCAGCTTGCTGGAGCGGACTGGCCGTCCCGGCAGTCCTTTAGGCTCTCGTGCTCTTTTGCTGGACAAGCCCGGGCTGATCATTCATGGAACGAATTCGCCGAAAACGATTGGGCATCTCGTCGCCTCCGGATGTATTCGGCTTGTGAACGACGACGTCGAGGACTTGTACCGACGCGTCTCGCTGCAGTCCCGCGTGGTATTTGTCAGCTAGGCGATGAGATAGTGTCGTTAAAACATCAAGTTTTAAGGCGCTTTCCCTTCATCTTTCTATCTTCTGCAATGACGGTAAAGTCTGGTCCTGTGCGGGTATCAGCGCTCGCAGCGAAGTCGGTGACGACCATGGTTGTCCCGGGTTGCAGCGACCGGGCAACTTGCTTGACGCCGGCACCATTAAGATAATCGATGCGCCCCAAAACGGGATCTGACCATAGATCTGCACTCGTGCTGCTGTCAGGGTCGCCGCCGATATCGAATGAGTTCCACCTAAGAAAATGGCCATCTTCAGATGGACCAATCAGGGAGTACAAGTGCGTCCCGAGTGGTTTTGCTTCATCGAAGATCGCTATCGGTGTTTGGAATGCGACGGCACCGTCTTTGAGGAGATAGGCCTTGCGATCGGCTCCTGATACCAGAATGGAAGCAAAGTCATTTTTCGACATTGATTTATCGGCAGCACGAGCTTTCGTCCGAGGGGTTTTGTTTTCGGCCGTTTTTGCATCTGCTGCTAAGTCGTTCGGCAGCACGAGCCCGGGTTGTACAACGGAACTGTGGGCGCTTGTCTGGTCTGCGATGATGACCGACGTACCAAGTCCTGTTACCGAAAATAGCAGCCGGGAAAATTCTACCGGGAGCCGAATACAGCCCTTTGATGCAGGATAACCGGGGAGATGACCTGCATGGAGGGCTATGCCGCGCCAGGTCAATCGTTGCATGTTCGGCATCGGCGCATTGTTGTATGTGCTGGAATAATGTTCTTCGCGCTTCTGCAGGATCGTGAACACCCCCGTCGGGGTACTGTGCCCTGGAGCTCCCGTCGAGCAGGTTGAGACTGCGATCGCGAGGCCGTTTCGATAGACGTGGACTAACTGATGCGGGATTGAAACGACGACCACGACCGGCCCCTTTGGAGACAGTTCGGGCCGCCAAATAAATTCACCGATCTTCATCTCTTTAATGGCGGCGATGCCCTTTGCGAACGATCGACCTCCGCTAACCAGCAGTGAGAACGTTGCAGCGCCGAAAACAAACTCCCGTCGTAACATGCCGCCTACCTCCTGATCGACATTGCAAAACGAATTGCGCAGATGGGTAGGCAACGTTTTTCTGCCTGCGTGCGCCCTGAGTCGCGGCTTTCCGTTTCGTTCTGCGTTATCACAGATCAGCTCCTAATAGCCGAGCTGTCTGCGCCAACTAACCGCTCGGTTAGGCCCGGCGCTGTTAGCGTCATCTTCCAGCGTTGGGCCGCATTGAACGCGCTCAAAAGCCGAGGCTATCCTGTGTGTGAGCACTCATTGTGCGTGTCAGGGTTGAGGACGCTTGAGATAATGTCTGAGAGGGACTTTCGCCGAATAGTTTTCGGTATTCGACCGAGAAACGCCCGAGTTCTAAGAAGCCGAAGTGCATTGCGATTTCGGTCACGGTCGTCAGTTCGCCGTTCGCGCCCTGCAAAGCCCTTCTTGCCCTTGAAAGCCGCAACATTCGAAGGTGCCGGCATGGCGGAAGGCCGTGAATCGTGTGAAACGCCTTGCGAAGCGTTCGTTCGCTAACGGCCAGTGCCAGGCAAAGAGCCGAAATATGAAGCGGCTCGTTGACGTCCGAGAGGGTCAGTTGTTCAGCTTCGTCGACGAGTTCACGACTCGTCCTTTCGCGACGCGCAAGCGGTATTTCCGCCCCGCCCGCGATCAACCGATGAAGTGTCATCGAGCCGCCCCCCGCATCGCAAGACACACAAAGGTCTTGTCGAATGCAGCAGGCCACAATCCTGCACTCCGGCGATATTGTCCTTTGGGGCAAACGGAAGCTTCCGGCGGCCCGGCTGTTTGGGGGCGGGACAGATTCGTCGTAAAATTGTTATACGAGGAGGCTGGCGTCGGGTGAGGGTGAGGCGGTGAGCAAGCCTACCCGCTCTGCGATAGATACAGTCTCCGCAAATGACTGGACCTGCAACTTCTGCATCACCATAGCGCGGTGCGCTTTCACGGTCCGCTCAGATGTCCCAAGTTGATGAGCGATTTGCTTGTTCGGCTTTCCCCGGACCATCAACGAGAAGACCTCGGCCTCGCGCGGGGTCAGCGTGGAGATCAGCGATTGAAGGAAATTGAGCTGTTCAAGGCTCTGCTGCGTTGCCGCATGTCGGGCAAGTGCGCGCTCGATTGCTTCCAGCAATATCTCTTTGGATACGGGTTTGGCGAGGAAGTCCTCAGCGCCGGCCTTGATGGCGCGCACGCTTGTGGGAATGTCGCCGTGGGCGGTCATGAAAATGATCGGCCAGCCGCGCGACAATTTCGTGAGTTCTTCCTGAAGCTGCAGACCACCCAAGCTTGGCATTTGGACGTCGAGCAGGATGCAACCGGGTCTGGCGGTCGCGACAGCATTCAAGAACGAGGCTGCCGAGTCATAGGCCGCGACCTCATAACCGGAAGCGTGCAGTAAACGAAAAATCGATGTTCGAAATGACGCATCGTCGTCCACGATATGAATCACGGGAGCGCCCGTCCTCATTCGTTCACCTTTCGTCAAAGGAGGCTCGGAATCAGATCTGAACGTAGGCTCTTTGTGTCGGAGCAGGCAACCTCGTCCCGAGAGCATAGAAAGAATAAAATTTCGATGAGCCGAGGAATATTTCGGCTTTTGGGACCCGCCACCACAGATTGTTGTCCGGCTGGCCGCTAGCCCCATCCACTATACCAAGGCGCTCCTTGGGAGGCGTTAGAGATAGGCGGTATATGAGTTGATCCACACGAGAATGGAGGAAATGAGCCCGATCACGCCAGCATTGGAGGCAAACGCTGTCGCATTTCCGGACATCCCGAGCAGGAGCGAATCCCGGCTCATATTGTCTGGAACGGAGATTTCTGCGGGAAAAGTGGACGCCCCGCCAATCGCATTGGTACGCGCCAGCGTGCCGGATACGGCAATCTGGCCTTGGCCGACGCCGCGGGGGATGCCCTCGACTTTTGCCCGATAGATCTGCCCCGGGGCATTATCGAAGACGATGTCGACGGGGGTTCCGATCTGGATCGTCTGGAACCCGTTCTGCGAAAACATTCCGACAATCGTAATTTCTTTTTCGACAATAAAGGACATCGTCGAGCGCGCTTGCAGTGCGCGAGCACCGATAGACAGCGCCATTGCCGTCACATAGCCGTCGGCGGGGGCCCGGATGGTGGTTTGCGACAACTCCCATTCGGCGTTTTCCAGCTGTGCTTGAATCTGGGCAACCGTTGTGTTGGTGCCGCCGATCTCGGAGTCCAGCGCCAGTTTGGCGCTCTCCTGCGTCGATTTGGCGACGTTGAATTGTGCCGCCGTCGTCTCGAATTGGATCTGGGTGTCCTGTTGCTTGAACTCGGAATTCGTCCCGCTCGAGTAAAGCTTCTGAATATCCTCAAGACGCTTCGCGTTGTACTTAAGCTGGGCTTCAAGGCCGGCGACATTTGCCGTGGCCTGTTCGTAGTTCGATTTCAATATCTGGGCTTGCTGCCGCGCGGCGGCCAGCGATGCCTTTAGCTGCGTCACCTTGAACTGGTAGGGCAGGGGATCGATCTGGAACAGGACATCGCCCGTCTTTACTGGGGCGTTCGACTTGACTGGAATGTCGATCACCTGACCCGTCACGTTCGGTGTTACCTCGACCACTCTTCCGATCACCGTGATCCTGCCGGACGGGGTCAGGTAATTGAACAGCGCGAGGAACGTTGCGAGTATCAATGCACCGACAAGAACCGAGACCGTGCCCGACAGCCAGCCCCAGCGAATCAGTTTGAATCTCGAGAAGATCAACCACAGCGCGGCGAAGTAGAGACACAGAATGATCAGCACGTTGGAGCCCCATCGTTTGCAAATGCTAAACGAGCGTTTGTAAGACGTTGCTTGGCCGGCGCTATGCAAAATCGGTGCGGCGACGGCACATTTCATTTTAGTGACGCATCGTTGCATCACGTGAATCAATAACGGTCCGAGCGATGCATCGTCGATATTCGGTCTCGCAGAAATCCCACCGCATATTTTTTTTATCGCTGCTGGTTTTTGCATAGCGGCTGCTCCGGCGCTTTTTCATAGTCGCCAATAAGCGCGGTCCACTGTTGCTGCGCCGATGCGAAGATATTCGTAGGGGTGCCGTGACCAAGCCAGTGTGAAAATGAAAATGGAGAAAGCTATGAGGCTCGCTTCAATACCGAGGATATTAGCAAACGATCAGAGAGGGCGGGTCTCCGCTCTGGTATTGGCGCTCACTCTGACCGTTTCGATCGCGGGCAGCGCGCGCGCGGAAGGTGACGACGCTACGAAAATCCTCAAGACGATGTCTGACTACATGGCTAGCCAGAAATCGATCAACGTGAACTACGATACCGACATCGAGGTGATCACGGCTGATCTGCAGAAGATCCAGTTCACAAGTTCAGGCCACGTCTTGATGGTTCGCCCCGACAAGCTTCGGGTATCCAGGACCGGCGGGTACAGCGACGTTGAGCTTGTCTTCGACGGCAAATCGACCAACGTCCTCGACCACGATCACAATGTCTACACCGAGATAAGCTCCGCCGGGACCGTCGAGCAGCTAGTCGAACGCATGCGGGACGAATTTCAGCTGCCCGTGCCCGGAGCGGATCTATTGCTGGCCAGCAGCTTCGATCGGCTCATGGATGGTGTGATCGACGCCAGGCACATCGGGCAAGGCGTCGTTGACGGCGTTGAATGTGAACATCTTGCTTTTCGCAACATGGACACCGATTGGCAGCTTTGGGTCGAGGCCGGTCCGCATCCCGTTCCCCACAAGTACGTGATCACGAACAAGGGCATAACGGGCGCTCCACAATACACCCTTCACGTCATCAGCTTGGTCACGGACAGCCCGATTGCCGCCGACGCTTTTGTCTTCAAGGCGCCCGCCGGAGCAACGAAGGCCGAGATGAAAGATTTGCACGATATCGACGAGGTTCCGTCAGGCGTTGTCGCGGGAGGATCGAAATGACTAGTTTTGTTAAAATGGGATTGCGCTGCGGAGCTGCTTTGATCTCCGGCGCTGCATGTCTTCTGGTGAACGAGCAGGCAATTTTTCACCAGGGTGGCTCTCTCACGACGAGCGCCGAGGCGCGGATCGGTCGTCCGCTCACGCCGCTGAGCTACGCGGGTGTCGCGCGGCGCACCACGCGGCGTGCTGTTGCGGTCGGCGTGGGTGTTGGCGTCGCCGCGGGAGCGGTATACGCCGCACCGGTCGTGGTTGCCCCCGCTGCTGGATGCGTTCAGGCGGTGGACCCCTACGGCCGGGTCTACACGCGCTGCTATTGAGCCGTCACCTCAATCCCGAAGCCGCTCGCTAGGACAAAAGCTTCCGAGCGAGGACTACGCGCCAAGGGAAAAGATTCGCTGGTGCGGCAGTGATGCCGCACCGGGATGCCCCAATTGGACACGGCCAAAGGGGCAGATCATAGCTGCCCGTAATTGGAGTTACAGACTCATGTCAACGATAAGCCGGAGAGCTTTTGCCAGCGGCATTGCACTGCTCCCATCGCTCCATCTAACCGCTGCTCACGCCCGCGGCGGCATTAGTCCGGCCGAAGTCCGCGCCATTGCCAAAGAAGCTTACGTCTACGGCTTCCCTTTGGTTGATAGCTACCGGATCCAGTACAAATACTTCGTTGACAGCAAAAGTCCCGAGTTCAAGGCCCCGTGGGGTCAGATTGCGAATACGCCCCGCGTCTACACACCGGTAGACACCGCAATTCAGACACCGAACTCGGACACACCGTATTCCTGGCTGGGGCTCGACCTCCGCACCGAGCCCTTTGTGCTCACGGTCCCCGAGGTCGACAAGAAGCGTTACTACAGCATCCAGTTCACGGACGCCTATACCTTCAACATCGATTATGCCGGCACCAGCACGACAGGGAACGACGCGGCAAACGTGCTGGTCGTGGGTCCAAGCTGGAAGGGCGAGACCCCCAAGGGCATCAAGAAGGTCATTCGTTCCGAAACCGACATCCTGATGCCGATCTATCGCGTACAGGTTTTCGATCCTGACGACCTCGACAACGTGAAGAAGGTGCAGGCTGGGTTCAAAGTTCAGCCACTGTCGTCTTTTCTTGGAAAGCCGGCGCCCAAGGCGGCACCGGAGATTGATTTCATCCAGCCGCTTACCGTGGAGACGCAGAAGACATCGCTCGAGTTTTTCAACATCCTCAATTTCGTGCTGCGCTACTGTCCAACCGATCCTTCCGAAGTGGCTTTGATGAAGCGTTTCGCCAAGATCGGTGTCGGCCCTGGAATGACTTTTGATGCGAGCAAGCTATCGCCTGAGACGGTCAAGGCCATCGAGGACGGCAGGGCCGATGCCTGGGCCGACTTCGCCGCGCTGCTGAAAAAATTTGACTCAGGCAAAGTTACATCGGGTGACGTTTTCGGCACGCGGAAATTCCTGAGGAACAACTATTTATACCGCATGGGCGCCGCCGTCCTTGGCATCTACGGCAATTCGAAAGAAGAGGCGATCTATCCGATCTATGGCGTGGATGATGCGAACCAGAAGCTGAGCGGTGCCAACAAATATACGTTGCGTTTCGCGCCGGGGCAATTGCCGCCGGTCAACGCATTCTGGTCCCTTACCATGTACAAAATGCCGGAAAGCCTTTTGTCAGACAATCCGATCAATCGCTACCTGCTCAACTCCCCGATGATGCCGAATTTTGCAAAGGACGCGGATGGCGGCTTGACGTTGCTGATCCAGAACGAAAGTCCCGGCAAGGATAAGGAAGCCAACTGGCTACCTGCGCCGCAGGGGCCATTCCGCATGTATTTGCGCCTCTACTGGCCGAAGCCTGAGGCGTTGAATGGCAAGTGGGAGAAGCCGCCGCTAAAGAAGGTGGCGTGAATGCTTCGCAACCGCGCTCGCGCGATTGCTGCTCATCTAGATCCAGTAAGTGAAACAACCCCGAGGATGGTCCAATGTCACGAATATTGCGTGTAGCTACACTTGCTGTTCTCGCACTGGCGGCTGCGATGCCGGCGCGGGCGCAGAACACGCCGAAATATTCCGCCAAGGTTCCGCCCTACATCACGACGCCGGACGAAGTGGACACCCGGATCGGCAAGCTGAAGTTCTTCGACGGCCTTCCTGATTCTGAGACCGTGAAGAAAGTCTACGACAACCTCGACTTTGTGCGGGGGGTTGAAACGTTTCTCAGCGGTATACCCGCTTCGTCCGTTTACGCAGCCTGCGAGGGCTTGAGCCAGGCAGGCGCCAAACGAAACGGCGGCATCACAATCTCGGAAGACTTGCTGGATGCACGCACGTTGATGCTGACGCCGAACTCGACGACCGTGTATGTCATCCTGTGCCTGGATCTCAAAGACGGTCCCATGGTCGTGGATATTCCGCCGGGCGTCCTCGGTCCCGTCGACGATGCGTTTTCCCGTTATGTCATTGACGTCGGACTGATCGGACCAGACAAGGGCAAGGGCGGCAAGTATCTGTTCGTCCCGCCGGGATACACCGGCACGCTGCCGTCGCGGGGCTATTTCGTCGCAAAGCCGCAGACCTACGGCATTCTCATGTTCTTTCGCGCCTTCGTGAAGGACGGCGACATTGCCGCCGCCGCCAATGGCGTCAAAGCCAAGGCGCGGGTTTACCCCCTGGCTGCAGCTGCGAACCCGCCACCGTCGACTATCGTCAATATCTCAGGCAAGCAGTTCAACACCGTTCACGCCAACGACTTTCATTTCTACGAAGAACTTAACACCGTTGTTCAACACGAACCGGCTGACGCGTTCGACCCCGAGATCGTTGGGCTGTTTGCCTCGATCGGTATCAAGAAGGGCAAGCCGTTCGCGCCCGATGCTCGGATGAAGGGTATTCTCACCGACGCGGTGGCGGTCGGCAATGCGACCGCTCGCTCCCTCGTATTCGCGTCACGCGATGAACGTGTGAAATTTTATCCCGATCGCCAATGGGGCACGACCTTTGTTGGCGGTAGCTATGCATTTCTCGACAACGGCGGACGCTTGCTCGATGCGCGCGCGCTGTTTCACTACTACGCCGCCGGTGTTACGCCCGCGATGGCTTATTCAAAGCCGGGCACCGGATCAGCCTACGCCTACGCCGCGCGCGATGCGAAGGGCGAATATCTCGACGGCGGCAAGACCTACAAGATTACACTGCCTGCGCCGATCCCCGTCGGTCAGTTCTGGTCGTTCATGGTGTACAGCGATCAGACACGCTCGATACTGGAAACCGACCAGAAACTCGCCGGCCTCGACAGCAATCAAAAAGGCATCAAGAAAAATGCCGATGGCTCGGTGACGGTATGGTTCGGCCCGAAGGCTCCGGCCGGTCAGGAAAACAATTGGGTGCAGACCATGCCGGGCAAGGGCTGGAATTCGCTGCTGCGCCTCTACGCGCCGCTGCAGCCCTGGTTCGACAAGAGCTGGAAGCCGGGCGACTTCGAGTTGGTGGAGTAGCGGAGGAGGTTCGGGATGAACCCGATCCAACCTCCCAAACGTAATTCGGCGAGGCGGTTAAATGCAAATAACGAAAAGGAATATCCCATGATCGCGAAGAAATACATGCTGTGCTGCGCGGCTGTTATTGTCGCCGCACCGGCCTTCGCACAGGTCGAACTCAAAACCTATGCAGGCCCCGACGGGTATATCGATGTTCAGGAACTGACCTGCGCTCAATTGGCAGGCACATTCCAGGAAGACGCGGATTATTTGGCTGCCTGGTATAGCGGCTGGTACAACGGTCTCGCCAAGAAGCACGTCATGCAGGTTAGCCGAGCCAGATCGTTGCAACACGAGGTCATCGTTTATTGCCAGGCCAATCCGGGCAAGAAGATCATCCAGGCCATCGACGTCGTTTTCAAAGACTACCGGGCGGATCGGGGCATCAAGCTGAAGAAGTGATTTCAGCTTGAGCGGAAGCAGGCAAAGGACAGGCGACATCTTGTCAGCCCGGCGACCGGGACAGGGATGAACTGACGTTGAGTGGCAAGTATAGAGCTGGCGTCCGCTGGGGAAAGTTCGTTTTGGAACCCCGCGAATGCTACGATTATTCAGGAAGTCGGCCGCTTCAGCCGATATGAGGTCAATTCATGTGGCGCTCGGCTCGCATCGTTCTACTCGCTACCACGGCCTGCATCACGAGCCTGTCGGTACAGGCGGCCGACCTTCCCGCTCGCGTGGATCCGGCTGCGCCGGTCGCCTATGTGCCGGCGTTTTCGTGGACGGGCTTTTATCTCGGTGGCGCGCTCGGGTGGATACAAACCAACCCCGAATACACCACCGGCGCGCTTTTGCTAGGCACGCCTTTCGTTGTCACACCCGGGTCCAGCAAGAACGGCCTGAGCTACGGAATTTTGAGTGGCTATAATTATCAGATAGGCCAATTGGTGCTCGGCGTCGAAGGTGACTTTACGGGTTGGACCGTCGGCAAAATACGCTACACGGCGGTCACCGGCGATTTTCTTACTGCGCAGAGCAAATGGGGCGGCTCGATCCGCGGACGTCTCGGCTACGCAGCCGATCGCGCGTTGTTTTATGTGACGGGAGGCGCCGCGTTTGTCTCCAATGAGACCTCGATTCCGTTAACCGGCATCTCAATCGGTGGCGACGACATGCGGCTGGGATGGACGGTCGGAGGCGGTTTTGACTACGCATTCACGAATAACTGGTTCACGGGTGTCGAATATCGCTATTCGCAGTACGAGTCGAAGACCTTTATCTATCCCATACCGGTCCTGAATCTCGGCCTGGTCGGGTTCAAACAGGAATTGAGCAGCAACCAGGTCACTGCGCGACTTGGCTATAAGTTCTAATCCAGCACGCTGAACGTCCAGAAATTGACCTGCCTGCAACTGGCAAGCACCTTCCAAAATGATGCTGATCTGCTCGCGAGTTGATACAGCGGCTGGAAAACGGGCTCGCCAAAACGCATTACCTCGACATTGACAGAGCAAAACAGGCGGAGCACGAGGTCATTGTTTATTGTAAGTCCAACCCGGACAAGCTGATCATCGAGGCCATTGCTGTCGTGTTCAACGACATGCGCTCCAAGCTCGGGATTACGCTGAAGCCTTCGGATTGAGCCCCAGGCGGGGAAATAGCTATTTGCGCGCGAAATCAATAGTATGCTGGGTATTCGCAGCGCGGCTAACGAGGGCCAGCGAGCGCATGCCTCCCTCGTGTTCGAATAAACCGGCATATGTTATAGAATTGCCCAGTTGCATGATGGGCAGGATAGTTTGTTCGAGGTGGCTGAAGAACATCAGTTACTGTTAGCCACCTTGATGCCTTCAAAGGGGCAAATCCGGCTGGCGCTTGGCGTTGTGCTGGTTATTGTCGCTTCAACCGCCTTCACGCTAGTCTTTGCGAACATTCAGCTTCCGCGCGCCGCCGCTTTTATTCCCGCGCTTCAGACCGCTATCGCATTTACCGACGCCGTCACGGCAGCTTTGCTGTTTGCCCAGTTTTCTATCATGCGGTCTCGCGCCCTTTTGGTGCTAGCCAACGGCTTCCTGTTCACGTCGTTGATCGTTATTCCTCACTTACTCACCTTTCCGGGGGCGTTTACACCAAGCGGTCTGCTGGGTGCCGGGCTACAAACGACCGCGTGGCTCTATTTTTTCTGGCACGCTGGATCGCCCTTGGCGGTGATCGGCTATGCCTTGCTGAAGGACACCGGAAAAGCCGCCCCCCGATCTTCAGCGAAAGCTGTAATCGTTTTCAGCATTATCCTCGTGCTTTTGATGGTGTGCGGATTAACTTTTGTCGCGGTTGAGGCGGACGCACTCCTGCCGAGACTCATGGCCAGCACCATTGAAGCGAACAAATCCAATCTCGTGGTGAGTGGTGTGTTCCTTGGATCGTTATGCGCCATTGCGATCGTGCTGCTGGGGCGTCGCCGGCGGACCGTGCTGGATCTCTGGCTTATGGTCATGTGCTGCGCGTGGTTGGCCGAACTTATGGTGACGAGTTCAATCAGCACTCGTTTCTCGTTCGGTTTCTATGCCAGCCGGCTGTTTTCCTTCTTCGCGGTTTTTTCGGTTCTGCTGATACTTCTTTCGGAGACGATGTCGCTCTACGCGAATCTGATCTATTCGACATTGAGACGGCGCAGCAGCAGAGAGGGACGGCAGATCGCCATGGATGCCATGGCCGCCTCCGTCGCGCACGAGGTCAATCAGCCGATTGCTGCAATGACCTTCAACAGCGAGGCAGCGTTGTTATTGCTTGGGCAAAAGCCGCCAAACCTCGATGAGGCGCGCGCCGCCCTGGAAGCCATTGTCGCAGATGGTGCCCGCGCGGGTGCCGTCGTTGCAAGCCTTCGGGCGATGTTTAAAAGAGACACCCATCAAAGGGTGGGCATCGACGTGAACGAGCTTCTTGAAGATGTACTTAAAATAGTTGACACCGATATACGGTCTCAACAGATATTGGTCTCTACTGAGCTGGCCGGGTCGCTTGGGCGAGTGTTTGCCGATCGAGCTCAGTTGCAGCAAGTGTTTCTGAACCTGTTTGTAAACGCCATCGAAGCAATGCGCGGCATCACTGATCGGGTACGTCTTTTGCAGATCAAGTCGGACGTTATTCAGGGCAAGTCTGGCATACTCGTTACGATTGCTGACTCCGGTCCGGGAATAGAGTCAAAAGACAAGAGCCGCATCCTTGAGCCGTTTTTTTCAACGAAAGCCACAGGTACGGGGATTGGGCTGGCCATCTGCAAGTCGATCGTTGAAGCGCACGGTGGGCACATAAGAGTATCGGACAACCATCCTCGCGGGGCAATCTTTCATGTCGCGCTGCCGGATGATGCGTTGTGAAGCAGATGATTTTGAGTGCTTTTGCCGGTTTCTGACCGCATGTCGGTTTTCGCATAGACGGTAACTGTTACTCATTTTACATTTGCCCGCACCCCAGACGACTCACCACGTGCGTCAGGTCGAAGCGGCGTGACTGCGGGCTTTGGTTGAGAATTCCAGACATACGGCGCTTGTTGTTGGATATTGCATAGCGGCCAGGCATCGCGTGCTGCAGCATTCTCGTTTGCAAGGGTAGGGGAGACCGCCCGCCAACTCTGATTGGGATGAAGATGTATTGCAACCTGACTTTGTCATGTGAAGTCGGGCGTCTTCAAGCCGCCAACGATTGCATGTCATGCGGACCATAGCTATCGTCGATGACAATCCAAGCATGTTGCAAGGCCTCAATCGCCTCTTGTTGGCGCACGGCTTTCGTGTCCAGACGTTCGCATCGGCAGAGTTGTTTCTCGACGGCATCGCGAATTGCGAAGCGGAGTGTCTTGTCCTGGATATCCATCTTGTCGGGATGTCGGGCATCGAGTTGCAGCGACAGTTGATTTCATCGGGTCTGGATCTGCCCGTCGTTTTCATGACAGCCATCGACAATGAGGCTACTCGCGAAGCTGCCTTTGATGCCGGTTGCGTCGCTTATTTGAGAAAGCCGTTTCTGGCGAAATTACTCATCGATGCAATCGACAGCGCGATTGCCGGGTGAAGAATGGATCGGCCAAGCTCATCCAAGGGCGCATATTTTGGGTTGTTCATGCTTCAGATAGTGGGAGCGGCGCTCCTGACATGGATTGCACTGCCGGAGTTCAGGTTGTTATTGAGTCATCTGGGTGAGCAGCTACGAACGCCGATCAGAAACGATTTGCTGTCGTTAGCTGCCGTGGCGATCATGCAAGGCGCCTATTGGGTGCGGCTGCTGCACGTTCCATCGATTTCGTTCGGAAAGCCCCGCATATTTGTAAGTCATTTATTTCTTTTTTTGAGCCGAATAAGTTTCATTTTTGGCTCTTCGGTATTTTCGGTGGTGTTCTTCCGTCACGTACCCGAGCTAGGACCTGGCACGGACACGCTTCTGCTGATGTGGCGCGCTGTATTGCTGAGCGGCTCACTTTTTGCGCTATTCTGCCTGTCTTTAGAGCTCGATCGCTTTGCGAACGCGCTCGCGGCAGGAGGCGAGCGAAAATAATGATCCGGACAGACCAGCTTCCGACCTTTAGCTATGTCAACCTGTTGATCAGGGCTTGTAATTACCTCCCGCTGGTGTCTTCAATTCGAATAGGATGAGAATACGATACTAGGCTGGCGGGGTAATTTTTGAACGGCTTCACCAGAGCATGAAAGTCAAGGCATTTTTCAGCGCGGTTGTATTGCTATTTGCCCTGACGAGCGAGGCACTCGCCGAACCGAAGCGGGTTTTGATTCTGAATCCGCACGGCCGGGAATTTGTACCTTGGAATGAGTACGGCAGGAGCTTTCGCGAAGAGTTGCTTCGCCGATTTCCTGAGGGTGTAGATCTATACGAGACCGCGCTTGCCACCGCACGGTCCGGTGATGCGGAAGAAGGACCGTTCGCGGATTATCTGCAGGCTCTTTTTGCCAAACGGCAGCTGGATCTGGTTGTCGCTGTCAGCAAATCCTGCGATCCGCTTTGTTCAAAAATATCGACAGCAGATATTTCCATCCGTTCCCGCCGTATTCATGGGGGTAGAGCAGCGTCGAGTGCCGCAGGATACCCTGACGAAGAACGATGCATTGGTTGTAATAGCCAATGATTTTATCGCGATCGTCGATAATATTCTAACCGTGCTTCCAAACACCAAAAATATCGTAATAATTTTCGGTAACTCGCCCAACGAGCAGTATTGGTCGGAGCGGGTGCGAAATGAGCTAAAGCCCTTCGAAAGTCGGGTGACCTTTACGTCGTTCAACGACTTGTCGCTCGAACAGATGGTTCAACGTGTTGCCGTACTACCACCTAATTCGGCTATTTTTTGAGCTTATGACCGTCGATGCGGCCGGCATTCCACACGAGGAGGGCAAGGCACTTGCCCGTCTTCGCGCCGCTACCAACGCCCCGATATTTAGTTATACTGATGCGTTTTTTGGGTGAGGGGATCGTCGGGGGCCCTTTAATTGCGATTTCTTCTGTAGGCCGGAAGGCTGCCGAGGCTGCCGCGCGCATTCTGGGCGCGGAAGTTCCAGGCGATATATACGCCACCCATCGTTTATACAGCGCCGAGGTTTGACTGGAGAGAGTTGCAGCGCTGGAACATCAGCGAAAAGCGATTGCCTCCGGGCAGTGCAGTTGAGTTCCGATCGCCTAGTGTTTGGGAGCAATACTGGCCGGAGATAGCCGCGATTGACGACGCTGATACTTCAGGCCGCGATCATTTCCTGGCTGATTATAGAGCGGCGGCGGCGTCACGTGGCGGAGACCGAAGCCAGTGGCCGGCGCCGCGAAGTCATCCGCTTGAACCGGGCTTCGACAGCGAGCGTGCTGTCGTCATCCATCGCACATGAACTCAACCAACCGTTGGGGCTATTCTGAGCAATACGGAAGCAGCTCAGATGCTGCTCAAAGTCGAGCCTCCCGATCTTGCCCAGATCAACGAAATTCTCTCCGATATCGTGTGGGACGAACAGCGTGCGGGTGAAATCATTCTTGGTTTGCGGAATTTGCTGAACAACAGAACCGAAGCCGATCTGCGGCCGTCCGACGTCAATGACACCATTCGCGATGTGGTCAGGATTGTCAGCCCCGAGGTCGCCGGCCGGGGCGTGCTGTTGCGAACTCTCCTGGCATCTGAAGCGTTGCTGGTGCGATCCGATCCGATCCACCTGCAACAGGCCATCATCAATCTGGTGATGAATGGCATGGAGGCCATGGAGGAGGCAAGACGCACCATTTGACGATCAGGACCCGTCAGAATCCAGAATCTGGCACCGTTGAAGTGAGAGTGTCGGATTCGGGGAAAGGCATTCCCAAGGACAATATGACCAGCATCTTTGATGCATTCGTCACCACGAAGCCGAAGGGAACGGGTTTGGGACTTCCCATCGCGCGCACCATCGTCGAAAGCCACGGCGGCGACATCTGGGCGGAGAACCGCCAGCGCGGCGCGGTTTTTTTGCTTCAGGCTGCCCATAGCGCAGGTTGGCGCGGCGTAAAAAGCAACGGATATCGGGCAAGGTGATTTCATCGATTTCTGGT
>Ga0210398_10001833_pt1 | contig 21364 bp, 21 predicted proteins | sample IncBWC4OmetaG_FD_161047 | JGI IMG/M metagenome (GOLD analysis project Ga0210398, IMG submission 161047) | Forest soil microbial communities from Barre Woods Harvard Forest LTER site, Petersham, Massachusetts, United States - Inc-BW-C-4-O | ecosystem: Environmental > Terrestrial > Soil >...
GACGGACATACTTATGTCCTGATCTACTGAAATCTCACGCCGACAGAAGGTCTCCCAGCCGCATGGACCACAACAGCTCGCCATCGTTCCGAGCCACGCCACCCCGGCGCGCGGACGCCGCGGCGCCGACCGAACGCCTCACCAACCTGCGACAGAAGCTCGACCAACCGTCGCGCGAACAAGCTTCGCGTGGTCAACGAACGCGCCGGACCGTCGACCTCTCCCCCGCCACCCACCGGGCCCTCGACATCTGGCAGCGAGACGCCGCGGACCGGCTCGGACTCGCCCGCGTCACCGGTCAAGAGGTCATTTGCGCGCTCATCGAGCAGCTGTTATCCGACCCGAAACTTTCCGCCGAGGTGACCCGGACTATCCGGGAGCGGCGCTGACGGCTGGCCAGTGCTAGCTTCGCCGTCATGGCAGAAACGCAGCGTCCCGATCGCCGCGAGCAGGGAGCAATCGGCGAGCGCACCCTGCTGGAGTCATTCCTCGACGACTATCGAGACATCGTGGTGCGCAAGGTTTCCGGTCTCTCCGACAGCGATGCGCGCCGCGGGCTCGTCGCGTCGCCGACCACCGTGGGCGGGCTGGTGAAGCACCTGCGTTGGGCGGAATACGGGTGGTTCGAGCAGCTTTTGCAGGAACGAAGCGACGACAACCGTCGGCCCCACGAGCGCTCCTGGGAGTTCGAGCTCCTGCCGGACGAATCCCTGCCGACGCTGATCGCCGAGTATCAGGCCCAGTGCGAGGAATCCCGGCGCATCGCCGCACGGTATCCACTCGATCACGTGGTACCGCATCGTCGCTTCGGGAAGGTATCGCTGCGCTGGATCTACGTGCACATGATCGAGGAGACCGCCCGCCACACCGGACAACTCGACATCCTGCGCGAGCAACTCGACGGCGCGACCGGGTTCGACGGCTGAGCCAGTGGCTATTCGACCTCGCGGTCACGCAACTCGCGTTTGAGGATCTTGCCGGTCGGGTTGCGCGGCAACTCGTCGAGGAAGATGACCTCGCGCGGCACCTTGTAGCGGGCCAGGTGGTCGCGGACGTAGTGCTTGACGGTGTCCTCGTCGAGGCTGGCGTCCTGTTTTTTCACCACGAAGGCGCGCAGCCGGTGGCCCCACTCCTTGTCCTCGACGCCGATCGCGGTGGCCTCCACCACGTCCGGATGCCCAGTGATCAGGTCCTCGACTTCGGCGGGGAAGACATTCTCACCGCCGGAGACGATCATCTCGTCGTCACGGCCACTGATATAGAGCAGGCCGTCGTCGTCGAAATATCCGACGTCGCCCGACGACAGCAGCCCGTCGATGATCTGTTTCCTGCCGCCCCCGGTGTAGCCCTCAAACGGGAACGTCGTGCCGACGAAGATCCGCCCAACCTCGCCCTTCGGCAGCTGCTTGCCGTTCTCGTCGAAGATCTTGACCTTCACCCCCTTCACGACCGGCCCCACGGTCGAGGAGTTGCGTTGCAGGTGCTTGGGTTCGGCGATGGTGGCGAATGCGATCTCGGTCGAACCGTACATGTTGTAGACCACCGGGCCGATGTCCTCGAGCGCCCGTTCGGCCAGGTCGGCTCCGAGCGCCGAGCCGGAGACGAAGACGATCCGCAGGCTGGATAGATCGGGCTTGTTCTCCAGCTGCTCCACCGCGGCGAGGATGCGCGACAGCATGACCGGGACGACGACAAGCGCGGTGGCCTTGTGCGTTTCGATGTCTTGCAGCACCAGCGTCGGCTTGAAGCGACGCCGCAGCACCAAGGTGGAGCCGAGGAACATCGCGATGGTGGCGTGCAGATAGCCGAGCGCGTGGAACATCGGCGACGGCAGCGAAGTCACCTCGCCGGCCTTGAACGGAACATGCGAGAGAATGCCCCCGATCGGGGCCAGCGTCGGCGGGGTACTGCGGTTCGCGCCTTTCGGCGTGCCGGTGGTGCCGCTGGTCAGGATGATGATCGACGCGTGCTTGGTGGCCTTGGGTACCGGCGATTTGCTGTTCTGGGCGACCAGGTCGGCCAACGTCTCGTCGGTGCTGCCCGACGGCTCGTCGCTGTCGGGGTTGGTGCCGAGGGCCCGCAGCTTGCCCAATGGCGGATCGGCCTGGCTGACCGCCTGGGTGTATTCGTCGTCGTGAATGATCAGCTTGGCGCCCTCGCGTTCGGCGACCTCCTTGATCTGTGGACCGGAGAATTCGCTGTTGAGCAGGATGATGCGGGCACCGACCCGCGCGCAGCCGAAATTGGCGATGGAGAACCAGCGATGGTTGCGCGCCAGGATGGCCACCCCGTCGCCGCCGCGGACACCCTTGGCCAGCAGCCCGTGAGCCACGGCATTGGTGGCCTCGTCGAGTTCCTTGTATGTCAGGGCGCCGTCGTCGTCGATGATCGCCGTGCGGTTGGGTGTGCGCCGCGCGTTAAACGCAGGCAGCATGCCGATCTCGCCCCATTTCCGAATGTCGGCCGCCAGCGCTGCGTAGTTCAGCGGCGGCTCCAACCGGAACGCGCCGGATTCGATGATCTTGCGCAGGTAGTGCAGTTCGGCCACCCCACGCTCGGCGTACTGCTGAAGCTTGGCTGCTGCCTGCCCAGGCAGATCGATGAGATTCGGCATGACTTCCACCCTATGTGACCCACGTCGCACCCAGGGGAGGAAAGTTGTCCGCAATTACCATCAACCCATGGGGCCGGTGTTATTGGACGTGGGCGGACGCCAGGTCGACGTCACCCACCCGGACAAGGTCATCTTTCCCGGTCACGACCAGCAAGCAGGCCACACCAAGATGGACCTGATCCGCTACTACCTGGCCGTCGCCGACGGCGCCCTGCGTGGCGTGGCTGGACGCCCCATGATCCTGAAGCGCTTCGTCAAGGGCATCGATCAGGAGGCCATTTTCCAGAAGCGGGCGCCCGCGAAACGGCCCGACTGGGTGGATGTCGCCGAGCTGCGCTACGCATCCGGAACCTCGGCCAAGGAGGCCGTGATCCATGACGCTGCCGGGCTGGTCTGGGCGATCAACCTGGGCTGCGTTGACCTCAACCCGCATCCGGTGCTCGCCGATGATCTCGACCACCCGGACGAGTTGCGCGTCGACTTGGACCCCATGCCCGGGGTGCACTGGCGGCAGATCGTGGACGTCGCACTGGTGGCCCGCGAGGTGCTGGAGGATTACGGGCTGACGGCGTGGCCCAAGACGTCCGGCTCGCGTGGCTTCCATATTTATGCGCGCATCGTGCCCGGCTGGTCGTTTCGCCAGGTGCGCTTGGCTGCCCAAACCGTGGCGAGGGAAGTGGAGCGACGCGCCCCCGAGTTGGCGACCAGTCGCTGGTGGAAGGAGGAACGCGAGGGCGTCTTCGTCGACTTCAACCAGAACGCCAAGGACCGCACGGTCGCATCGGCCTATTCGGTGCGGGCCACACCGGACGCGCGGGTGTCGACGCCGCTGCGTTGGGATGAGGTCGCCGGCTGCGACCCGGCCGCGTTCACTGTGGCGACGGTGCCGGAGCGATTCGCCGACATCGGGGACCCGTGGGAAGGAATGGACGACGCCGCCGCGGGCCTGGATGGGCTGCTCGCGCTGGCCGAGGAACTCGGCCCGGCCGAGAAGGCGCCGAAAGGTACACGCCGCGGCGAGGGCACGCGCCGTCGCCAGTCGGTGATGCCGCTCATCGAGATCGCCCGGACCAAGACCAAGGACGAGGCGATGGCCGCCCTGAACACCTGGCGGCAGCGCTACCCTGCGGTGGCGGATCGCCTGCAGCCGGCCGACGTGCTGGTCGACGGGATGCGCGGCCCGAGCTCGATCTGGTACCGGATTCGGATCAACCTGCAACATGTGCCCGACGACCAGCGCCCGCCGCAAGAGGAGCTGATCGCCGACTACAGCCCATGGCCGACCCGTTGGGAAACGTCCGAAAAGTCACGCCGACTCTGAATGCCGCCGTGCGAACCAGGTGACCAGCCGGCCGAGGATGATCAGCAGCAGTAGGAACACGATCAGCAAGAAGGCCGCGTCGTAGGACAGGTCCAGAGCCGTTTTCGACGGCAGGTTGTAGAACGTCCAGATCGGATACGTCAGGTAACCGACGGGCGAGTGCGTAAGTGTTGCAGCAGGGAGGGAATCCGACCAGCCCGCCGTGTACAGCATGGGCGCCGTCTCGCCGATCGCCAGCGCGAGCGCCACCAGCATCCCGGTCACGATTCCGGGTAGTGCCGTCTTCAGGACGATCCTGCGCAGCGTCCAACCGACCGGCAACCCCAGCGCCTCTGCCCCTTCCCGATACGACGTCGGCACCTGAGCCAGTGCCGACTCGGTGGCCTTGGTGATGTACGGAATGCTCATCACCGACAGCACCAGCACCCCGGCCGCCAGCGAGAACCCCCAGTCGAAGTCGACCACCAGCGCCAGATACCCGACGTAGCCGAGCACGATGCCCGGGATCCCCGACAGCACCTCGTAGGCGCCTCGCAAGATTGATCGCATTCTGCCAGTGCCGAATTCGGAAAGATAGATCCCGGCCAACACGCTGACGGTGCCGCTCACCAACATCACCCCGAGGCCCAGCACGGCGGTCCCGACGATGGCGTTGCGCAGCCCACCGCCGTTACCGCGGCTGTCCTCCACCAGAACGCTGAAATGAAACACCGGCAACGCACGGCTGACCACTCCGATCAGCATCCACAGCGTCGGGGCGATCACCAGCGCCAGGCAACAGAACGACATCGTCCAGAATAATGCGTTGACGATTTTGCGCCGAGCGGTTACCGACCTCATTTCAGACACCTCGACCGACGGGCAGCGCAGTGCCCGACGCCCGTCGTACCAGTGCCCGAGCGGCCACATTCGTCAACAAGGTGATCACCATCAGCACCAGGGAAGCCTCGGCGAGCGTCTTCACTGCGAAGTTAGTGGAATCGGTCAACGCTGAATCCAGTTGCGACACAACGGTGGCAGCGATTGTGGTCATGGTCGAGTAGATGTTGTTGGGCATCGCCCCCAACTCGGCACCGGAGACCATCGCGACGGCCATGGTCTCCCCCAGCGCACGTCCAAGCCCCAGCACCACTGCCCCGATGATGCCGCCGGACACCCACGGCAGGGTGACCCTGCGCGCACACTCCCAATCGGACATCCCGAGCGCGGTCGCGCCTTCACGGGGCAGCGATGGAACTCCCCGGATCAGGTCGCGGCAGGTGCTGGCGATGATGGGGATGATCATCACCGCCAGCACCAGACCAGACACCAACATGCCCTCTCCGTTGCCGGGGTTGCCGCGAAAGTAGTCGAGGACCGGCACGTCGGGAGCGTTGCGGGCGATCACCGGAGCGACGTGGCGAGCAATCAACGGCCCGAAAGTCATTGCCCCCCAGAGACCGACGACCACACTGGGAATGCCGGCGAGCAATTCGAGTACCGTGCCGACGATTGAGACGAGATGTCTGGGCAATCGTTCGACGATTGCGAACGCCGCTCCGACGGAGATCGGGACCGCGACGACCAGGGCGATCGCGGAGCTCGCCAGGGTGCCGACGATCAGCGGCAAGGCGCCGTAGCTAGCGCCGATCGGATGTGCGACACCGTGGGTGACGACAGTGTCGCCGTAGGTATTGCCCGGGTTCCACCCCGTGCCGGTGAAGAAATGCAGTCCGTTGAGTTTGATCGCTCCGGTCCCCTCAATGCTCAACGTCGCCAGCACGAACAACAGCGCGAGCAGTGCGATCGTCGCAGCCAGCCCACCGGCCCACCGGATCGCGAGACCTCCGCGAATGATGGCGCGAAACCGAATCCGCATGCGCGACAGGACGGTCACGCGGCCCCGCGCAAGCTGGCGCACCGCAATGGTCACCGGAGCTACTTAGCCGGTGATCTTGGCGATCTGAGCGTTAGACAACTTCGCGACCGAGGCAGGCAGCGGCTGGAAGTGGAACTTACTCAGAAATGATGGGCTGCTACCGTCCGTCACCGACCAGTGCAGGAACGCTTGAATCGTTTGTGCCACAGCGGGATCCTTCTGGTTGCCGTATACGATCGCGTACTCGTAATTGACAATCGGGTAGCCGTCGGCGGCCGGCCCGTTGATCAGGGAGATCACCTGGTCGGCCGGGGTCTGCGAAGCAAAGCCGGCGGCCTCCGCCTGAACGTTATGGGCGTCCGGCAGCAGATAATCGCCTGAGGCATTGGCTAATTGGGCCTCGCCCAGCCCTTTCTGACTAGCTTGGTCGAGATAGCTGGTACCGATGTAAGCGACGCAGCCTACGGTTTGAGCGCAGCCGGTCACCATCCCGCCGGCACCGTTCTCACCCAAAGCGCCTGGCACCGCGGGGAAATCGACGGTTGTGTTGTAGCTAGGTCCCTGGCCCCAGCCGTCGGGGTCCTGCTTCGACAGATACTGGGTGAACACGAACGTATCGCCTGACCCGTCGGAGCGGTGTAGCGGCACCACCGGAATAGACGGCAGGTTCACCCCCGGGTTGAGTGCGGCGATCTGCGGGTCATTCCAGGTTTTGATCTTCCCTTCGTACATCGCCGCGAGCACTTTGCCATTCAGCTTAAGATGCTCGGTGGCACCGGGCAGGTTGTAGTTGACCTGTTCTGCGGAAACGGCCAACGCGATGTTCATCAGTCCCTTGTGCGCGGACATGTCGCCGTCCGACAGGTAGGCGCCGGAGGCGCCGATGTTGACTGTCCCGGCGGCGGCCTGCGAGATCCCGGCGCCCGATCCGGTGCTTCCGGTGGTGATCGTGACGTTTGGGTATTCGGCGTTATAGGCCGGAGCCCACAGATTCATCAGCGGGTACAGCTCGGTGGCACCGGTCTCCGACAACGCCACCTTCGACGCCGCGGGGGAACTGGCCGGGTTACCGGATCCGGCCCCGGGGCTGGACGAACCACCTGTCGAGTTCGAACCGCAGGCCGCTGCGACCAGCATCACCGGTACAGCGACCAGAAGCGCACGCGAACGAATTTTCATGGACCCTCACCTTTCTTGTCCCCCGTCTGCGCCCCCATTTGGGTGGGTGCCACCCAGCCTGCGGTCACCGAAAAGTCCAGAGACGTAACGGATCGTCTCCGGATGCTTCGGCGATAAGAACAACTGCTCGGTGGGACCTTCCTCGATCAGCCTGCCGTCGAAGAAGAAGGCAGTGCGGTCACCGATCCGTGCGGCCTGGGCGAGATCGTGGGTAACCATGATCACGGTGAGCCGGTCGGCCAGTGATCGAATCAGCTCTTCGATTTTCGCCGTGCTGGTGGGGTCCAGTGCGGATGTCGGCTCGTCGAGCAGCAGCACCTCCGGCTTCACCGCAAGCGCACGGGCCAGACACAACAGCTGCTGCTGACCACCGGACAGCCGGAACGGTGAATCGCCAAGCCGATCCTTGACCGCATCCCACAGGCCGACTTCGGATAGCCGAGCCTGCGCAATGCTCTTGAAGTCCTTGCGCGGCGACAGCTTATGCGCACGCACACCGGCGACCACGTTGTCGATGATCGACATCGGGAACGGATTGGGACGCTGGAACAGCATGCCGACCATGCGACGAAACTCCATGAGATCCTGATTTTTGAATATGCTCCGCCCACCCAGCAGTACATCGCCGCTGTACCGATAGCCAGATACCCTGTCGTTCAGACGATTCAGCGCGCGCAGGAACGTAGTCTTACCGGAGCCGGTCGGTCCGAGCAAGGACGTTACCCTCCGCGCGGGAAGGTCCAGGCTCACCTTGTCGAGCACAGTATTGGTGCCGAAACCGAGGCTGAGATCCACCGCACGCATGGCGAATGCTGCGACATCGGCATGAGCGCCGGCCTTGCCGTTGAGCTGTTCAGGGCTGATCAACACCCCACAAAGCTACGACGCTATGTGGCATAAAGGATCTCGCGCGGCCATCCTCTGACCATCTGCACAGCTGCCACAAATACCGCGCCCATCTCCACGGATGCTGCTCATCCTGTACTCAGCTTCCGCTCATCCTCAGCTGCTGTTGACCGTTTGCTCACTTACTAATTTCCTGCAGAGGCGCCGCTAATCCTGCACCCATGTTCTGGGGTTTCTATAGCCACAGGTTCGCGTGTTGTCGGGTGCGGCGGGACGTGTTCCAAGGGGGCTCCCCGGTGGCGGATTGAGGGTGTCTGCCTCCCTGAGGATTCGGAGGAGTTCCGGTGAAGTTCAATCGATCCGGCGCTGTGCTAAGTCTGTTGGTCGCCAGCGCACTGGTGTTAGCGGGATGCGGTAGCACGACCAGTGCATCGTCATCTGGATCTAGCCCGGCCGCAGTGCAGTGCGGTGGCAAAAAGCAGCTCAAGGGCAGCGGTGCGACCGCACAAGAGAACGCGATCGAACAATTCGTGTTCGCCTATGTTCATGCATGCCCCGGCTACACGCTGGACTACAACGCGAACGGCTCTGGTGCCGGCGTGACCGATTTCGTCAATAACGTGAGCGACCTGGCGGGTTCCGGTGATCCGCTGAATCCATCCAAGGGCCAGGTCGATCGCGCGGCACAGCGGTGCGGCTCGCCGGCATGGGACTTGCCGACGGTATTCGAACCCATCGCAATCACCTACAACATCAACGGGGTGAACTCGCTGAAACTTGACGCCCCAACGCTCGCAAAAATTTTCAACGGAAGCATCACCACTTGGAATGACCCTGCGATCACGGCGCTCAATCCGGGCGCCAGCTTGCCATCGGAGCCCATTCACGTCTTTTTCCGTAGCGATCAATCCGGCGACACGTCGAATTTCGAGCAGTACCTTGTTGCCGCGGCAGGCGACGCCTGGGGTAAGGGCGCCGGCCAAACATTCCTCGGCGGTGTCGGCGACGGCGGCATCGGGGATAACGGCACCTCCGCGGAAGTTCAGAACACCGAGGGATCGATCACGTACAACGAGTGGTCGTTCGGGGTGGGTAGGCAATTGAGCATGGTCCAGATCATCACGTCAGCCGGTCCGGATCCGGTGGAGATCACCACCGACTCGGTGAGCAAGACCATCGCTGGGGCCACGTTCAACGGGCAGGGCAACGACCTGGTGGTCGACACCTCGTCGTTCTACAAGCCGACGCAACCTGGTGCGTACCCGATCGTGGAGCCGACCTATGAGATCGTCTGCTCGAAATATCCCGATTCCACGACCGGTGCGGCGGTAAAAGCGTTCATGCAGGCCGCAATTGGGCCGGGCCAAATCGGTTTAGACCAGTACGGATCGATACCGCTACCGAGCGCGCTCCAATCGAAAATCGCGGCAGCTGTGAACGCAATCTCTTGAACAGCGGGGGCTTCGGGCTCGTCATCAGACGGCTATCGGCGGACTTTTGAAAGGAGTGTGGACGGTGAACAGTACCGTTTCCCGGGTTGGTTCACGGTTTGGGCCGTATCAGTTGAGGCGGCTACTGGGCCGCGGCGGCATGGGCGAGGTCTATGAGGCCGAGGACACCCGGAAGCACCGGGTGGTCGCGCTGAAGCTGATCTCGCAGGAGTTCTCAACCGACGCGACGTTCCGCGCACGCATGCAACGCGAGGCGGACACCGCGGGGCGGTTGACCGAAGCCCACATCGTGCCCATCCACGACTATGGCGACATCGACGGTCAATTCTTCGTGGAGATGCGCATGATCGACGGCGTCTCGCTGCGCACGCTGTTGACTCACTACGGTCCACTGACGCCAGCACGAACCGTTGCTATCGTGCGCCAGGTCGCTGCGGCACTGGATGATGCGCACGCCAACGGCGTTACTCACCGCGACGTCAAGCCGGAAAACATCCTCGTCACCAATGACGACTTCGCTTACTTGGTGGATTTCGGCATCGCCCGCGCCGCTAGGGATCCCGGGCTGACGGAACGCGGAATAACGCTGGGAACCTACAACTACATGGCGCCCGAGCGATTCACCGGCGACGAGGTCACCTACCGCTCCGACATTTACGCGCTCGCCTGTGTGCTGGGCGAGTGTTTGATCGGGGCACCGCCCTACCGCTCCGACAGCGTCGAACGACTGATCGCCGCCCACCTGCTCGAGCCGGCGCCGCGTCCCAGCCAGTTGCGGCCCGGGCGGGTTCCGGCGGCCCTCGACCCGGTCATCGCCCGAGGCATGGCCAAAGACCCTGCCGAGCGGTACTTCACTGCCGGCGATATGGCCGTGGCCGCGCACGACGCGTTGACAGCAACCGAGCAGCACCAAGAAATCACGATTCTGCGGCAAGGCGATAATGCGACCCTGATGGCCAACGCCGTCATTCCTGACTCGAGCCCGCCGTGGACCAACTACACCGGTTCCGGCACCGACCAGACCATGGCCAGGCCCGCACCCTGGGGCGAGCGCGGTGCTCCTCGGCCGGACTTCACCCGCAGCGCACCCCCGCCCAGCCGAAATCGCAAGCGGTGGGCCCTCATCGGCGCCGTCGCGCTCCTGGTTGTCGCGGCTGTCGGTATCACTGGGTACCTGGGTGCGCGCCCGTCGGCGGCATCGAAGCAACAAGCTTCCGGACAAACCGAGCTGCCATTCACCGGTATCGACTTCCGGCTGTCCCCAGGTGGGGTGGCGTTGGACAAATCCGGCGATGTGTTCGTCACCAGTGAGGGCATGTACGGGCGGGTGGTTGAGTCGACGCCAGGATCGAGCGCCCCGACGGTGCTGCCGTTCAGCGGCCTATACCAACCGCAGGGGCTCGCGGTAGACGGCGACGGCGCCGTGTACGTCGCCGATTTCAACAACCGGGTGGTCAAGTTGACGGCGGGTTCGACCAGCCAGACCGTGCTGCCCTTCACCGGCCTGAATTACCCCGAAGGCGTCGCGGTGGACGGTCAGGGCAGCGTCTACGTCGCCGACCGGGGCAACAACCGGGTGTTGAAGTTGACACCCGGGGCAAGCACCCCGATCCCGCTGCCATTCACCGGGCTCAAAAATCCCGACGGCGTGGCGGTGGACACCGCCGGCAACGTCTACGTCACCGACACCGACAACAACCGGGTGTTGAAGTTGGCGCCCGGGTCGACAGCTCAGACCGTCCTCCCGTTCGACGGCGTTGCCGTCCCGTGGGGAATCGCAGTGGACAACGCCGGCGACGTCTTCGTCACCGAACACGACAGCAACCAAGTGCTTAAATTGCCGGCCGGGTCGAACACCCCGACCGTGCTGCCATTGACCGGTCTCAACACCCCATTGGGGGTGGCCGTGGACAACGCCGGGAACATCTACGTCGCCGACCGCGGCAACGACAGGGCGGTAAAGCTGTCGGCCTGACGACTGCATGCGAGAGAATCAGATCATGCAGGCGATAGACCAGATCCCCGGTCTACGGGAGCGCAAGAAGATCAGGACCCGCGAGACCATCAGGCGGGAGGCGTTTCGGCTGATCCAAGAACACGGCTACGCCGCCACCACCGTCGAACAGATCGCGGAAGCCGCCGAGGTGTCGCCGAGCACCTTCTTCCGGTACTTCCCGACCAAGGAATCCGTGCTGCTCGCCGACGACTTGGATCCGGTGATCCTGAATGCCCTAGACGAACAGCCGGCCGACCTCTCGCCGTCGCAGGCAGTCCGGCGCGCCTACCAGGCCGCCATGGCCAACCTGTCGGCAGACCAACGGGAGTTCGAGAACACCCGGCAACGGCTGATCTTCTCGATACCGGAGCTCAAGGCGGCCATGTACGACGAGTATTACCGCACCATCACCGCGTTCGCCGAGGCAGTCGGCCGCCGAATCGGCCGGGACTCAGGCGATTTCGAGCTGCGGGTATTCACCGGCGCCCTCACCGGCGCGATGATGGCGGTCTACGAACCCGGCCCGGGCGCGACCGACAGCGTCCTTCGCGCCCTGGACTTCGTCGACGCCGGCATGCCGCTGACCTGAGCGAACGCGCTAGGCTCACGCGATGCTCGAGCAATGGAGTCGGCGCGGGTTTCTGCGCGCCGGCGCGGCCGCGGGGCTGCTCGTGGTCGCAGCTCCCCCGGCCTGCTCATCGCACAAACCGGCGCCTACCGCCGCCGGTGGCAGCGGGTCGGTCACCATCTCGCACGTTTTCGGCGAGACAACCGTCCCCGAGCCGCCCAAGCGGGTGGTCAGTGCCGGCTACACCGGGCAGGACGATCTACTGGCCCTCGGGGTCGTGCCGATTGCGGTAACCAACTGGTTCGGCGACCAGCCGTTCGCGGTGTGGCCTTGGGCCCGAGACAAACTCGGCAACGCCAAACCCGTTGTCTTGAACCTCGATAACGGAATCCAGGTCAAGCAGATTGCCGGTCTGAAACCCGACTTGATCGTCGCCACCGACGCCGGAGTCGACGAGGACACCTACCAGAAGCTGTCCGCGATCGCGCCGACGATCCCGCAGTCCGACGGCTACGCATTCTTCGAGCCGTGGAAGGAGCAGGCGACGGCGATCGGCCGGGCGGTTTTTCAACCAGACCAGATGAAATCCCTGATCAACGGTGTCGATCAGGGCTTCGCCGGCGTCGCGGATAAATTTCCGCAGTTCAAAAACAAGACGGTGCTGCTCCTGCAGGGCAAGCTTCACCAAGACGACGTGGTCGCGACGATTGGTTGGGGCACCGAGTTTTTGACCCGGATGGGTCTGGCCGTCGCCGAGAGCATCAACACGTTCGCGGTGGATCAGCTGCGTGCGTATATTCCGCGCGACAAGATCAACCCAGTCCTCGGCGCCGCCGATCTTCTGATCTGGACGACGGAAAGCGAGGGCGACCAAGCGGGTCTGTTGGCCAATCCCGACGTGGCCGCGCTCCGGGCCCGCAGCGTGTTCACCACCAAGGACCAGGCCGGCGCGATCGCGTTTGCCTCGCCGCTGAGCTACCCCTTGGTGGCCAGCCAGTTGCCTGCGCTGATCGCCGGCATTCTGCATTAGTAACGAGCCGGCCGCCGACCGCCTGAGCGTTCGTTAAGGCAGCTCTGGCAGTGCTCGAAAATCTGGTTTCGTTGCCCGTCCAACGGGTTACTGTCGAGTAATGAGCGTGGCGATGGATCTGGGTGTGGCCGACACCGTTCTCGACTACGGCGATCAGGCGCTGCTGCTGCAGTTCGAGAGCACCGCTGACGTATTGGCATGGGCGGCGGCGTTGCGTGAGGCCGCGCTGCCCGGTGTGCTTGACATCGTTCCGGCCTCCCGCACCGTGCTGCTGAAACTCGACGGCCGCCGCCATCAGAGCGCCGTCCGCCGTCGACTGCGCACATTGCGGGTGGCCCCGGACATGGTGGCCGCCGCTCCGCCGGAAGAACCCATGGTGATCGACGTCGTCTACGACGGCGCCGACCTTGCCGAGGTGGCCGACCGTACCGGGCTGACCGTCGCACAAGTCATCAACGCCCACACGGCTATTCCCTGGCAAGTCGGATTCGGTGGATTCGCACCGGGTTTCGCATATCTGGTCGGCGGTGACCCGCGACTGGCCGTACCTCGCCGGTCGGAGCCGCGGTCCTCTGTACCGGCCGGTGCGGTGGGCCTGGCCGGCGAATTCTCCGGAATCTACCCACGTCGATCGCCCGGCGGATGGCAGCTGATCGGCCACACCGACCTGGTCCTGTGGGATATCGACCGTCCGAATCCGGCACTGCTGACGCCGGGCATGTGGGTCCAGTTCCGAGCCGCATAGCGGCAGGCGTGCGAACAGCCTGAAAGGAGAGCTCCAATGACGACTCTGGAGATCTTGCGCACCGGACCGCTGGCCCTTGTCCAGGATCTCGGACGGGCGGGGCTGGCCCATATCGGCGTCACCCGATCGGGAGCGGCCGACCGGCGCTCACACACGCTGGCCAACCGGCTGGTGGCCAACCCCGACGACCGGGCCACAATCGAGGTGACCTTCGGCGGATTCTCGGCGCGCATCCGCGGCGGCGACGTCGACATCGCAGTGACTGGCGCTGACACCGGCCCGCGCGTCGGACAAAACATGTTCGGCACCAACAGTATCCAGCATGTCCGCGACGGCGAGGTGATCTCGCTGGGCGCACCACACTGCGGGTTGCGGAGCTATCTTGCGGTGCGTGGCGGCATCGACGTGACACCGGTGCTGGGTTCGCGAAGCTACGACGTGATGTCGGCGATTGGCCCGTTGCCGCTACAAAGCGGTGACGTCCTGCCGGTCGGCGAACACACCGACGAGTACCCCGAACTCGACCAGGCTCCGGTCGCGCCGATCTCCGAGCACCTGGTGGAACTACTCGTGGTACCCGGGCCGCGTGACGACTGGCTGGTCGACCCCGACGCCCTCGTGCACACCATTTGGATGGCCTCCGACCGCAGCGACCGAGTGGGGATGCGGCTGGAGGGACGGCCATTGCGGTACCGCTCGCTCGATCGCGTATTGCCGAGCGAGGGCGCCACCCGCGGTGCGATCCAGGTGCCGCCCAACGGCTTACCGGTGATCCTTGGCCCCGATCACCCCGTCACCGGCGGCTATCCGGTTGTCGGCGTGATCGCCGACGAAGACATTGACAGGGTCGCTCAGGTGCGCCCCGGGCAGTACGTGCGGCTGCACTGGTCGCGACCCAGGGCTGCGACGGCTTCCGCTTCCGGTTCGGTGGCGGCGGGCTAGTCCACCTGGTAAACCAGCAGTGTGCGCACCCAGGTACACACCGCCCGCCTGGTTCACACCGCAGACCTCGAAAGCGACGCCCGACAGCGCGCCTATGAAATGGTCAACGACGCGTTCGGCGGGCAGTTCACCGATACCGACTGGGACCACGCGCTGGGCGGGATGCATGCCCTGATCTGGCACCGCGGTGCGATCATCGCGCACGGAGCGGTCGTACAACGACGCCTGCTCTACCGCGGTGCCGCGTTGCGCTGCGGCTACGTCGAAGCCGTGGCGGTGCGCGAAGATTGGCGCGGTCAAGGGCTCGCAATCGCGATACTGGATGCGTGCGAGCAGGTCATCCGGGGCGGCTATCAGCTCGGTGCACTCAGCTCCTCGGACCGCGGGAGGCGGCTCTACACGTCGCGCGGTTGGCTGCCGTGGCGCGGACCGACATCCGTCTTGGCGCCCGCGGGGTCAGTGCGAACCCCCGACGACGACGGCTCGGTGTTCGTCTTGCCGGTCGGGATCAGCCTTGACGCCACCGCGGACCTCACGTGTGATTGGCGCGATGGGGACGTCTGGTAACGGTTCCGGCTAATCCCGGTAATCCAGCCGAAATCTGCCTGGCATACATAATTCATATGGGTCACCCAGCCGCGCCGTCGCTCGCCGGCTACCGGGTGGCAGTTACCTGTGCACGGCGTTCCGACGAGTTCTGTGCGCTGCTGCGCCGCCACGGCGCCACCGTTGGCCGTGCGGCGGCGATCACCATGGTTCCGTTGCCCGACGACAACGAATTGCACCGCAACACTGAGGCTTTGATAGCCAGGCCGCCCGATATCGTGATCGCGACGACCAGCGTAGGGTTTCGCGGCTGGATCGCCGCCGCCGACGGATGGCAACTGGGCGGTCCATTGACCGCGGCGTTGTCCGGCGCCCGGATCATGGCTCGGGGAGCGAAGGCCAGCGGCGCAGTACGCGCGGCCGGCCTGCCAGCGGAGTGGTCCCCGAACACCGACTCGTCGCGGGAGCTCGTGCAATACCTGCGGCAATCCCGCATCGCCGGCTGTCGCATCGCAGTGCAGCTGCACGGCGCGACCGAGGATTGGGATCCGTTTCCGGAATTCCTCGACGAGCTGCGCTCCGCGGGAGCCGAGGTCGTCCCGATTCGGGTGTACCGGTGGAGACCGGTGCCGGCCGGCGGCGACTTCGACCAGCTGATCACCCAGATCGCCGAACGACAGTTCGACGCCGTGAGCTTCACCTCGGCGCCGGCGGTAGTGGCGACGCTGATGCGGGCCGGCGATCTCGGTATCTCCGACCAGCTGCTCAACGCGCTGCGCAGAGATGTCCGGGCAATGTGCGTGGGCCCGGTCACCGCACAGCCGTTGGTGCGCCTGGGGGTTCCGACGTCGTCACCGAAACGAATGCGATTGGCCGCGCTGGCCAGACATATCGCCGAGGAGCTGCCCGTGCTGCGGGCGCGCACGCTGCAGGCGGCCGGCCATCGGATCGAGATCCGCGGGTCCTACGTGATGGTCGACGGCACGGTGCAGTCGCTGTCCCCGGCGGCGATGGCGATTCTGCGCGCTTTGGCTCACCGTCCGGGCGTGGTGGTCGCCCGCAGGGAACTGCTGCGCACCCTGCCGGGCAGCGCCAGCGATCCTCACGCCGTGGATACCGCGGTGCTGCGACTACGAAAAGCACTGGGCGACAGGAATATTGTCGTCACGGTAGTCAAACGCGGTTACCGGTTGGCGATCGACGAAAGCGCGCACGTGGCATTGATTTGAGCCCGGTTGCGCCCTGTTCGCTTACGGCGAACGTCCAGGTGGAACTTAAGCGTGGTCGACTCATGTTTCTAACGGTAGGCCGGCAAGGCGTCGGCAACCACCAAGCACGAGGAGATACGAATGAGCAACCTGACCCTGTGGTCACGACCCGCGTGGGATGTCGACCGCTGGATGCGCGATTTCTTTGGACCGGCCCCCGCGACCGACTGGTTCAAGCCGGCAGCCGACGGGTTCAGCCCCGCTGCCGAGATCGTCAAGGACGGCGAGGACGCGGTAGTCCGCCTGGAACTGCCCGGCGTGGACGTCGAGAAGGACGTCAACGTCGAGGTCGACCACGGCCGCCTGGTCATCCATGGTGAGCGCCGCGACGAAAAGGCCGGCGAAGACCCCGCGAAGGACGGGCGCACGCTGCGCGAGGTCCGCTACGGATCGTTCCGCCGGTCGTTCCGGCTGCCCGCGCACATCACCGGCGAGGCCATCTCGGCGTCCTACGAAGCGGGCGTGCTGACCGTGCGGGTCACCGGTGCTTACGCCGGGACTCAGGCGCAGCGCATCGAGATCACGAAGCAGGCTTCGTAGTCTGGGAACTCCGCGACCGCCGCGAATCCGGTGGGGCCCAACGGCTCCACCGGATTCGCTGTTAAGTCAGGCGAAGGCCTGCTCGGCGTCGATCCCGATGACGCGCAGCAGGTTGACCACCTTGCGATCAAGCCCCTCACCGACTTTGGTTACCTCGCCGATGCCAAGGCTGCCGAACGCCGTGCTGGGCTGGTCCATGGTGAAAACCGCATTGCCGTCGGAATCGCTGTACACCAGCATCCGAAGCGGCGCGTACAACAGTGCCTTCGGGTCGTGGCGAAACATGGTCTCGGCGATCACGTGATTGCCGATCAGATACTCGATCGCCCGGGTGCGATGTCCGGCTAAGCTCAACAACTCGGTCCCGCCGACCTTCGCGTAGACCATCAACTCGTTGGGCGCATTCTTGGCCACGGCGGCGCGGACGTCGTCCCAGTTGCCGCCCGCGGCGGCGATCCGCTCCATCGCCGCCCGGTCGAGCGGCGGCGCCGCTTGTTCCAACTTGGCCACGAACTCGTCAAACGCTATGCCGGTGGCGATGTCGACACGCGTCATGGCGTGCTCTTCACGGTGAAAACGGGTCATGATGCCTCCTTCGACTCGTTTAACGAACCGTCGCAGTCGAAAAGTCCGGCTAGCCCCAGCGGGCCAGGATCGCCTTGGCCCGAGTCCCCAAGGCCGCCTGCAGGAACGGCCCGAAGCTGATCCGCCCGACGCCCAGCGGACCGAACGAAGCGGGATCGTCCTGATCGGGTAAGGCAATCGCATTGACGGGGAGCGGCAATTCAGTAGTCAAGCGCCGCAACGTCTCCGGATCGTGGCGGCCCACGGGATAGAGGACATCGGCACCGGCAGCGGCGGCCTGCTTCAACCGCGCCACCGCCCGCTCGACGCGGTCCGAAGCGTCACCTTCGTTGCGCAGGAAAAGGTCAGTGCGGGCGTTGATCACGACGTGAACCTCGGCCTCGTCGGCGGCGGCACGCAGCGCACCGACGAGTTCGGCATGTTCCTCGGCCGAGCGCAGCCGCCTGCCCTCGCTGTGCACCGTGTCTTCGATGTTGAGCCCCACCGCGCCTGCCCCGAGCAAACCGTCGACCAGCCGCGATCCCGGCAGCCCGTAACCGGACTCGATGTCTACTGAGACCGGGACGTCCACCGCGGCGGTGATCTGCGCGACCCGGCCCAGCAGATCGTCGAACGACATGCCCTCGTTGTCGGGTTTGCCGATTGAATCGGCGACGGGATGACTACCGACCGTCAGCGCGGCGAAACCGGCATCGGTGGCCAGGCGTGCCGACCAGGCGTCCCACACGGTCGGCAGGATCACCGGATTGCCCGGCTGATGCAGCGCCAGTAGCGCCGTTGCCCGATCGGCCAATGCACTGGGTCCCGGCATGGCTGCCTCCCGCTTGGCGAGCGTGACCTGCCTCACGCCTGCGCTGTGTGCTGGATACTATCGGGTGCCGTACTGTGATCCATAACACCTTTACCCCAGGGAGATCCGTTGTCCAGCACTACTGAACTCGCCGAACTTCACGAGCTCATCGGTGGACTGCGGCGGTGCGTGACGTCGTTGAGGTCGCGATACCGCGACACTCCGGCGATGCGTCGGGTGGTCAACGACGTCCAGCGGATCCTCAACGACGTCGAGTTGCTAGACATCGACGCCGGTGAGCTGGATCTGGCCCGCCACACCGTGGATCAGCCGGGTGAGAAAATCGCCATCCCGGACACCCAATATGACAGCGACTTTTGGCGCGACGTCGACGACGAGGGTGTCGGCGGTCACAGTCGTTCCTGATGGACCCCCCGCGAGGGGGCATGCGCTTCGCTGTGGGTACTCTCCGACGAGGCCACGCGAAGAGGATCACAGCACATGAGCGCACCCACAGCGAACCGTCCTGCGTCCGGTGTCTTTTCACCCACGCGCGCCCACATTCAGCAACGGACGCTGCGCACCGACCGGTGGTGGCTGTCGCCGCTGCGGATCGACCTGGGGTTCGCCGCATTTGTCATCTACGCGACGGCGCGCGCGTTCCAGCGGGACTACTTCTTCGTCCCCAAGTATCACTACCTGACGCCGTTCTACTCGCCGTGCGTCAGCAAGGCCTGCGGTGAGGCCAGCGACTTCTGGCCGCAGATCTTGCCTAACCAGTGGTGGCTGCCGTTCGCGGCGCTGACGCTGCCGTTCCTGCTGCTGTTCCGGTTGACCTGCTACTACTACCGGGGCGCCTACTACCGCACGGTGTGGCAGTCGCCCACTGCGTGCGCGGTGGCCGAGCCTCGCGTTCACTACTCCGGCGAGACCAGATTTCCGCTGATCATCCAGAACACCCACCGCTATTTCTTCTACATCGCCGTCATCATCTCGGTGATCAACAGCTACGACGCGATCGTCGCGTTCCATTCCGACAACGGACCGGCTGGATTCGGCTTCGGCCTGGGCAACGTGATCATGGTCGGCAACGTCGTCATGCTGTGGGTCTACACGGTGTCCTGCCATTCGTGCCGGCACGTCACCGGTGGGCGACTCAAGCACTTCTCCAAACATCCTGTGCGGTACTGGATCTGGACCCAGGTCAGCAAACTCAACACCCGCCACAAGCTGTACGCGTGGATCACACTGGGCACTCTGATGCTCACCGACTTCTACATCGCGCTGGTGGCCAGTGGCGCCATCCCAGACCTGAGGTTTGTTGGCTGAGAAGCCTTTTCACGGATATTAGAAAGTTGAGTGAGGTTTCATGACTGAGGTCGAACGGCACGCCTACGACGTGGTCGTGATCGGTGCCGGCGGCGCAGGTTTGCGCGCCGTTATCGAGGCGCGGGAGCGCGGCCTCAAGGTTGCGGTGGTGTGCAAGTCGCTGTTCGGAAAGGCCCACACGGTGATGGCCGAGGGTGGCTGCGCCGCAGCGATGGGCAACACCAACCCCAAGGACAACTGGACGACCCACTTCGGCGACACCATGCGCGGTGGGAAGTTTCTGAACAACTGGCGGATGGCCGAACTGCACGCCAAAGAGGCCCCCGACCGGGTCTGGGAACTGGAGACCTACGGTGCGCTGTTCGACCGCCTTAAAGACGGCAAGATCAGCCAACGAAACTTCGGTGGGCACACCTACCCCCGGCTCGCGCACGTCGGCGACCGCACCGGCCTGGAACTGATCCGCACCATGCAGCAGAAGATCGTCTCGCTGCAGCAGGAGGATCACGCCGAACTCGGCGACTACGAGGCGCGGATCAAGGTCTTCGCCGAGTGCACGATCACCGACCTACTCAAAGACGGTGACGCGATCTCCGGCGCATTCGGCTACTGGCGCGAAAGCGGCCGGTTCATCGTGTTCGAGGCCCCGGCGGTGGTGATGGCCACCGGCGGCATCGGCAAGTCGTTCAAGGTGACGTCGAACTCTTGGGAGTACACCGGCGACGGCCATGCTTTGGCGCTGCGGGCCGGCGCGACATTGATCAATATGGAGTTCGTCCAGTTCCACCCGACGGGGATGGTGTGGCCGCCCAGTGTGAAAGGCATTCTGGTCACCGAGGGTGTCCGCGGCGACGGCGGTGTGCTGAAGAACTCCGATCAAACCCGGTTCATGTTCGGCTACATCCCGCCGGTGTTCAAAGGCCAGTACGCCGAAACCGAGCAAGAGGCCGACCAGTGGCTCAAAGACAACGACTCGGCCCGTCGCACCCCGGACCTGTTGCCCCGCGATGAGGTCGCGCGCGCGATCAACTCCGAAGTCAAGGCCGGTCGCGGCACTCCGCACGGCGGGGTGTACCTCGACATCGCGTCCCGGCTGACCCCGGAGCAGATCAAAAAGCGGTTGCCGTCGATGTATCACCAGTTCATGGAGCTGGCCGGGGTCGACATCACCAAGGAGCCGATGGAGGTAGGGCCCACCTGTCACTACGTGATGGGCGGTATCGAGGTGGACGCCGACACCGGCGCCGCGACCATTCCCGGGTTGTTCGCTGCCGGCGAGTGCTCCGGCGGCATGCACGGTTCCAACCGGCTGGGCGGCAACTCGCTGTCGGACCTGCTGGTGTTCGGCCGACGGGCCGGCCTGGGCGCCGCCGACTACGTGCGGGCGCTGAGCAGCCGTCCGAAGGTCGCTGACGATGCCCTCGACGCGGCCGCGAAACGGGCGCTGGCACCGTTCGAAACACCGACCAACGGCTCCACCGCGGAGAACCCCTACACGTTGCATATAGAGCTGCAGCAGACGATGAACGACCTGGTGGGCATCATCCGCAAGGCGGACGAAATCACCGAGGCCCTCGCTCGACTCGACTCGCTTCGCGAGCGGTTCAAGCACATCCACGTCGAGGGGCACCGCCAGTACAACCCCGGCTGGAACCTGGCCATCGACCTGCGCAACCTGCTGCTGGTCAGCGAATGCGTCGCCAAGGCGGCGCTGGAACGCACCGAGAGCCGGGGCGGCCACACCCGCGATGACCAC
>Ga0210398_10001834_pt1 | contig 21359 bp, 30 predicted proteins | sample IncBWC4OmetaG_FD_161047 | JGI IMG/M metagenome (GOLD analysis project Ga0210398, IMG submission 161047) | Forest soil microbial communities from Barre Woods Harvard Forest LTER site, Petersham, Massachusetts, United States - Inc-BW-C-4-O | ecosystem: Environmental > Terrestrial > Soil >...
AAAAAAGTTCGCCGGGTTCGTCGCAGTGATGGCCGGTGGGGTCTTTTGGCTGTTCGTCGGCGTGCCGCGTGGAATGCTGAGCAAGGTTTTAGCCCGAGGGGCCGAGCAGGAAAACCGTCGCGCCGTTGATTCGGGGTCTGAGCCCGTACAACAGCCGGTCAACAACGTTCCCGAAGCGGGACATGGCAGCCGTGCTGTGAATGCTGAGCCCACGGAGCGCACCGGGAGCCCTCCGCCAGCTCCGGCGGCTCCGGCAGATCCTAGCGCTTATGCCGCTCCGGATGCTCCGGTGGATGCGGTCGCTCCGAGCGCTCGCGTGGTTCCTGCGGCTCCAGTGGCAGTGGTTCCCACGGTCCCTCGGGTGGTGGTCGCCCCGAATCCGGCTCCGCAAGTCTTGTGGACAGCCAGGGGACGGGTGATTATCAATCGAGGGCCAGTACCGGGAGGTGTGGTCGCCCCGTTTCGTCCGTCGGTGATGGTTCCCGTGAATCCGGCCTCGCGGTGGCCAGCCAGGCCCCCGGTGTTCGTTTCCAGGAGCCCGGCCCCGCCAATGGCTTGGCAGGGGCGAAGCGCTATGCCTCCGCCACGCCGCCCTGCTTACGCACCGCCGCCACAGCAACAGAGGGTCGCGCGCCCGAATAGTGGGCCGCGAGGGGGCGGGCCGGCAAGGCGGTGGTGAACTGAGTAAAGCTGGGCGCGTGCTTTTGATCGAAACAGGCGAGCCGTCCCTTCCGGGGGACGGCTCTTTTTTTAGCCGCGCTGATTGAAGGTGATGAGCGTGTACGGAAGCTGTTCGCGTTGGCCGTCGTCGTCAAATCCGTCAAACGTAGCGCCGCCGTTGTAGACGAGGCATTCGACCTGGTAGCCGTGCCTGGGGCCTCCGCGCTTCAAGGTGGTGAAGCGGGCGGGTTCGACATAGTAGCGCCGCTGCTGGCTGCTGGACGCGCCGCTGCTCGTGGTGGGGACGGCTTCGAGCAGCTGCGGGTTGCTCCGGCCCGCGTTGATCGTCATGATGGACTTATACCGCTCGCCTAACAGCTTGGAGGCCCATTGGTTCGTTTCGGTGCTGGAATTTTGGCAGAAGCACTTACATTGTAAGTTACCTAAAAGTGAGTCAACCGCTGCGGCGCTGTGAAGCGCGCGCAAGAGCGATTCGCGGTTCTGCACCAAGTAGACCGTGCATCCTCCGGCGCTGCGGGCTACCGCTTGGTACTCGGCATCGAACTCGGTCACAAACTGCTGGGCTTCATCGCACCAGAGATAAAGTGGCCGCAAATATTTTCCGTTCGTTGGCTGCACCCGGCGCAGCACGGCCTGCTGAAAGCAATATTTCCAGGCAAGGTTGGCAAGCCTTCCGGCAAGCCTGAACTCCTGCACAGGCAGCGCCACAATTATTATTTTCCCGTTGAACGTATCCTCCGGCGTGATGTTGGTGTCGCTTGAGAATAATTTCCTGAGCGGGGACGTGATGAGAGGGCGCACCAACATGGAGAAGCTCAACGTGATGATGCTGCGCGTCCGGTCGGAGAGTTGGGGAAATTCCTGCGTCCAGTAAGCGCGGCATTCCTCGAAGTCGGCGCGGGCATCGGGACTGGCCTTCTTGGTCGCTTCGTCGGCCTCCAGCAGTATGGCGGCGCACTCCCCCTTGCCGTGCTTCCATGCATCGCTTTGGGCTTCGCTTAGGGACTGCGGAGCCGTGTTGAGCGTCAGGCGCATGAGCGGCAAAGACACGCGCAGGCCAGCGAGGAGGAGAAGGTCTACAAGGTTGGTGTTGAGATGATGGAGAGCATCTTGGAACCATTTATTTTCGCCGCCACCGCCTTCGGCCTGGCCCGCAGCAGCCGCGAGCGCTCCGGCTATCTCGTCGAGTAAAGCCACGATATTGATGGCGAGGCCGCCGCCTTCCCCTGGCCTGCTCGCTTCCCAATCGAGGGGATTGAAGCGCCAGTTCCCGGAGGCATCGAAGATGACCAGGTCGCCCTTCTGCTGCTTGCGATTCCACCGGCCCGCTTCCTCCGCCCATGCCTCCCACGTGGGGAGCTCGTCTTTTTTGCTGCACAACACTAACCCGCCGAAGCCATGCGCAAGGTAGCCCATTGCGAAGTGTTTCATGGAAGATGTCTTGCCGCTCCCGGTGGCTCCAAAGCAAATGATTCCGGTCTGGGCGTCGGAGATCCGAAAGGCCGCTCCCGGTGAAATCCTCGACCAATCGCGCACCACGGTGAGCGGGTGAAATTCGGGCAGGTCAGGGGGCGACTTTGGCACGTGAGCCATGATAACACCGGGGCGAAAAACCGCCCTTTCCTAAAATCGGGGGTCAAGGGGGGTGAAAACACCCCTTGCCGGAAAGGGGATGCAACGGGGAAAGAGCGGAGCGGTTTTCCCCTTGCCAAGCGTGTTGGCTGACCGGCATTCCGGCGCGATAGCAACGGTGTGCGCGGGCAGCCAACACACGGCTTGCCGTCTGTCAATTTGCCATGTTATGCTACCTGTAGGGTGCGAAAAGCGCAGGGCATACCACCCCATGTTTTTACCGCTGCGCGGCTAGAACTGGAACAACTCTAAATCGCGTGAGAAACACGGCGGGGGGCGATGGAAGGCGACAGAAAAACACCGTTGAGCCACAAGAGCCGCAGGGGAAGCGAAACCCGCCAGAAACAGGGCCGGATTACCTTCCGGGTCACGGCGGAAGAATACGCCGCGCTCGAACATGCCGCCGGGGGCACGGGCCTCACGCTGGCTTCACACGTCCGGCAAACCATGCTCGGCAGTCCCCAGACGCGCACGCGGCGCCGTCCCCTGGCGGACGTGGCCCTGCTCGCCCGGTTGCTCGGGGAGCTCAACCGCATCGGGGGCAACATCAACCAGATTTTAAAGCGGGTGAATTTCGGGGAGACGCCCGTTGCTGCGGAGTTCCATGAGGCGCTCGCCGGTCATCGGGAAATCATCGCCGGGATTCGTGAGGCGATGGGCCTGGGGGGAAAATGATTATCAAGGGAGGAAGCCGCTCTAACCGGCGCTTCTTCGCCCGCCACCTGCTGAACGCCAAAGACAACGAAGAGGTGCGCCTGGTCGAGCTCAAGGGCTTCGCACATGAGGACGTGGACGGGGCGCTGCGGGACATGGAGGCGGTCGCCAAGGGCACGCGCTGCAAGAATTTTTTCTACCATGCCGACATGAACCCCCGCGAAGGGGAGCACCTGACGCCGGAGCAATGGGGACAGGCGGTGGACACGCTGGAAAGGCACCTGGGCTATGAAGGGCAGCCGCGCGTTGTCATCGAGCACGAGAAGGAAGGCCGGGTCCACCGGCATGTCATCTGGCAGCGCATCGACCTGGACACGATGACGGCGCGTGCTGATTCCCTCACCTACCCGAAACACGAGGCGGCGGCGCGGGAGATAGAGCGGGACTGCGGGCTTGAGCCGGTCGCCTCGGTGCTGGTCAAAGACCGCGAGGGGCCACGTCCGCAGCGGCGGGCAAAGGATTGGGAAGGCTTCCGGGGGAAGCAAACCGGCCTCAATCCCGAAGAGGTGCGGGCGCAAGTCACGGCGCTGTGGGAGCAATCGGACAGCGGGGCCGCGTTCAAGGCGGCGCTCGAAGCAAACGGCTACATCCTGTGCAAGGGGGACAGGCGGGATTTCTGCATCGTAGACCCTGCCGGCGATGAGCATAGCCTGGCGCGGCGGATCTCCGGCGTGAAAGCGGCGGAAGTCCGCGAGCGCATGAAGGACGTAGAGCGTGATTCCTTGCCTACCGTCGCGGTGGCCCGCGAGAAGGCGGACGCCTGGGGCAATGCCGACAGCGAAGCGGCGTGGGCCGTGCAAGAGGCGGAAATGGACAGGCAGGCCCTTGGCCTACGGCGTTCCATCGAGCGCGGCGGGGTCACGCTGCAGGGAGAGCCGGAAGTATCGGCGGACGCGGACTGGTGGAAGCGCCAGGAATGGTTCATGTCCCGCATGGGCCGCGAAGGATGGGAGTATCAAGAGCGATGGTCGGCCCTGGAAAAGACCGCGAAGGAATATGGCGGCGCGGTCAAGGACGTGGCGCGCGCCGGGCAGGATGCGTACTGGCAGGCCGTCATCGGCGGCAAGCCAAAGACGGAAGCCGATAAGCTGCATGATATTATGTGGGGCGAAAAGGAAAAAGAGCCGGAGTTGGAGCGGTAAAAACCCCGGCTCGCGGGGTGAATCATGGCGGAACTACCGGAGCATGTAAAAGCGCAGGCCGATATGGAAGTGGCGCAAACCGGAGCCAAAAAAATGCCGGTGCAGGATATGAACCAGGCACCAGCGGTTGACAATTACGACGACAAGGGCAAGGAACTGGACGCCGTGCGGAAGCAAAAACGGCAGGACGCGCAACAGGAGAAAACCCCGCAGCCTGACCCGGAGCCGGATAAGGGTTAGGGCCGCGCTGCGGGCCTTGTGCGAAGGGTAAAAAACTGGCAGGATGGCGGGGCGTTTTGTGGGGTTAGAGGTATGGTGGAAGACCCGTTAGCCAAGTGGCGGCGTCCTGGTTCCAAACCTGTCGAGGGAAAGGAAACCGGGGGCGTGCTCGCGGTGGCGCCACCCTCGGGCATAAGGCCGCGCGAGTACAAAGCCTTTGTCTTGGACGGCTCGCGCACGCCAATGCTCCTGATTAAGCGGGGCACGGTGAAGCAGCCGGAAACGGATTTGGCGTTCTCCTACGGCTACCTTACGGATGTGATTTCCGATGGGTACGGATTTGGCTTTTCATTTACCTTCGCCCTCCCCTTCCCGTCCGGGCCTGCGATAGTGGAAATTCGCGGCGAGGGATTACTGCCGCTGCTCGATGGCATCCTAAGCGGCACGGTGAAGAGGGTGCAACTGTTCGACCCTGACCGCTTCCTTCCCCCTGAAGAGGGCGCGTTCGATATCGAGGGGGATGAATGGCATGGGCCGTGTGTGATAAAACACATCTCCATCACCACGAAAAACTCTCCTGACGAAAACACCACAAAGCACTAAAGAGCCTATGGCGGAAGACCCGTTAGCAAAATGGCGGCGGACAGGCTCCGAGCCAAAGGAAGCGGAAGCCCGCAAGGAAAGCAACGTTGTCGAGCTCGCGGACTATCAGGGCGAGGCGGGCAAGGACAGAGCGGGGGGCTTCCTGGAACTGCGCCCGCTCAAGGGGCCGTGGTCGCTCTGCTCCTACGCGCAACTGCTTAAAATCCAGTTCAACGGGCCTCGGCCGACGCGGGTGGATTTAATTTTCAGCTATGAGATAGTCACGGTCAGGGGCCGCAACCTGGCGGCGCTGCTGACCGGCCTGCGGTCGCGGTCGCTCGCCGTCATTGAGCAATTCAACCCGTCCGCGCACGAGAAGCCGGACAAGGATGCGCTTGTGGTGGAATCCATCGAAGCCGTAACAGAAAAGCTCTCCGCGTCCGTGGCGAAAGCGTGGGCGGAGGAATGACGCTGCGGGTGGTGCGGTGGCTCGGCCTCATGCGGTTCGCCACGCGGGGCCGCAGGCCGTGGTTTCTTCGCTGGCTGCCGGAAGAGGTCTATGACGAGGCCGCGATGGAATACGTTGACCGGGTGATACACGAATACCGGCGCGAAGAGGCGGCGAAAAAAGCGGCGCTTTCAAAAAGAGATTGAGTCTGGATTGAATCCCCATCAACGGGCCGGTGCACGGCGGCGCTCTACCGCATCGGCGGCGTTCTGCGTGGTTGTGAGAGCGTACCCTTCCCCGTTCTCCTGGGCCTTGCTGCTGATTTCCAAGAGCCTGGCGGCCGTCTCCTTGATGCTCCACCCCCAATCCAGCGCCGTCATCGCCCATACAAAGTCCGCCTTGCTGATGTCGGGGCGCTCTCCCTGGTGGACGGGCGGCGCGTGCTGGACACAGCGCTCGTAGCTTGGCCATTTCCTCCTGCCGACGTGCGTGGGAGAAACTAGAGTGCGGGCTTGCTTCGGCGGCTCTGCGGCCACAAGCCCGGCGTTCTCGAGCTCGGCACGGGTTGTGACGTGCGCTAGGTGCATTTCGGTGATTTCGACGGTTGGGAATGCCGGCGCATAACGGGCCTTGAAGTTCGGGTGTCCGCTGATGCGGGTGGCTCCGCTCGCGGACGGATCCGCGCCGGCGCCCTTCCTGAGCCGACGTGCAAAATCCGGCCGCGGGTCGGCCACGGCTATCCATGCCTGAAAATTCGCCGGCGACGTGCAAAGAACCATGAACGCGTGCGGTGCTATTCTGCGAGCCGCGTCTTGGGTGAGGTCGTCCAATTGGATGAGCTCGGCGCGTTTGGGCTTGTGGGGCCGGAGAATGACGTTGTGCTGTTGCGCGCCGGCCTCCCTGAGCAGCGGCCCTATGCTGTGCCTCAGCTCGTCGGTGCTGCGGCTGGGGAGGAATCCTCTCCTTTCCAGCTTCCTGCCTTCGAGGTCGGTAAACGTCACGTCAAAAGACCGCACTCCTACACTGGCGAATGTATCAAGCATCCCCCGCGCTTTGTCTGCTTCCGTGCTCAACCCCCCGCCGTGTTTCTCATTTTTGGTTCTGAGGGAATATAGCGGTGGCGTATCCAACCTGCAACTGCGCTTTCAAAAGAGCGCTGAAGGTTGCGGGTTGGGGTGCGTTGGGACTTTTCCACAATTTCGGTGCGAGCAACTACAGGAAGAGTTTTTTTAAGCTAGATGAAGAACTACAGGAAGGGGGTACCGTTTCACCGTGTCGGGGGGTACCGTTTCACCGTGGATATCTCAGGGAGGGGGGTACCGTTTCACCGTGGATAAGTTCTTGCTGGACATTGGTTTTCCACTGGGGCATTTTATAGGGGCATGCAGCAGGTGGGTGAGCTTTTCAAGAATCTGCCAATCGTCAAGAAGGCGCTGAAGGAAGCGGCTCCGCTGACGCCTTCCCAAGAAAAGCTGCTGGATGCTGCTACGGCCATCCGGCTTGACCCTGACGCGGTAGAGCGGGCATACATGGCCCGCCAGCTCGTCCAATGCACCCTGCCACACAGCAACCCCGGCAATGCCGAACGATGGATGCGGCGCAACGGCAACCTGGCGCTGGTGATTCGACCGGGATGGGACATCAAAAAAGACTGCTCCCTGGGCTACCCTTACGGCTCCATTCCCCGGCTGCTGCTGTTTTGGGTGATTACCGAAGCGGTTCTCACTAAGAGCCGACGCCTGCTGCTCGGGAACAACCTGGCGGCGTTCATGCGGCATGTGGGCCTCAACCCTGACACCGGGGGCGGAAAGCGCAGCGACGCAAAACGGCTGCGAGAACAGATGCGGCGGCTGTTTCGCTGCCATATCAGTTTTGACCAGGTGATGAGTCTCGACAACGCCGAAGGAAACCGCTGGGTGGATATGCAGGTCGCCCCGGAGGGTGAGCTTTGGTGGGACGTGAGGCAGCCGGAACAGCTTGGGCTTTTCAATAGCTGGATTGAGTTGGGCGAAAAATTCTTCGAGGCTGTCACGGCCGGGCCGGTGCCTGCGGACATGCGGGCGCTGCGGGCGCTGCGGCGGTCGCCGCTGGCGCTCGATCTCTACGCCTGGGCTACGTACCGGGCTTTCTCGGTGAGCCGTAAGGGAGCGCCGCAGTTCGTGCCCTGGCGCAGTCTCATGCGGCAGATGGGGTGCGATTACGATGAGGTGAGCAACTTCAGGAAGAAAGCAAACAAGGCGCTGCGGAAAGTGCGGGCCGTGTACCCGGCGCTGAAGATTAAGAACAAGCCTGGGGGATTTGACATACTTCCCTGCCCGCCTGCGGTGCCGCCGGCGCTTCATGCGGGGCGGGCCTGATTTGGTGTTCGCATTTTTGAACGTATGAAAATGCGTATGTATGAAATTACGCTTGGTGCTGGCGAATCCAATCAGCAAGTAATTGCTCGGTGAGTTCCGAAAGATCCTGGTCGATGGCCGCATCTTCGAGAAGGCGGACAGCGGTTTTCTTCGTTTCCTTACGCAACAGCAAAGTCGTGGGCTGATAGTCGGGGTCGCTGCGCTTGCCGGGGGGCCTTCCCTTCCCTCTTGCCGGCGCCAGAATTGGCAGTCTTACAGACGGAGGCTCGGCGGGATGCTCCGGCGGTGGCTGTTTCAGCCTAGCGAGCACGCCTGTGAATTTACTTTGCTGCGGCATGGCGCTTTAGCTCCTTTCCAACGGCTTTGTAAGCTTCCCATGCCCGTGTAGCGCGGGGGTCGTGAACGTGTTCCACCGTGACCCCTGCGGCGGCCGCTTTCTCGAAGGCTTTGAGCCGGGGAATGTCCACGGCAAAAAGCGGTACGCCCTGGGCGGCGAGTTCGGCACGAAGTTGCGAGCCGTCCGGCTCCGGGGGTGGGGGGACTTTGGTGAGTAAGACCCTGAAACGGTCGGCTCCGATCTCGCGCAACACCTGAAGGGTAAGCACCAAACCGTCTGTGTCGAGGCTAGCGGGGACGGCGGGAATAACCAGCAGGTCGCAACCATCCGAGAGGGCCTTCAGGTCTACCTGTTTGGGGCGCTGGCCGGTGTCAATGACGGTGTGGGTGAAGTCGCGGGCAAGGCGGGCCGCCTGTACTTCATCCGCGATTCGGAAGGGAAACCCTTTCCCGCGCTGGCTCCATGCGGTGGCGTTGCGAGTGTCGTCGCCGTCCAGTAGCAGCGTGGGGGCGAGGGTTTGCAGGTAGGCCGCAAGGTGGACGGCGGTGGTGGTCTTTCCGACTCCGCCCTTGTAGCTGGCTACTGTGATTATCATCAAAGCCTTCCCGTATTTTCATACGTATGAAAATGTGAACGTATAAACATACGAAAATACAGGTGAAGATGTCAAGGGGGGCGGTCATGAGACCGCCTCGGCGAGCCTGCGGCTGGCGATCGCGTGGTATTTGGCGTCGAGCTCGATGCCAACGTAACTGCGGCCGAGCATCTTCGCCGCAAGCAGGGAAGAGCCGGAGCCGGTGAACGGGTCGAGGACCGTGCCGCCGGCGGCGGAGAAAGTCTCAACGAGAGGCAGGAGAACCGAGAGCGGCTTCTGCGTCGGATGCAGCTTGTTGCCGCTGTACGTCCAGTCGAGCACGTCGCCTATGGTGTCCTGCGGTTCCCTGGGATTCCCTTTTACGAGCAAGTGCGCGCATTCGTGCTGGTAGCGGAGGTACTTGGTCGCGGAGGTGTAGCGCTTCGGGAAAGCCAGATGGCCGACGACGCGGAAGCCCGCATCACGGTAGGCCCGGATGAAGCGGTCGGCCTGGGGCCAGCCATAGAACGTGACGCAAAAGCTGTGGGGAGCGAGTACGCGGTACATCTCAGCAAAGGCAGGCCGGAGCCAGGCGGCGTTGTCGTCGTTGGGGACGGTGCGGCCGTCGCGGGATTTGTAGCGGGTGATGTACGGCGGGTCGGTGAGGATGAAATTGACGCTCTCGGCGGGGATCCGCGGCAGGTATTGCAGGCAGTCGGCGTGAATGATGGTGTTGCTGTGGGCGGTCATGGTTCGTTCCTTTCGTTTGGGTTCCGGCCGGCGCCATTGCCAGCCTGTGAAAGCGACCCAGCCGGGGCACGGTCTGACTTCAACGCGGCAACACGGGAGCGAAGCGAACGGAGCGGGCCGCCGCTTGAAGTCGCAAAGACCGGCTCTCCGGCAGATTTCACGAAAGGCTGGCGGATGGTTGCTGGACGGAGAAAACGGGGAAGGGAAACGAACCGGGTCTAGCGGCAGGGGTTTACCACGTGCTCGAATTTCTCATAGTCGTTCGCAATCCCCTGGGCGAGTTCCATAAGCTGGCGGAGAAGATCCTGGGCGTCGGTGCAAGTAATCTCCAGCTTGCCGGGGGCAAGCCGGATGGTGCGGGGAAGGCCCGAGAGCTCACGGAAGGCCACGTCAGGCGCCATAGGAATTTTGACCCTGCGGGCGGCGAGCTCGCGCCGGGTTCGGTCGAGGTGGTCAACCAGGCGCTCACGGCGCTGGGCGGCGTAGTGGTACGGGTCGCCGGTCGCAACCTCGGCGAGTTGCTGGATAAGCCGCGCACGGTCGATAAGGAACGTCTTACCGGCCTGGTAGCCCCCGAATCCGTGCATGAGGCGGATGGCGGTGCGCCGGTGGACGGAGAGGAGCCGCTGCAACGTCGCGCGGTCGATGACGGGCGTGGTAAGGTGCTGCAGGGCATCTAAAGCTGCCGGAACCTGTTGGAACCATTCAGCCTGGCGGCCCATACAGAGAGGCTATCATCTTTCGATGAGTTTTGTCACAGTTGTGACACATTCGGAGAGTTTCCCTAGACGGGAACATACTACTAAATCTATATAAAAATAGGGGGCCGGAGGCACGCTTGACCGTGGGGGGGCCGCGACATGACATCGCCGCAAAACGCCTGCGAAACGTCCTTCGCGCCCACGTCGTGGCCAGCGACCGTATTTTGGAGCAGAAAATCTCCGATGCTGGGCCAACCAACCAACGAATAGACCCCCACATCCTGACTGAGGCCCGCCAAAAGCTAGTCTTCGAAGGCGCCATTATCCAAGTCCAACGCTCAAACGTGCCGTGGTATCACCTTGCTAGCGCCGATGCCGAAGCGGTGAAGAACCGTTTGTCAGAGCTCGAGGCGCTGCACCGTCAGACTCGGAGGCCGCAATTCACAGTGTTGCTGGGCCAAATGTTGGAGATTGCCGTTTTCCGGGCGTTGCAGTCCCAAACCCTGCTGGAGTACTTCGGCCACTTTCGAGACCTGGACGCACATGACGACAGCAAACCATACAGCAAAGAAGAGCCTCCATCGTGGCTCAGTGGACGGGAGATCCCAAACAAAAAGAAACTCGATTTCCTAATTCGGCACCCGGAACACGGCTACGCGGGCATCGAAATAAAGAACATCCGTCAATGGATGTACCCCGACCGTGATGAAGTCCGAGAACTCCTGTTTAAATGCTGTTCCCAGGACGTGGTGCCAGTCCTCATTTGCAGGCGTATCCATTACTCGACTTTCAGCGTCTTGAATCCGTGTGGCGTGATTCTGCACCAGTCGTTTAACCAACTGTACCCCAAAAGTGAGCAAGCGCTGGCAGAGAAAGTGAAACACAAACTGCTGCTCGGATACCATGATGTGCGGGTCGGCAATGAACCGGATGCCAGGCTAATCCGCTTCATCCATCACAACCTGCCGCAAGTGCTCCCCACAGCACGGCAGCGATTCGAGCGATTCAAAGATCTGCTTTGGGGTTACGCCAACGGCGACCACAGCTACAAATCCTTCGCCGCTCGCGTAAAACGCCGGCTACACGGCGAGCCTGAAGACCTGCCGCCATTCGAGGAGCCTCAAGCGCCGGAGCCGCCAGAGGATTTCGATGAAATGCCGGACGATGGGTACGAGTAGGGGACTGGGGTTGTGGCCGCGCGGGGACAGAGCCGTGCTAAACGGGTGGTGAGGCACTGTCACATCCGCTCGAAACGGCCACAGTAAAGCCATGAGCTAGCATTTCCGTGGGTTCTTCGTGCCACCTCCCCGTAAGGTGCAGATGAATGCAACTAGTGACTGGCTCGCAATTACTGCCCGCAATCTTAATCTCGAACTTGTAACGTCCCGGTGGCAGCCAGTCAGTGTTTTTTTGACGGAGTGAAAGGTGAGTTTCCGAAAGCGACAGCGAGGGGTTCGCCAGGTCAGAGTAGGCTGGCTCAGCAATCGACCCAAGGTCGCAGAGCCTCCTCATATCAGGTGAAATGCCATCGACGTAGGCGTCATCGGTATAGCTCCATAGTAAGTTCATTGGCGTAAAGTTAGGCAGCGGCTCGAAAGAACGGTCGTTCCACACCCAAGCCCGCGACAAAAAGACCTCTACCTTTTCCGCGCGGACATTTCCTTCGTTCTTTACCCATACACGAAGCCAATATTTCCATCCCTTCCAAGGTTTTTCCTTGTCCCGGCCCCGCCACTGGACAGCAGTTCTTATGCAGTCTGGGTACTTTGCTTCAATCGACGCCGTTAGTTTTGGACGCCGCCATAGGCGGATGAGCCATTCCTTAAAAAGGGCCACGAAGACAGCCGCAAATGTCATCAGCGCACCTGCCCACTGCGCAGCGTTACCCCACTGCGCCGTGTTCCAAGGGGCGCACGACATGGCTTGATCTTGCACTTGATTTCACCTTCCGTTCTTCGGCCCCTTGCGTCGCATTTTGGAGCCTTCGCGTACAGCGGTGCCCGTCCTGGCGGCGGTGCTCAGCGTGCTTTGAGCCACGCAACTATGTTCCTGACTTCAGGTACGGCCAGGATGAGTGTGAAGACCGCAAGCACAACGGTTAGCCAAATCAGCACCTTGGTCAGGCGCTCAAGCTGTCTCGATGATTCATTGAGCCTGACAATCCCTCGCCTCGTTAGCTCCAGTAATGGGGCCGCAATAAATGGCGACGCGGTGCTTCCTTGGTCTTTCTCAACCTGCTGCAACAGGTCTTGGTCGGACATTTTGAGGTTCATGGGGCGCATGATAGCGCACTTCGGTGGAAGACCGGGCAGCTAAAAACTTTCCTGGTGGTTTTTCTGAGGGTGTGATAAAGGACATTATCACACGTATGAAGCCATGACCGACGTACTGATGCCTGCCAGCTTCCCCGAAACGGACTTCCGCGCCTTCGGCATCGCGGCGACCGCGTTCTTCCCTGGAGTCATCAGTGATGAGGCCCTATTCGACCCTGAGGAGAAGCGGCGGCATTTTGACTGGTCATGGCAGGCCGTGCGCTACCGTTACCGGGGCTGCGCGGAGTGCAATGACGAATTCAAGGCGCTGCTGGCCAATCCCAGCGATATGTGGAAGGCAGGATGGGGCGATGAGGAACTGACTTACAAGCTCGAACGTTGCATCTATCAGTTTTTCACCAGTGCGCTCTCAGTGTTCGACAGCTTCGCCTTCTGCCTCTATTTTTACGGAAACGCTTTGCAGCCCGGCGCTTTTCCGGACGTTGCCAATCCACGCGGCATCACCCGGAATGCGACCGCTAAAGCATTCAAGGCCGCTTTCCCACAGGCGGCGATAACGGGGCTCCTGGCGGGCCTCTCCAAGGATGTGCGCTTCAGCACCATTGATACTGTGCGCAACGTGGTGGGCCACCGGGTTAGCGGAAGACGGAGCGTGCGGTCATCGAGCACGCTACAAGCGGGCGGTACGTACACGACGGATTGGCACGAAGAAACCTGGCACCATCCCGGCGCGGCCGTGAGGCTAGAATTCGATGAGGGATTGCTTCAACGGCACCTGGACGACGTTACCGGACTGCTCGCGGCACTGTCGTCAGCCGCGCACGAATTCGCAGCAGCCCAAAAGGTAGCAAGGAAACCTTCATTGGAGCCGCAAGCATGAGTCCTGCAATCATCCCCCTCAAGGAACCCCGCGCGCTCGCGGGCCTGGCCGCGAAGCCCCCCGCCGTGTTTCTGCCCGATGAAAAGGCGGCGGAGCGGTTTTTCGGGTTCTTCACCGCCAACATCCGCAATAGGAACACCCGCCGCGCTTATTACAAAGCCGCCTGTAGGTTTTCGGACTGGTGCGAGGGCAAAGGGCTGCTCGAGCTCGAGCGCGTCAAGCCGCCGCACGTGGCCGCGTACATCGAGGATCTGGCGATCGCCAGAGCCGAGAGGCCGGGGCTTTCCAAGCCGACCGTCAAGCAGCACCTGGCGGCGCTGCGGATGCTCTTTGATTGGCTGGTGGTGGGCCACGTTCTCGAGAGCAATCCGGCGCACGCCGTGCGCGGGCCTCGGTATTCGCAGAAAAAGGGCAAAACGCCGGTGCTCGACCGGGAGGAAGCGCGGGCGCTCATCGCGGCGATTGATACGGGAACGCTCACGGGCCGGCGCGACCGGGCGCTTATCGGCGTGATGGTCTACACCTTCGCCCGCGTGGGTGCCGTGCTGCAAATGAACGTGGGAGACTATTTCAGCCAGGGGCGGCGGGGTTGGGTGCGCCTGCACGAGAAGGGCGGCAAGGAACACGAAGCGCCGTGCATCCCGAAGCTGGAAACCTACCTGGATGAGTACATCGCGGCGGCCGGCATCGCCGGCGACACGAGCGGGCCGCTGTTTCGCACGACGGGGCGCTCGACGGGTACGCCTCACCGGATGACGCAGCAGGATGCTTACCGGCTGATACAGCGGCACGCGAGACGGGCAGGCATCAAAACCCGCATCGGCAATCACTCCATGCGGGCGACCGGCATCACCGATTACCTGAAAAGCGACGGCTCGCTTTCCGAGGCCCGCAAGATGGCAAACCACGCGGACACCCGCACCACGCAGCTTTACGACCGGCGCGGGGAAACGGCCTCGCTCGATGAATACGGCAAGGTGGGGATTTGACTATGGCTTGGACGGGGTGGCGAAAGCTTGCGGAAAAGGGGATCTGGTATGACGACAAGTTCGATTATGATGGCCCGACCTGTTACGAATTAGCTATCGCGGGGCCGCGCGGCGGGCAACGCACAGTCGTCTATTGCGGCCATTCCAACAATGAAAATCGGAGGATGCTGGACTACGGCAGCAACGGCTCACACCTGGAGGACATCATCGACCAGCATCTGAAAGGTGGGTGGCACCTGTACTATCGGGGCTGGTGCTGCGGTTCGAAGGCACAGGCCGAAGCAATGGAACGGAGGATGCTGGGGCAGTGGGAATACGACTGGAACATCCGTTTGAACCGAAATTGATTCAATGCAATCTCCCATTGCGTGATAACCCGTATTAGGTTATTTTGAATCGCATGAGCCAAGCTCTTCTGAAATGGGCGGATGAAAGTTTCGACGTGACGCCGTTCCTAAAGGCTCCGCGGCACAGCCTGGCGCCATTTCACACGACTGCGCTGGGCGCTCTGTATTCTGCGGATTGCATGAAAGTGCTTCCGCTTCTCAAAGACGAAGTGGTGGACACGGTGTTTGCAGACCCGCCGTTTAATCTCGGGAAGCAGTACGGCAAAAACACCGATGACAGCCTGCCCGACAAACGCTATGTCCGCTGGTGCGAGGGATGGCTGGCGGAATGTGTGCGGGTGCTAAAACCTGGTGGCTCCCTGTTCCTCTATAACCTCCCCAAATGGAACGTGCTGCTGGGGGCCTTCCTTCATGCGCAAGGGCTTGAGTTCCGGCACTGGATAGCGATTGAAATTAGCGCCTGTCTGCCGATTCCTGGCCGGCTGCACCCGAGCCACTACAGTCTGCTCTACTACAGCAAGGGGAAGCCTAAGACCTTTCACCGCGTCCGCACCCCGATTCTGACGTGCCGGCATTGCGGCGGCGAAGTGAAGGACTATGGCGGGCACAGGGACGCGATGAATCCCAAGGGCGTCACGCTCAAGGACGTGTGGACGGATATTCCGCCCGTGCGCCATTGGAAATTCAAATCGAAGAACCGGCGCGCAAATGCGCTTTCAACCAAGATTCTTGACCGGGTTGTCGATACGTCCACGAATCCCGGCGATCTCGTGCTGGATCCCTTCGGCGGCAGCGGAACCACTTACGTGGTGTGCGAGTCGAAGCATCGTCACTGGATCGGATCGGAAATCGACTTTGCGGACGATATTGCCGCACGGTTGGAAACCGACGACATACGCGCCCATAAAAACGGGGACTTTGTCGAGGGATAGTAACGCTATTGGAGCGCCCTTCCTGACGTGCCTTTCGGGATGCGCGGAACTTTAGTGCTGGTGGCGTCGTGCTCTATGGCGACGACTTCAAGCACGCCTTGTTTGCAAGGAATCGAGCGCCAGAGGTCAAGGTAAGGCTCCAGCTCCGCCATGTTGCCGATACGGTCGGTCAGGTACTTGTAAAGCGCACGCGACGGGACAACGAGAATCCCGCAGGCCAGAACGCCCTTAAGCAACCCAAGCGCCATTTTGTTCAGTGCTCGGTGGCTGGAGGAAATATTGCCGGTTTCCCACTCCAGGGCGACGGGGCCGTAATCGGTATAGAGAACGGCGTCCAGTTTTCCGGGCCTCTTCAGGATGGCGATGTCGAGGGGTTCTTCCAGCTTCCATCCCTGGCGCTTCAATTCCTCCATCAGCCCGAGCTTGATAGGCTTCACACCGTTGCCCTTGCCGCGTTTCTTGCCTGATTCGGGGTGGATGGTAAACGTACCGGCCCCGCGCGGCCAGTCCACTTCGCGGATGGCTTTATAGAGGCTCCGGCGCGTCTCCTTCCAGGCAGCGGAGGCGGCATACTTGCCGCATGAAAGCAACGTTTCTTCCCGGACGATTTTCATCGGGCGGACTTTTTCCTGGAAAGACGGGGCGCCGGGACGAGCTTCGATAAGAACTCGTAGGGGTCTATGCCCAAAGCCGACGCGATGTCGAAAAACTCAATAACGTCCAGTCGCCTTTCTCCGCGCTCGAATTTAGAAACAAACGACTGTGGGCGGGAAAGACGCCCGGCAAGGTCAACCTGCGTGAGTCCTGCGGCCTTGCGTGCGTCGATCAGAAGGTGGCGGAACTGGTCGTATCTGGTTGTAAAAACGGACTGCGTCACGTCCCCTCACCTTGCTTCACCCTGAACAGTCTCAACTATTTGTCAACCCGTCTCGGGTTAAACCCAAAACGGGTTATGGAATAGGAGTTTCAAGCGTTGGTTTTATGGCTCTTGAGCGGGGCGGAGGGTTCGTGTAAAATCCGCCGAAACTTCACACGGGGGACAGCCATGAGCGAAGAGCGAAAACGGCCCACACATACCGCGTTTGCCGTGCGGAATTTCGAGCGGAAAGGGAAGGAAGACGCAACCTGGCTGAAGCCGGTCGGCGGCGGCGTGATGCTGCGGCTGAATGAGCCGAAGGGCAGGGGATAGCGATGCCGGAGATCGAACCGGAAATGCTCTCTGAGGCGCTGTGGGAAGCCGCCGAAGAGGTGCCCTGGAAGAAAATCCTGCAGGGGATGCGCGGGGCGTTAGAGAAAAACTGTAATAAAACTGTCACTAGACAGGCTGCGGCGGGTGGGCTATGCGGTGAGAGTCGAAACCAAACAAAGGGGGATTTTATGGAGCCGTTCAACGCGAAAGACGCCGCTAACATTGAGCGGGTAAAAGACGCAATGGTTGAGCTCGCCGTGGGCAAGGTGGGCATCGGCGATATTGCGATACCCGACGCTGCAGCAGCGGCAGCGTTCGCAAGCCTGCTGAACGCGGAAACGGAGCGGCAAAAGGCGGTGGTAGCAGGGCAGGATAAGGCCGCCGGTGCGGTGGGGCCGTCCACCTGGACGGAGGCCGTGTCGGCGGGCGGGAAGCCAGCCGATAACGCCCTGGCGACGGTAATGTAGCGAGAAACATTCAACCTTCGCATGGCCCGCTGTGTCCAGTCCGTCAGAAAATAGCCCAAAACCCTTTCATGCCGTCCGCGCAAAAGGCGCTGGCCGGGCCTCGGAAATCGATCCAGATGGAGTACGGATTGAATTGTCGGCCGGGCTGAGAGAAAAGTTTGCGGCGTTGTACGAGGCGGTTAAAGACAAGGTTTTCGACAGTGAGAACCTTCTGAGCCTTAAAGAATTCGCGAGTTTCCCCACCGCTAACCACAGACAGGTAGTGACGGAATTGCTCATGATTGGGGCCGAGACTGCGGCAACGGGTGATGAGCACGCGCGTGTGGCGCTGTTAGGAGTCGTTATGGCATTAGCAGATAAGGGGAGCTATAAGTTGGTGCGAAAGCCGCCTGCACGGGAGGTTTAATTAAAAGGGTAATTCCGTCGACGGCTAGACGAAAGGCTAGGGCAGGCTAAAGGTTTCTTACAGAATAAGCCCGCCATGCGAGCGGGCGGGGCATGGCAGGGCGGTAGTCGGTCGCAAGGGCTTCTTGTGGGTGAGATCCGGAGCGGAGCCGCACTTCGTAGAGAAGTTGGAAAAACCGGGGGAAGGGAAGTCTGACCTTGAAGAGCCGCATGGCGGCGCGCAACTCGTCTTCGTGCGTGAGGACGTGGGCCATGTAGTGCACGGCGCGGCTAAAGTTGGCATTGAAAATGGTAATCGAGGCGTCGGCGGCGTAGGGATTGGGCACGCGGGTAAGAATAGCAAGTGCTGTCCCCTCCTCCGGGCTGAAGTTCAGCGTCCAGCCGGAATCCGTGCGGACGGGATTGCAATGGGCGAACCCGCGCATTTCGTCGTCGCTGGAATTTTTGAGGATGACCTGCGCACGGTGCCTCCCGTTGGCGCTGGCATCTTCTTCGAGCCGAATTTGTAATTTGGGATAGTGTCGCAGAGCTTCCGCGATGAAACGGTTGCCGGATGCGTCCCCGAACAATATCGGTGAACTTTGCCAGATATGGCTCTCATCGAACGAGTGGCGCGTGATGAACGGCTGAACTTTGCGGAGCGCGTGGCGGGCAAACCAACCGGTAATTGAATCCCGCGCTTCGACCTCGCCCCATGCCACGTAAGGGTAAGCGACATTCAGCCGGTCTTTATAGGCGGCATAGGTCTCTTTGTGCCGCTCCTGTAGCTGCTCCAGGGCCTCCTTGGGGTGTTCCGCGTTGCAATTGTAGTAGCGAAAGACAAAGCGGTTAGGCCAGTCCTGGTAAAACAACTGCTCGATGTAGACAATGGGAATATCGTCCGGTGAATTAAGGTGCGGCTGCCAGAATGCCCGCGTTGCGCTCTGCGGGTCGTTCACTTTGTCACATTGCAACTGGTATCCAGACTTTGGGCCGCCTGGCGGCAATTGAATTACCCAGCCGCTCGTCTTTCGTGCAAAGTAGTCCCGTAGCCCGTCGGCCTGGTCTTGGCAGCGCTCGCACACGTTCTGCACATGATCGCCGTCGTATGACTTGGGGCCATTTCCTAACGCCGTTTCCCAAATCTCCTGCCCGTAAGATTTTTCGTGGTGATGTTCCCAAAGGTATTTGAAAAGGTCTGCACGACCTGGCGCTCGCCGGAAGGCAGGCCATTTGAGGATGTCCTGCACCAGGGCTTGCAGTTCACGTTCGACATCGCCCTGGGGCAGTGGCATGAGACCTCAGATAAACTCACGCGAGCTTAGCAAAACCTAGTGACCCCGGTCAAATCGGATGCGATGGCTATATGGCCTGTTTTGTACTAAAGATTTTTTGCGATATCGTTCAGTTGGGCAAATTGTATGCAATGTTTTCAGTACGTTACAGCGATTTACCCCGGAGACCAAGAGAGAGTGAGGAACAAACCAATGAGTGGCGACAGATGCAAAAAATGCGGAAGCGGCGCTGTAAGGCGGGTGATTGAAAACTGGGGCAGTGAGGGCGAGATGTACGTGTTCCTGGCGTGCGAGTGCGGTAGCCAAATCTGGGATGCGCGACCTTTTTACTCGTCGGAGGAAGGCAACTGGCCTGACCTTTTGGATGGGGAGCCCTTGGCTGCCGTTGTTGTTCCCGAAGCAGCTTGAAAGAGCGCAAAGACACAACCCGAAAGGGGAAAGGCAGGGATTGAAAATGAAAACGTATACCACGGAAACAAAAGAAGGCTTCAAGGAGGCAGTGCCTTGTGAGCCGTTGCCGCATGAATCTGCTGCGCCGCTGTCGGCGGGCAACCCCCACCAGCTTGCTACGCGGGGTTTGGCCGCCATGTTCGAGCTTCACCCGGCGGTGGCCTTCGGGACCGTGGCGTGTGACCTCGGGTTGCACGGGGCGGATGTCGTCTCGGCGGGCCTGCTCATACCCTTCTCGGCGCTGGCCGGTGTCGTGCTCGGCGTCATCGCTTACCGTAGCCAGAAGCGGTTTTGTGGGGATGACCATGAAAGCGCTCTGGTAAAGGGCCTAATAGTGGGCTTGTTGACGGCTATCCCATCGCCTCTGCCCTACGTGCTATTCATTCCAGCGGGCTTATTGGGTTGGGTGAAGGGGCGAAGGAGGTAACATGCCGGACAATTTTCTTGATGAGCTTTCCAAGGGCTTCGGGCGCGCGAGGGCGGACAAGCAGTGTGGCAATTCACTCTTTCTGCTCGCTGCAGCGGCGGTGCTGCTGGGGGCGTCCCCACTCGGGGCGCGGCAGGCCAGCATTGAAACGAATTGCGGTTGCTCCGGTTATACCCTGGGCGGGGGTGCGTTTGTGGTGCCGGTGCTGGCCGGGCCGCTCGTCAATAATGGCCGCGTCTCCAGCGGGTGGGGTTGGCGCCTGCATCCGGTTCGGAGGCGCGTCGCCTTCCATTTCGGCGTGGATATCGGCGCTCCGCTTCACGCGCCGCTCTACGCGGCATCGGGCGGCGTCGTGGAAGAGGCGCGGTGGAAGGGCGCGCGCGGCAACTGGCTGCTCGTGCGCTACGGCAAGGGGCTGGAAGTCGGATACGCGCATCTCGATGCCTTCGGGGCGGACGTCAGGGCCGGGGCGCCTGTGAAGCGCGGCGAGGTCATCGGCTTTTGTGGTTCGACGGGCATGAGCACGGGACCGCATGTTCACGTCGAGATGTTCGTGCGGGGCCGCCGCGTGAAGCCATTATGTGTGTGCTACGCGCTGGCGCGGGGTCGGGAAGTGAAGGACTAAGCGTCGGTCCTCAATGATTTGGACACGCCGCTGCTCAAGTTCCCGGCCGGTTTTTTCACGAGGAAGGAGGATTGAACCATGACAGGGTATCGATACGAAACGGCGAATGTCCAGGAGGCGGCCCATATTGGGCGACTTAACGCGATGGTCACGTTGCCGGTGCGGGTTGCGCTGCGGAGGGAAGTTGGATTCAGGATACTCGGGCTCCCGAGCATTTTCGGCGCGGCGGCCGCGATGTTCGGCATCCAGTTCTTGGCCAATCTGCTTTCTTCACTGGCGCACGGCAGATCCGCGAGCGGGAGCGACGTAAGTCTGTATTGCTACGCCTTAGGCTTTGTCTGCCTGGCGATGATGGAACGAGTGAAACAAAAGCGTGAACTGGCGCGAGGAGGGGGAGAGCATACAAGGCTGCATGGATACTCCCGGTTCGAGGAATTCATGCCGCTGCCCGCCAAGTATGTGCGTTGCGCGATCGATCCGTTCGTCGCATTGCTCGCGGGGGCGCTTCTGTACCACCGGCTTGGCCTGGGTCTGCTGGGGGCATTCGTGATGATCTCGGCGGTGGCGTTCTGCGCGGTGGAATGCACGACCGAGAAGGCTGCCGCTACCCACAGGCTTGATTTGCACGATTCAATCCGCGAAGCGGAAGTGGACGCCGGTACGATGGCCGGGCGGAGAGAGGAGCCTGCGGAGCGGAGCGCTGCGGAGAGCGTCGCCACGGGGATGGATGAAGACCTGGCGAGGGAAATCGCAAAACGGAAGCGCGAGCTGGCGGACGCCGGCAAGCGGGGGGTGCAACATGACGTGGCATGAATTTCGAGAAAACCGGGATGCGCAAAAAAAGTTCGCCGGGTTCGTCGCAGTGATGGCCGGTGGGGTCTTTTGGCTGTTCGTCGGCGTGCCGCGTGGAATGCTGAGCAAGGTTTTAGCCCGAGGGGCCGAGCAGGAAAACCGTCGCGCCGTT
>Ga0210398_10001836_pt1 | contig 21347 bp, 17 predicted proteins | sample IncBWC4OmetaG_FD_161047 | JGI IMG/M metagenome (GOLD analysis project Ga0210398, IMG submission 161047) | Forest soil microbial communities from Barre Woods Harvard Forest LTER site, Petersham, Massachusetts, United States - Inc-BW-C-4-O | ecosystem: Environmental > Terrestrial > Soil >...
GCTCGGCGCCAGCGTTGGCGAGGCTGCCGGCTTGATCATCGATAAGAAGGGGAATCTTATCGCGGACGACCAGGCGGGCGACATTCTCGTTGTCGACCCACCGTACTCCAGCGCCACCGTGCTCGTTAGCGGTTTGAGCGACCCGTTCCATTGCTCGCTCAACGAGAAAGAGAAACTCCTCTTCAACGCCAACTCGGGTAGCGGTGATATTACGGTGTACTCGTACCCGTCGGGTTCGCTCAAGCAGACCGTGAGCAGCGGCGTCGCCGAAGGCGTCGGCGAGTCGCCCAACGCGGTCTTTTAATCGCTTCAGCTAACTCGCCTTACGCGTTGAAAAGAACGTGCGTCCCTTTGGGCGCACGTTCTTTTTCAAATCTATTTACTGACCGTCGAGCCGAAGGGTTCCGAAACGCTGATCGTCGTAGTCGGCGAACCGCCCGCAGGGTATTTGTAAATGCCGAGAACGCCGCCGTCCTGACTCGGAGCGACGACGCCGGCAGCCTTGTGTTTCTTCCTTCCGCTCGATGCAACGATCCAAAACTGGTTGACGTAGTCTGAACCGGTCAGCTGCGTCGAGCCCTTCACCGTTCCGGCAGCATTCGTTCGATAGATCGTCCCCGTGTCGGTATCGCCAACTGCGATGAATTTTCCATCCCACTGCACGCCGCCGGGCCATTCAATCTTCTGGGTGAAGTCGATGTTCGTAAACGAGCCGCTCCCCTTGGGAAGCTCGGCGAGCACAAAAGACGAGCTGTTGTTGACGCCGTCGACGAAAAGGTTGCCGCTCGAGTCGTAACCGCAGAAACGATAGTTCGTCATGCCGGGGTCCGAGTAGACTTGCGGGTTACCTCGAGCGTCGGCATAAACGGAGACACTGCCTGCTCCGGACGTGCTGTAGAAATTCGTGACCGCGAGGTTACCGGTTGTGGGATCCACGGAGCAGCCCTCCGGGTACTCGCCGGTATCGCTGAGCGTGGCGATCGGAGTAGTGCCGCCGTGGCCGTATTCGACGATCTGCGAAGCTCCGTCGTTAACGACCCAGACGTTCGCGGATTCGTCCACGCATAGCCCATAGGGCTGCGTGAATCCGGTAAGCGTCCCGAGCAGCTTCTGCGTTGCGTAGGAATAAACGTAAACGTCGCCGGTTAAGACGGACGAGACGTAGAGCAGGGCCTTGCTCTTCGCTTCTGGATCCATCCACGAACCCGCTCGAGCGGCGCCGACGCCGGCTGACGGCGCGTTTACGCTTACCCCTCCGGGTCCTGCGATCGGCGATTGCGGGCCGCCGCACGATGCGAGAAGCACGCCGAGAGTCCAGAAACCGAGAGCCCTGCCGAATCTTCTCACGAGTCCTCCTTCAAAGAATGCGTGTGGGTGGTCTTATTTTCTGGCCGAGATATTCAATTTATTGCCGGGCGAGCGCCGTTTTGCTGCCGGTTTTCGATGTCGGGAAGGAGCACGGACCTTCTAATGTAAGGGGCCACTATGCTTTATTTACGCCAGCTTACCGCTGCGGTCATCGCCGTGTCACTTGCGGCATGCGGCGGGTCTCAAGTTCTGAACGGAACGAGCGTCGCCAATTTCGCTGCGCCCGACAGAGCATCAATCCCGCCCTGCAAGGGGCAAAAAAACACTAAACAATATGCGAGCATCGGGGCGAAGCCGCTTTCCAGCAAGGGCGGCACTCTCTGCGTTCCGAGCTTTGGAGGTTGGGGCGGCACGATGGACTATCCCGGTCCTACCTCATCACATTCCTCGATGGGATTGATCAGCAGCACGACGGCATACAATCCCGGCGCGTTTCCGCCACCAGGCTCCGTGAACCCGATCTTCTATATACAGTTTAAGCTTAATACCTATGGCGTAATCTTCAGCGCGAAGCTCCCAGCTGCCGGCGGGCTGTCGAGCAAGTCGCTCGCAGTCGGGAAGTCGTATACGGCGCAGGGGGCGTCCGATGTAGGCAGCCTCTGGGACGCGCTCGGAGAGTGCTACACCACCGCGTTTTCGACTAAGTATGGCGCTACGATCCGCGGAATCGGATTCGTGCTAGAAAACGTGCATATGGGGGAGGCCTCGTCCGGAGTCATCAGCATTCTTCCAGGGAAACTCGCCACGAAGAAGTGCTGATCGATCGGGAATGGGCAGCGTGGTACCGTCGAGCGCTTCACCATTGGGCTGCGCGGCGGACATAGGGTTACCTCCTTTCCGCTATCGCGGCCGCGCCGTAAAGTTCGTGCTCCGATCGACGATCGTGAGATTCTTACTCTTGTCCGTTCACCGTTGTGGTCGAGGCATAGCGCGTGCCGTCCGGCAGACTCGCGAAGCGCACCTGCATCGTTACGACATCGGATGGTTGAGTTAGATACGAGGAAATGTCGATCGAGGTGAGCGTTTTTGGGTTGTTGCGCAGGGTTAGCGCGATCGTATCGCCCTGCTTGAGGTAGTTCGAAATCAGGATGGTCGAATAGCCGGGGCTTCCCGCCGACTTAACGGTGACCGAACCCTGTGCGTACAGCTGCTGAATCTTCGCCGCGTTCAAAGGCGAGTAACTCTTCGCGAGCGCACCAACTTGCTGCGCGTACGCCTTAAAATCTTCCTTGACCCGGTGCATGATGCCGTGGGGCCGCCCGCCGCTCGACGGAGCGACGGGTTGCGCGATCGGCGTTCGTATCTGCTGACCGTCGGAGCCGAGCTGAACCTGATATACGTCCTGCTCCTTGACGCTGCCATTAACGCTAATGGTCTCTTGCGTCTGCCACGTGTAGCGCGAAAGCTGCTCTTTGTTGGTTGCCATCAGCTGCTTCACTTGCTGCACTTTTTGCTCAAGAGACGCATTTTGCGCCATGCTTGGCGCCGCGTAGACGAATAGCCCGCTAAGGACTAGGGCGACGGGAATGCCTGCCTTCACGATACTCCTCCAGTGATTTTCTAGATAAGGAGAAATCTAGCAGGCGGTTGGACAGTTCCTCCTTCAGACGTCGAAGAGCAGCTGGGCGCTGGGCGGAGGCCGCTTCTCGAATCGCAGCTTGGGTGCTAGGATAGTGTAACTAGCCCGCGAGAGCTTGGCATCCGTTGGGACGCAGGGTCTGGTTACGCACTCGAATCTGTTGCGTTCAACGAAAGGATTCAATCATGAAGCCACTCGGACTGATCGTCGTCGCGTTTATCCTCGGCCTCAGCGCGCCCGCGTTGGCGACCGGGAACGTCCGGATTCAGCAGAGAGACGGTTCCGTGCAAACGTATACCGGCGTAACCTTGAAAGTAACGAACAAGACGCTGACCTTGATATCGGCCGACAAGGTCTCGACGGTCGTCCTCAGCGGTGCTAACTGCGCTCACGACGGCGCCATCGTGCGCTGCGCGGGCGGACGGTTCTCGCTCCTCCGAGACGGGGAGAAGCACACCGTCGCGTTCAAGACGGCCACGTTCTACTTCAACCTAACCGATCAAGATCAAGCGTTGCCGCTTTCTACGACGAAGATCGCCTCCCACTCGGTGATCTTTGCCGTGCAGACGGCAAAAGGGACGTACATAACCGGAAACGGCAAGCTCGACCAGGAGTCCGCACAATGAGAAGCTTATCGATTTTACTCATCATCGCCCTCGCAGCCGCGCCATTGACGGCCTCGGCGCAGCGCGCGGGCCGTGGCGGCGGCGGCGCGTCCCGCTCGGCGCCGAACCAAGGTCGCGGTTTCAACATGAGCAACGACGTGCCGTCGAGGGGCGCCGCTACCGGGAAGAACGGATCCGCCGCCTATAATAAGAACACCGGAAACGCCGCGGCGTACAACAAGAACACCGGAACCGCAACGACGTACAATAAAAACACGAACACGACGACGCAATACAATCGGAACACGAACAACTCGAACACGTACAACAGGAATAACGGCAACTACAACAGCGGCGCCTACAACGGCAAGAACTCCGCGGGGGCGTACAATAAGAACACCGGTAACGCCGCGGTCTACAACAAAAATACCGGTAACATGGCGGTGTACAACAAGAACACCAAAACCTACAGCACGTACCATTACAATAACAACGGCAGAAATGCGTACTATTATAGCGGCCGCGTGGTCGTGAATCCCCGATACTACCCGGCCTGGGGGTGGAATCGCGGCGTCGCTTGGAGGCCATACGGAACGTATTGGGGCGGCGGATTTTGGGGGGCTTTTGCGATCGGCGCGGCGACGGCCGCGGCGATGGGGTACGTCTACTATTCAAATCAGCGGTACACGTCTTACTCGGTCAGTGCAGGCAGTCCAGGTGCCACGTTGCTGTCGAACTATGGTTTGCAACAGGTTCCCTGCGGTCCGCCCGGCCTGGTCGTGATCTACGGGCCCAACCTCGGCATCATTTGCGCCAATCCGAATAACCTAGTCGCTCCGGGCAACTACGCTGTCAACGTCGACAACTTGACGCTTCAATCGCAGTAGCGAAAGACGCCGGTCTCCTGCCCTTCGCCGAGATACGGCCTGGGTAACGGCGTAGCTCGAAAATGAGAGCTTGCGCTGCGCATCCCTAATTTCACCGATATGCTGCGGCTCTCCGATGCGCTAAAATAAGTAGTTGGCCGTCTTGACCAGGCCAGCCCCGCACTCCGATCCGGTCCAAATTGGCCCTCATCGAATGGCGGATCAAGGGGTGAACGACGTGCCTAGAACAGATCCTGAGGCGGCTCGCGAGATTGCCGTGAAACACCTTTTCCGCCACCTCCGCGACGATCAGCAGCTGCTTCGAAATCCGTTGGTGGGGCCGGATCTGCTCGGCGGCAAACTCACTCCGCAAGAACTTCGCGCTGGGGTGGCTCGGGCTGCCACCATCATTCGTGACGACGATGCGCGTCTAGGTCGATCTGAACGAGGGGAGCGTCAATCGGCCTGCCTGATGCAATGTGACCTCGGCTCCCAAAGCGTAGCTAGCCTCGCCGGCGAGTTCGAGATATCGCCTCGGCAGCTGGCGCGAGAGCGACATGAAGCCTGGATACGCGCACTACCGCACGTCTTAACGAAAACCGCGCATCTGACGTCGGCATCCATCCACGACCTCGTGCACAATCGAGCGCTGGCGCTTTTTCGCGTCGGCCGAGTGCGCGATGCTGTCGAGCTCGTTCGGGCGCACGTTGCAAAGTCGGCTCCGGAAGCGGCCACCTTCAGCCTCTGCAACCTGGCGCTGATGCAGCACGACTTTAAAAGAGGTCACGATGCCCAAGAGACCTTCAACGAGCTAAGCGCTCGCATTGCGTCGGCCACGTCCATACGCTCGCACTCGCGTCTGAATCTTGCGCTGTACCTCGTGACGATACTTCTTGGCCAGCCCGCCGCGACGCAGATCTGGAGCGTACGAGTCCGCGACCTCGTGCGGCGCGCAACGCTGGAAGCGCCGACCGGCCCATGGATGTCGCGGACGATATTGCGTCTCTTGCTCGCACTCGCACAGAAGTTCGTGTACGCGGACGACTTGCGGAGCATGCTTGCCGTTTCTCGTGCCATCGACGACATTTGTGCGGAGTTCAACGATCTGGATTGCTACGAGACGTTTGCGCTGCACACCGTAAAAGCAATTAGCGAGTGGAAGCAGAACGGGTTCACCGTCGACATGGAAGCGCACACGCTGAGGTTGCTGCATCTCGCGCTTTCAAATGGCTGGACGGGCATAGTGGCTGAAGGAGCGTCGCTGTTAGCGTCGGTGTACTATATGAGCGGCAATGTCGTGTTGGCACGAAGCTACCGCGATGTGGCGCTGAGCGGTGCTGCGCTGACGGACGACAAAAGCGTCGTCGCTCGGACGTATAACAACCTCGCAATTGCCGCGCTCGAGTCGGGCTGCATCGGTGCGGCCGCCGAGTTCGGGAGCCGATGCTTGTCCGCGAAAGGTGAGGAGCATCCGGTCCTGCAGCATCTTCCTCTAACGAGCGCTGAAATCCTGATCAGGCAGGGTCACGCTAAGCAGGGGGCAGTCGAAGCGCAGGAGGTGTTGCAAAGGGCGAATAGGTCTGGGAACCAACGACTCGTCGCCACCGCCGGAAGGGTCGTCGCTTTGGGTCTGGAGGCTGCCGGCGAACGCCGCGAGGCCGTTACCGTGATGCAGCAGTCGGTCGATCTCGCGAACGCGGGCTACTGTTCGAAGTTCGACGTGCATCGCATCGACAGCTCCTATCGGAATATCGCTCGCTTGAAGCAGCTCCCGGCCAGAAAACTGGACTACCTAGACTTCTGCGGCTGACGCCGTCGCCGGGATACCAAATGACACGGGTTTGACACGTTTGGCCAATGTGGCGCGGGCGTCAACCTGGAAGGCGCATCACATCAAGTTTCTTAGTTTGAAGGAGAACATCGAATGCGTCGTTACAATCTAGCCGGTCTCGCGACGACCACCATCGCAACGGCAATGCTTCTTGGCGGCTGTTCGGGAGCCTCGCAAGGCGGGAGTTCCGTCTCGCCCATGCCGGCTAATCCGCCGCGACAGCAAAGCATTTTCCGCCAAAGCCGGCCGACGAAGAGCTGGATGATCCGGCCCGACGCACGAACGCGTCTCGCATACATCTCCGACAACCTCGCGAACAACGTGAGCGTGTTCGACCTCAATGGAACTCTGCAAGGTCAAATCGGTGGCCTCAGCTATCCGGGAGGTCTCTTCGTTGACTCCAAACACAACCTTTGGGTCGCGAACGGCGGCGCTAACGATGTTCTCGGGTTCGCGCGTGGTGCGACTACGCCGTTCGCTACGCTCAACGACGCGGGCGCCGGACCGCTCGATGTAACGATGTGCCCGAACGGCACCCTCTATGTCGCCGGCGACGACTCCACCGCCATCGAGGTATACCCTCGAGGCAGCACCAACCCGACACGCTCGCTAACCTATCCGGGAGCACAGCAGAGCGACGCCCTGACATGCGACGCGTCGGGCAACGTGTTCGCGACGATCGTCATAAGTTTCCACGGCGGCGTCGTCGAGTTCCCGCGCGGGAAGCAGTCCGGAGCCACCCAACTCCCGATCACCCTCGGAGGGCCGGGCGGCGTCAAGCCGGACAACGCCGGCAACCTTCTGGTCGACGATCAGTCCGCCCAGACGATCACCGAGTACACCGAAGCGGGCTCGCCGACCGGTAACTCGATCTCCACGGCGTTTGACTGCATCAACTTTGGCGTTCTGAGGAACAGCAAAGTCGTCGGATGTCCGGTCTATGTTGCGTACAAGACGTCCTATGGTCAGTCGTATACCTTCCCGGGCGGCACGAGTGTCCAGACGTATTCTGGTTCGTTCATGCTACCGTACGGCTTCGCGTTCGATCCCGGCCAAAAGGGCCTTTAGCGGTGCCCACATCTTCGTACCTTGGCTTCCTTCTTCGTAGCGTAGCAGCGGTCGCATTGCTCGCCGGGTGCTCCGGCGGCGGCTCGCAGCCCCCGGTGGCGGACGCGCCGAGTTCAGCGCCGACTCAAATCGGCATGACGTCCCCCGCTACGAATACGAACTCAACCGGCGCCGATCAGGTCATCGTTTCCGACAGCTTCTCCAACGCCGTTAGTGTCTTCGACTCCAAAGGGCGCTTGCAAACGCGCCTCGAGAAAGGCATCAACGGCCCCATGGGCCTCACTACGGATTCGGCAGGGAACCTGTACGTCGCAAACGCCCAGGATGCAAACGTGCTCGTTTACGCGCAACCGTACAAGTCGGTTAGCCTAACGCTGAAGGAACCCGGCCTGTATCCCTTGGACGTTGCGGTGAGTAAGGCCGGGCTCGTCGGTGTGATGACCGAGACATCGCCGTCCGGGCCCGGCAACGTAACCTTCTACAAGAAAGGCTCCACGTCGGCGTGCACAAGTGTGAGCGATCCAAGCTGGAACGAGGTCTTCTCTGGGGCGTTCGACGCTTCCGGGAATCTCTTCGTTGACGGTATCGACCGCGACGGGAACCCGCTCGTCGGCGAAGTCTCCGGTGGTTGCGCGGCCACGTCGCTCACGACGCTTAGCGTCGGTAATACGCTGTCCGGCGCTGCTGGAGTGCAGGTCGTGCACGGCAACATCCTGATCTTGAATCAAAACTATGGCAGTTTCAGTCCGGAGATCTATACCTACGCGCCGCCATCCGGTGGTTCGCTTGGCTCCCCGATTGCGACGACAAAGCTGTCGGGCGGAATTGAAATGGAGAGTTTCGCGATGACCAGGGACGATCGCCACCTCTGGATTGCACACTCGGACGTCGCTTTCGGACGAATAGAGTACACGTATCCCGGGGGCCGGTTCGTCAAGTCGTTTAACGAGCCTCGTTTGGTAACTGCTTTTGGCATCGCGGTCAACCCGGCTGCGAGCCCGTAACATGAAAAAGACACTTAGGAGCGCTCATCCCATGCACAGATTATATTGTACGACCGCCGTTGCGTTGCTCGCGGGCTGTTCGGGCGGCGGATCGCCGCCGGTCGCAGTTGCGCCTGCGGGGCTGAGCCAAACCGCGCGGCCCCGCGTCGCGCCCAGTTACGTGAAGCCGTTCGTCAATGTGGCCGGAATAAAAGCGTCGCGTGGCAACCAGACCTTCGTTACCGACGCCGGGACTGCAACGGTTACGATATGGGGCGCAAACGGACAGCTCAATGCAATTCTTTTCGACGGCATAAATGCGAATCCTCAAGGCCTGGCCACGGATGCGGCGCAGAACCTGTATGTTGCGAACCTAGGCCTAAGCAACGTCATCGTCTATGCAAAGCCCTACACATCGATAAAATCGACGTTGAACGATGCGGGGGAGAGCGCGGAAGACGTCGCCGTCGACAAGACGGGCCTCGTCGGCGTCACGAATTACTTGACGACCGCACTTTCGCCCGGGAGCGTGAGCTTTTTCGCGAAGAATGCGACGCAGCCATGCACCACCGTTAGCGATCCCAACTGGATATATTTCTTCAACGATGCGTTCGACGCGTCGGGGAATCTATTCATTGATGGGCGAACTGCGGCCGGCGCGACACTCGTCGGCGAAGTCTCCGGCGGCTGCAAGGCGACCTCGATTACGACGCTGAGCGTCGGAAACACGATCTCAACTCCGGGCGGTGTGCAGGTCTCCGATGGGAGCATCCTCATCGGAGACGTGAGCAAGCAGGCAATCTACACGTACGCGCCGCCTTCGGGTGGTTCCCTCGGTTCTCCAACCGTCGTCACGACGCTCTCCGGCGCCGAGACTCCGGTGACCTTCGCGATCGAGGAGAATGCTAAACACGTGCGCACCGCGGATGCTGCTGCGGATACGCTGTATGCCGCGCTGTACACGTACCCGAAAGGCGGCTACGTCAGCAAGCTCGCGGATCACCTTTGGGCAGTTGCCGTTGCGGTCTATCCGCCGGCGCGGCCATAGTATCTAAGAAGGCTATGACGGCCCTCTCGTCCGAGACTTGTCGGCACGGAGGCCCTACGCTCGGCCGTCAAACGAGCGTATTGCTTCGACGAAGACGGTGCCATAGCGCTCCAGTTTGACGTCACCGACGCCACCGATCTGGCGGAACGCCTGCAGCGTGACCGGTTGATGCGTGCACAACTCACGTAAGGTCGCGTCGGAGAAAACGACATAGGGCGGAACGCCTTGATCGTCCGCGAGACGCTTGCGCAACCCGCGCAGGCTCTCGAATAGTGCATCATCGTAGACGGTAGGCAGCGCGCGAAGCCGGCGATTGCGCCGTTTCTCGGGCTTCGCGACGAAGCGGGGCATCGCAAAAGCGAACGCGCGGTGCTCCTTGAGCGCGCGCAATCCTTCCTCGGTTACGAATAAGGTTCGATGTTCGTAGCTCTGTTCGATGCAACCCGTTCGCACGAGCTCCGAGATCCCGGCCATCCAATCGCCTTTACTGTGTTCGGTACCGATTCCGAAGGTCGATAGACGATCGTGCCCCCACGCGATGACCTTCTCACTACGCTTTCCGAGCAGCACGTCGACGATGTGGTGCGCGCCGGTTGAGAATCCGCTGTGCTCGCGAACGCGATAGATGCATGAGAGCAGCTTTCGAGCGATCTGCGTGCCGTCGACTCGCTCCGGCGGTTGCAGACAGTTATCGCAGTTGCCGCACCGGTCGGCGAGTGCGTCCTCGCCGAAATAACGCAATAGGTGACTCCGACGGCAATGCGTCGTAGCCGCGAAATCGAGCATCTGTCGCAGAAGGCGCTCGGCCTTTTCGCGTTCCTGCGGATTCTCTATCTGACGAATGAAGTGGCGCTGTTTCGCCGCATCGCCTCCACTGAAAAAGAGCGCACAGTCGCTGGCGAGGCCGTCGCGACCGGCCCGCCCGGTCTCCTGGTAATAGCCTTCGACATTCTTGGGCAGATCGTAGTGTACGACGTAGCGGACGTTCGGTTTGTCGATGCCCATGCCGAAGGCGATCGTCGCACACATCACGCGGATCTCGTCGCGAATGAATAGCTCTTGGTTGCGAGCGCGCTGTTGTGGCAGGAGGCCCGCGTGGTACGGGAGAGACGAGATGCCCGCCGCGGAAAGCCTTGTCGCCAGTACTTCTGCCGAGTTGCGGCTCTGCACGTAGACGATACCGCTCTCGTTGGCACGGGCCGCACACCAAGACAGCAGTTGTTTAACCGCGTCGGTTTTTTCGAAGACGGCATAACGCAGATTCGGCCGGTTGAAGCTCGCAACGAAGCGGCGCGGCTGGCGCAACTCGAGAAAGCGCTCGATGTCGTCGCGTACGCGTGCGGTCGCCGTCGCGGTGAGCGCCAACATCGGAATGTCGGGGTGGCGCGAACGCAGCGATGCGATCTGGCGGTATTCGGGCCGAAAGTCGTGCCCCCATTCGCTGACGCAGTGCGCTTCGTCGACCGCTATGCGGCGCAAGTTCCAGCGTGTCAAGCCGGCGAGAAATCCCGCGATCACGGTGCGCTCCGGAGCGACATACAGCAGGCGGTACGCACCGCGTTCGAGCGCTGCCAACCGATGCGCGGTTGCCGCCGAATCGAGCGAACTGTTGAGGAACGTCGCCGGAATGCCATTGGCTTCGAGCGCGTCGACTTGGTCCTTCATCAGGGCGATGAGCGGCGAGATAACGAGCGTGAGCCCCGGCTCGAGCAGTGCGGGCAATTGATAGCAGAGCGATTTCCCGCCGCCGGTCGGCAGGAGTGCCACGACGTCGCTTCCAGCCATCGCCGCTTCTACGATCTCGCGCTGCAGCGGACGAAACGTTGTATACCCGAAGTGATGCTTCAGTGCATCATCGAGCGTCATGATACGGTGGCTCCTCAGCCGGCGACGATGGTCGGCGTTTCCTACGTTCGACGCGCGGCGGCTGCTTCATGGTGCATTCGCGGGTGCGAGTTTTCATTCGTGGGCCGCTTCGATGATAGCGGGCATCGAGGCGATCGTGCGATACGTCCGCTCTTGCTGCCGGATCGGCAGCCATCCAAGAATGAGCGTATCCATGGGTTGCCACATTATCACCCAGCCGGCGATGACGAGCGTTTCGACGGCTAAGGGCAAAGCGATCTGCGCGATGCTCGAAAGCACGTCCCCGTGGTCGACGAGCGGGTCGAACTCGCGCTCAGAAAAGAGTTCTCGCAACTCGCGCGCGTGAATCGTCAGTTCGGTTGGCGCGTCATGACGCATTGTTTTCATTCGATACGATCCGGCGGAGGATTGGTCGGAACCTCCGCAAATATCCCCACGTTGCTCCGAAACGGAGGGTTATATGCTGCGCGGATTTTGGATCGCCCTAATCGTATCGGTTGCGCTCGTCGCATGTGGCCGAGCGCCGTCGCCTGGGCCGGCGCTTCCGGCGCTGCCGAGCGGTGCAACGGTACAGGCCGAACGCTCCACGCTCCCGTCGGGGAAGATCACACACATTGTCTTCATCATTCAAGAGAACCGGACACTCGACAATATCTTCGGGGGCCCCAAGCCATTCCCCGGAGCCGACGCCGCCTCGAGCGGGAAGACGATTGACGGCAAGACGATCGCGCTCACCAAGATCGACCTGGGAACTCTGACGGGCACGCAGGATCCGGACAACTTTCATCGGCCGTGGTTGTGGGCGTGCGATCCACCCGCCGGACAGCCGCCGTTTAAGGTCGGAGACGTATCACCATGTAAAATGGATGGTTTTAACGTCGCGGCGTCGCCGCATCCCGACTACACGCCGACAGCCTCCACGAAAACCATTTACTCGTACGTCGATTACCCGCAGACCGAACCGTATTGGAACATCGCGCGGCAGTACGCGCTCGGCGACCACTTCTTCATGGGCCACAATAGCGAGTCGTACACGGCCCACCAGTTCCTCTTCTCGGCGCAGTCCGACAAGGTTGCCAGCGCGCCGGACTACCACAAGGATTCCGGGTATTGCGGCGCTCTCTATCTCGGCTGCGCCTACACGCCGTGGGGCTGCGATTCTCCCGCCGGAACGACAACGTCCCTGCTCGACGAGCAGGGTATGGTGAAGCCGGACGGACCGTTCCCGTGCTTCAAGTATCCGTCGCTTGCCAATCGCGTCGACGAAGCGGGCCTCAAGTGGCGCCTCTACGCGCACTCGCTCTGCGCGAACATCAATGGGCTCGACGCGAACTCGTCGATCAGCATGACGCCCCTGTGGCCAAAGTCGCGAAACTGGATGTCTCGCTGCCACTTCCGGACTCCGTTCGAAGCCTTTCTCCCGACTCGGATCGACACCACAAACTTTCGCACGCCGGAAACCACGTTTCTCACCGACGTCGGAGATAGTCATGGGCTTGCGGACGTCACCTGGGTCTTACCCGGTCTCGTCACCTCGGACCATCCCGGCGTGCCGGCAGGCTATTGCGGGCCGTGGTGGGTTGCGAACGTCGTGAACGCGATCGGCTTGAACAAGAAGTACTGGGCTTCGACCGTGATCTTCGTTTTGTGGGACGACTGGGGCGGATATTACGACCACGTCCGGCCGTATGTGGTGCGCGATCAACAGGGCCCGGGTTTCCGCGTACCGCTACTGGTCGTTTCCCCCTATGCAAAGCGCGGACATGTCGCACACACCGACATCGAGTTCGCAACGCTGCTTAAGTTCACCGAAGAGACGCTCGGGCTTAAATCTCTCCGCGCTACGGATGAGTCGCCGTATCTCCACGATCTCGATGACTTCTTCCAGCCTCAGGCGCAGCCGTTTACGAAGATTAAGGTCCCGGCCAGAATTTCGTTCCCGTGCAGCATCCTGCCCAAGGCCAACCCCAATTCCAACTCGCGCTGGATCCGGATGGACGACGGCGACTAGTACCCGATTCCACAGGGACCGGCTCGTCGCTGGAGAATGGCGGACCGGTCTCGGGACGACAAGGAGTGCAGGATGACCAAACGAGTTATACATGCCGCGCTTTGCGCGTTCGTCTTTTTGATTTGCGGCTGTTCGGCGGCGACCACGGTTCCATCGGTTAGCGGACCGGCGCCAGAAGCGCCTCTGGCGAAGACGAAGGCGACGCAGTATCTCTACGTCTACAACACCGGACAGGCCGGCCTCTACCACGGACAGCATGCGCGCTACAGTTTGCCGGACCTAAAGTTGCAGGAAACCACCGAAGGGGATGGCGTGGCGAGCCCGACGGCGTTCGGAGCCGGCGGCCTGCCGTTTTTCGTGGACGAGGCCCCTCACGGGTATTACGGGGTATTTCTGCAGCCAGCGAAAAACGGCACGGTGCCGGCAACGGAGCAGTTCTCCGGTGTGCCGTGCGACAGTTCGTCGCTCGCCACCGGTCCGACGGGCAACTTCTACGTGGTTCAGTATTGCTCTGGGAACGTGCTCGAGTTTTCCGCCGGAGCCAAGAAAGGCGGGAAGGCGAAGAAGCCGATTGCGACCTACACGGGGGGGAACCTCACGGGCGACGTCCTGCCGACCTATGCGACGGTCGATCGCAAAGGCGATCTTTACGTCGGGGACGACGGCGGCGGTGTGACGTATTTCGCCGCCGGAACGACGAAGGGTACCATCGCCTTCGCGACCGGGCAGAGCCAAGCGGTAACACAGATGATCGTAGATTCTCACGACAACGTTTGGAGCACGCATTATCCTCGTCCTACGTACGTGTATTTCAAGGACAAGACAACGTGCGTCCCGGATCCAAGCGGTTCGGTCGAGCGCAGCGAACAGGCAGAGGAGTTCGCAAAAGGTGCGTTGGTTACGCAACTTTACAGTGCGACGACCGATAGTCCAGTCTACGCCTCCGGCGGCCTTTCAATTGCGATCGATCCCACGGGTAGGATCTACATCGGAACCCAGAATACCAGCGACAAGGGCGTGCTGATCGATTATGACCCGAGTAAATCGTGCCCGAACGACGGTCTTTCCTTTGTCATGCCGCTCCGCGCCTTTCCGCAAGTTGCCGTCGATAACGAGCGCCGCTATTACGTGACGGACTTCGACGATAATACGATTTCGGCGTATGAAGGCGGCTCGAAGACGCGGCTCAAACGCATTACCCAGGAAAAAGGCGTGATCGATATTTCGTCCACGGCCATTAACCCGTAGCCTTAGGGGCGCTCAGCCCGAAAGCGAGCTGCATGGCGATCGTAGCGTTCCTGCGCGGTGCGAACGTCGGTGGGCATCGACGGTTTCGTCCGTCGCTGGTGGCTAAAGAGTTACAGCGTTTTGACGTCGTTAACGTCGGAGCCACGGGCTTATTCGTCGCTCGCAATCCTGGCTCGCGCCAAACGTTTCGCTCGGAACTCCTGAGCCGTTTGCCGTTCGATACGCAAGTGGTTTTTTGCGAGGGTGCGGATGTGCTCGCTCTCGAGGGCCGCTCGCCGTTCCAAGGAGTCACGCTGGAACGGGATCACGTTCGCTTCGTTAGCATTCTTACAGGACCAGTGCCCGGACGGCTGCCTGCGATGCCATTCGGGATCCCTTCGGACGACGATTGGTACGTCCGCATCGTGGGACGGAAAAAGCAATTCGTTTTCGGCGTCTACCGCCGCCACATGAAGACGATTTCATACCTCGGCCGGATCGACAAAGCCCTGGGTGTGCCGGTTACAACGCGAAACTGGAATACGATCGACGCGGTGCTGAAGGTCCTGAAGACGTAGGCTGCACGCTTGGCGCGCCCAATTGCCAGAACAGGAAGGCGTACTCGTCGGTGATCAGCGCCTGCGTTTGGGCTCGAGACGCTCCGAGGGCCCCGTGCCCGGCGTCGTAGTCGACCCGCAGCAGTACGGGTCTGCCGCTCGACGTCGCCGCCTGCAGGCGAGCCGCGAACTTCGCCACGATCCACGGCGCGACGCGCGGATCGTTCGCTCCCGTGATTGCGAGAACGGCCGGATAGGCAACCCCGTCTCGTATGTGTATGTACGGGTCGGTCTCGTAGAGCGCTTTAAATCCGACCGGGTCGGTGACGCTTCCAAACTCGGGAATATTCGCGGGACCGCCCTCGGCAAACTCGTCGCGGGTGGGATTCGTATCGCCGACTACATCGAGCGCAGCACGGAAAAGCTCGGGGTGCTGCACGATGGCGTTACCGATCGTCACGCCGCCGGCGCTCGTACCGGTGCCGGCAAGCTTTGCCGACGTCGTGTATCGGTTATCGATCAGGTAGTGCGCGCAGGCAACGAAATCGTCGATCGTACGCTGCTTGGTGGCGATGTGAGCGGCAAAATGCCAATCCTCTCCGAACTCGCCTCCTCCGCGAACGTGGCACTCTGCGAAAACTCCGCCTCGCTCGAGCCATGCGAGACGAGTCGGACTAAACGATGGGGTGATGGAGATCCCGTACGCACCGTAGCCGTCCACGAGCGTGGGATTCTCGGCATTGAGTGAGGTGTCGGCGCGCATGACGACCGAAAGGGGCACTTCGGTACCGTCGGCGCTTTGGGCGAAGACTTCACGTGCGACGATCCCGGAGTAATCGACCGGCGACTTTTTTCGAAGTCCCGTATCGCGAACCGGAGTGGTTGCCGAGGCGCGGTACCATAGCGGCGATTTGATCCACGATTCCATGTCGAAAGTCACGCCTGGACGCAACCGGTCCGTGGCAATCTCTGAAATCGTACCGGCGAATGGAAGCGCCACCTCCGTCGTGATTCCGGGAGTTCCGTCGGAGCGTATCGCGAGGCGGCGCAGCTTAGAGATTCCACCGTCAAGATCTTGGAGATAGATGCCATCGGCGGCAAGGCTCAAACCTTCGATCACGCGCCCGCTTTGGGCGACAGCCACCCGCGCGCTTGCCAGCGACGGGTCAGTTAAGCCGACGGCGAGGATCCGATGCCGCGAGGCGCCCAAATGCGAGCTTAGGTATAGCGTATCGTTGACGACTTCGAAATCGGTGACGTCGTCCTCGTAGCCGACGATTTTGCGCCAGCGACCCTGACCGTTGGTTGCCTGGAAGGCGGGCACGGCATAAAGGGCGATTTCGTTTTGCACGCCATGGTAGATCGCGGCAATCGCCCATCTCGTTCTAGGCGATACGCTGATGATGGCTGCGTCTTCGGGCGCGAACGGAATCCGCGGCGACAGGCCGTAGCCGAAGATAGCCGGATCGAGATTCGGACTCCGCCCCAGGACGTGCAGCCGAACGACACCTTTGGTGTCGCGCGCGCTCTGGGGAGCGTCGGGGCCGAGCTCCGGCGTTCGAAAATAATAAAATGAGCGAGAGTCGTTTTGCCACTGCGGACCAAAATAAATCGCGTTTTGGATAACGTCCGACAGTAAGTGCCCGTTTTCGACGTCGACGACGTGCAATACGGTCTTCTCCGAGCCGCCTTCTGCGGTCCCGATCGCCGCGTAGCGCCCGTCGGGCGACACGGAGTAGTAATCGAACGTGTAGTGCTGCATCCGCGAGCGTGCAAACGTGTCCGGATCGAAGACGAGACGTTCGGAGCCGCCGGCAATTCGCCGGCGGTAGAGCTTCGCCGTATTTGCTCCCGGAGCTCGCTTGAGGTAAAAGTAGTACGATCCGAGCACCTGAACGGAGTTCAAGCTCTCGTTGGTGTTATCGAGTTGCGCAATGCGCGTGCGGAGCGCCGCCCGACCGGGTAGCGCATCGAGGATCTGTCGCGTGTATGTGCTTTGCTCTCGGAAATACTTCGCCAGGCCTGGATCTTTTGGATCTTCAAAGTAACGGTACGGGTCTGGCACGGAAACCCCGTAATACACGGTCGTAACGTCGCGAACGGCAGGCGGCGGCGGAGGCGTCGGAGACGTCGCAGCGACGAGCACGATTGCAAGAATCGAAAGAATGGCTCCGTTCCTAAACATCACCTTAGCCCTCCCGTTTTCTATCTCGACGGCCGTCGTCTACTGCGGCGGCGGAAGAAGCTTGCGCGGCATCAGCGTCACGGTTCTGCCGACGCCGGCGCGATCCAGCGTTACCGTAAACGGTGCGTTGCCGGTGGAGTACGGGAACAAATCGCCTAACCCGAAGCCCGCCGCCACCTGATTTCCAGCAAACGCCGTAATGCGGTCGCCCACTGCGATGCCGGCGTTGGCGGCCGGACCTCCCGGCACGACTTGGTGGACCTCAAAGTCGCTAAGATCTTCTTGACCGAGACTCCACCCGATGCGGTCGGCGCGGAACGGCATCGCAACGTCACGATTCGGAATGAACGTGACGGTCTGCGCCTTGTAATCAAAGACAACCGTAAAGCGCGACAGGAAGCCCGAACCGAGATTCCCCGCCACGCCGCGCGTTGCGAAAAAACCTGAAGTCACCTGCGGGATGCTGACCGGAACGTCGTGGTAGGTTTGACCCGCGAACGCAAACGCTTTCGCCGCGGCGTGCGTCTCAGAGTAGCCGCCGCCGACTCCGCCGGGCGATCGGTAGATCAGGCCGCCCTTGGGAAAGAGGTGGTGCTCCTTCACAAATGGCGTGGTGAGCACGATGTTGCCGGCGTTTCCGGTGTCGAGAAGATAGTAGCCGGATACCTTGTCGACGGTTGCGAGCACGTAAGCGTGCGCGCCGTCCGATTTGAACGGCAGCGTCACGCCGCCGGAAGGCGCCGGCTCGTCGAATGGTGCGAGATCCATTTGGCGATCCGCATAGCGTACGCTGACTCGGAAGTTGGCGAGATATTCGAAGCCGATCAGCCCTTGGATTGCGACGTCTTTGCGCGGATGCAGTAGCGGATAGCCCAGCGGCGTGACGACGAAGTTTTGATCCGATAGGCGCGCACCGCCGAAATCGACCGATGCAACATGAGCGTAGGCGGTCATCTGTTGCTGCGTGCCGGCGCCCCCCGTGGCGATGCCGCCGGAGGCCTGCAGGCCAAGGCTTTTGGCGGCGTCGGGAACCAAGAAGTTCGCACCGCCAGAATCGAAAACGAGCGTTGCCGGTTTATCGTTGAGCGAAACCGGAACGACGACATGGCCGAGCCCGCCGACGAGATCGCTAACGAAGGGAATCGATACGGACGCCGCGAGCGTGCCGTGCGAAACGTAAGACGGACGCGCGATCGTACTGGGTTCGAGGCTCTTCGAAAACTGGATCGTCTTGAGCGTGGTGACCGACGTGGTGCCGGACGCGTTGACGTCTACCGACCGCATTGCCACCGGCACGCCCTGCACGACCTGGAAATCGGAGTTCGTTGTCGTGTCGATACCTTGCGCCGTCTGCGCGACGACCTTCACGAGACGATACGACGATGCGTCGAAGTAGAGATCGGCAGGAGAGCCGCCGGCAGGCTCGGCGTGCAAAACGTAGGCCGGCTGCCCGTCGAGGTTCTCCTCGCGTCCCGATTTGAACGTCGATTGCTGATCGCGGCGAAAGAACGCATAGCTGCTCAGATAGGCCTGCGTCACAGCATCGGCGACTAGCGACGGCAGGCTCACAATCGCGAGCACGCCGTTTTGCTGGCCCCACTGCGTACCGTCGTACCCCTGGAGGAACGTTGCCGGGCCGACCACGAGCTGAGTCCGCGAATAGCCGTTGCGCAGATCGACGACGCCTTCGAACGAATTCGACGGGCCGCCATTTTGAGCAAAGCTGCCGGACTGCGTCATTGCGGCGTAACCGTCGAGCTGCGACCCGCCGGCCGCGACGTGCGCCTGCACGAGGACCTCATCGATTTGCGCGGCTCCGATTGAAGCGGGGCCCGGCGCGGCGCTCGCGGGAGACGAGGTGACGACCGTTGCAAGGAAAAGGGCAGAAAGCACGGCGACTGGGCGCATCATGTGGCGGGATTTCTTGCTCGTCGAGCGCTTACCTGGACGCAGTTTTCCGCAACGGGAACCGGCCGCACGGGCGGTGCCGCGGCTGACGGAACCGGCCGCACCGGCGGTGCCGCGACTGGCTGCGGGATCTCTGCTGGCATTACAACGGGCCGTGCAACTGGCATTGTAACAGCCGGCATGTGCCCGGCCACTCCTATGGGCGCCACCTATGACGGAAAGAATTGTCTGTAACATAGACCGAGAGGATATCGCAAACGAGTGCTCGGTAATCGATGATTGTGATGTATAATGGAGTCATGGCTAATACTAGCGCGCGCATTGAGCGCCGCGGATTGTTCGTGCTGCTCCTTGCGTTCGCTGCTGTCGCCGGCTGCTCGACTCGCGGCGGTACGGCGTTTCAAGGCTCCGTCCTTCCTAACTCGGCGGTCCAGGATACGGATCGTAACGGCAAGCCCGACGTCAGACCGACGCGCTGTCCGGCGGCGAATGCCTCGTGCATTCAGCACATCGTTATCATCATCCAGGAAAACCGCAGCTTCAACGATTTATTCATGGGTTTTCCTGGCGCGAACACCAAAATGTCCGGCAGGGCCGGCGGCTCTTCGGTGCCGCTCAAAGCGCTGAACCTCGAGGACTCCAAGACGGACATCTCGCATTGCTGGCAGGATGCTATGGCTGCATACGACTACGGGCGTATGGACGGCTTCTACCAGGAGCCGCCGGAAAAGTTGAAGGTCGCGCAGTGCCCGAGTCTGCGTCCGCCCATCGGAACTGGTCCCGATTCGCCGTACACCTACGTTCCAAGTGGTGCCCCAAAATACGTTCAAGAGGCCGGTCCGTACTGGAATATGGCGCGGCAGTACGTATTGGCTGACCACCTTTTCCCAACGGATTTTGGTCCGAGTTTCACTGCCCATCAAGACTTGGTCGCAAGCACCGTTGAGATCTCTAACAAGTTGTCGATCGTAAACTATCCGGGGACGCTGACTCGCGCGGGCGGTATTTCGTATAGCCCCGGACCGTGGAGCTGCGATTCTCCGTCGGGCACGAAAACGTCCACAGTCAATTGGAAGCGTGTCATCTCCGCGGGTACCGGCCCGTTCCCGTGTTTCACACAGTACCGAACGGTGGCGGATACGCTCGACGCAGGGCACGTTTCGTGGCAGTACTACACGCCAACCCAAAGCGGCTACCCCAATGGCACGTATCTCTGGGATCCATTCGATGCGATTCCTTCGGTGCGGTACGGCCCCGACTGGGCCAACATCATTACGCCTCAGACGAAGGTGCTCGCGGCGGCCGAGAATGGGACCTTGCCGGGGGTAACGTGGGTGGTTCCCGACGGCGTAGATTCCGACCATTCTGGTCCCTACGCATCGGACCGAGGACCATCGTGGGTCGCGTCTGTCGTGAACGCGGTTGGACACGGTCCCCAATGGCGCTCGACCGCGATCGTCGTACTCTGGGATGATTGGGGCGGATACTACGACGGGATGGAGCCGCCGCATCGCGACTACCGAGGACTGGGCATCCGGGTGGCGGGCATCATCGTCGCGCCGTACGCCCGCAAAGGCTACGTGTCGCACACGCAGTACGAGTTCGGAAGCATCCTGAAGCTCGTGGAGGAGGTATTCACCTTACCGACGCTCGGAGCTTCAGGCTACGGCTACGGGTACACGGACGCTCGCTCCAACAGCCTGCTCGACGGTTTCGACTTCACGCAGGTGCCGCGCAAGTTTGTAACGATTCCGGCGAAATATCCGAGCTCCACCTTCGCCAATGAAAAGCCCTCGGGCATACCGCCAGACAATGAATAGAAAGATCGACGAGCGTGTCTTACGGCCTCGCCTCGTAGATGAGATTGAATGGGGTTTCCGTCGCACGACGGAACTGCGAAAAGCCGGCTTGCTGCGCCACCTCGCGCATGCGTGCCTCGCCGGCCTGGGCACCTAACGCCAGGCCAACGTCCTGTGCGAGCGATGCTGGCGTGCAGAGCATCGTCGAAGCGCCGTAAAAGACGCGGCCCACGGGTGTGATATTCGATTCGAGCGTGTCCCCCGCGTAAGGTTCGACCATCATGAACGTGCCATTGGGCTTGAGCCGGGAGCGAATGTGCGCAAGCACGCCGACGGGATCGCCCATGTCGTGAACGCAATCGAAACAGCAGATGAGATCGAAATTCTTTTCAGGCAAAGCGTTAGCTGCAGCGACCTCGAATCGAACGCGATCGGCCAGGGCCGCC
>Ga0210398_10001837_pt1 | contig 21343 bp, 18 predicted proteins | sample IncBWC4OmetaG_FD_161047 | JGI IMG/M metagenome (GOLD analysis project Ga0210398, IMG submission 161047) | Forest soil microbial communities from Barre Woods Harvard Forest LTER site, Petersham, Massachusetts, United States - Inc-BW-C-4-O | ecosystem: Environmental > Terrestrial > Soil >...
ACTACACTTGGTCTCTGGCTTCTGGTCTGTGACTTCTAGCTTCGAACTCCTGCCTTCTGCTGCCCGAAGGGCCACTTTTTCGGGGCGCAGTCCCCGAAAAAGCCTAGGCCGTTATACCCCTCGAAACGAGAATTTTGTCCTCGTTTTGGAGGGGATATCAAGGGCGAAGCCCTTGGCTTAGTTAGTCGCGAATACCCAGACAACTCATGATCAGGGCGAGGGAAGTTTCTTCTTTGAAACGATTTCAGAGCGATGCTTAGGACCTGAAGTCCGTCGCTCTGCGATCAGTGGACTTTGTTGAAATCAGCTATGCCAATCCGAATGATGGCGGGCGTCCCCACCGTCCCACAGCCGCCGCACGGAACCATTGCCTTCGTATCTGATACGGCTTCGGCCCAAACCCCATAGACCCGGCCTCCGTATGCTGTGAGCCAAGGATAGTCACCCAGGAACGTATTGTGACCGACGAACGGCTTTGTCGTCCACGCGTAATTAATGAACGTTTTTCCTTCGTCAGCGGACCGCGCCAAGGTCATCCAAGTCTTACGATTATCCGGATCGGCGCGCCGATCGTAAAATTCTACGTAGACGTCCCCGTTGGTCGGATCCACGGCAAGCCACTGATAGAACTGATCGGAGCCATTGTGGACCGGATCGTTGTTCACTCGCAGCGGCGGCGACCACTGCTGTCCCTTATCCGTCGAGCGAGAGAGAAAGATATCCACGTCGCCGTTCCGAAAATCGCTCCAGGTTACGTACAGTGTTCCAGATCGCTCGTCGATTGCGATCTCGGGCAGGCCCATCACGCGCTGAATCCCTGGGAACGATGCCGCTCCACCAAAGTAGGGCGGCCCGACCTGAAAAATCGATCGGGATGCATCAAATGTTTTGCCGCCATCGCGCGAGACAGCGAGGACGGTGTCGAGCATGTCGTTCCATACTACGTACTGCGTCCCATCCGGGCCGACCGTGCCGAGGATACCTAGGATTGCACCGGTATCGTCGCGCGGATATCCAGCATGGGTGCTGATACGCCATGGTTTGGCCCAGGTTTTACCATGGTCCGTCGACCGTGTGAATAATACGATTGATTTGTCGATCTGCCAGTCGATCCATGCCAGGTAGAGGTTTCCGCGGTAGGGACTTTGGGGCTCGTTGTCGGCCCAGATTCTGGCCATGTCCTCCTGCTGTGGGGCATGCTGGCCGTTCGGCCACACCAGTACCGGGGTAGCGTCGGCGTCCCACGTCTTACCACCATCGGGAGAGTGTCGAACCCAAATTCCGTTGCCATGGGCGTTGTGCCCCCAGTAGCCCGGGGTCCCCAGTTTCTCGATCAGTTGGTACGAGAGAAAAACATTCCCACGATCATCGAAGGTGATGCTCTTGTTCCCACCCATCTGACCCTTACCGGCCGGGTTTACCAAAGCCCAGGTGCGCCCCGAGTCCGTCGAATATGCCGCCTTCCCGCCAACAGTCCCACCGTATGCCATCACGACCTGATTAGGGTTATAGCGGTTGAGGGCAATGACCTCCTCGTCGCCCCTTTGGCCCGGCGGTGAAATAGTTATGACCTGCGCACCAGGCGGCGACTCGAGCTTTATCTGGGCACCGGCAGCTATTGCGGCGAGCAAGAGCGCTTGCAGAACCACCGCTCGGAGACCCCCAGCGGCCTCGATGGCGTGCACGGCCGAGAAATGGCGGGTTGCCTGCAGAAGCCTTCGGTTGCTGATTGGCGTCAAACAGTTCCTCCTGACGGCTAATTAACTTAATCCCCGAAAAATCGACAAAACGAAGACCGCGGTACCACTCAACTGGCGGAAGGAACTAGGGCGCGGAAGGCTTCACCACCGTGATCGTCACTGCCGAAGGATACTTCGCCGAGTGGTGCACAGCATTGTGCGCGACGATGCCCTCCGATTCGTCATAATTATGACCTCCGGTGTTTAGGTTTCGTTCGAATCTAGGAAAACTGCTGCTGCTCAGTTCGATGCGGAGCCGATGCCCAGGCAGAAAATAGTTGCTTGTCACCAAGGGGTGAAACGACATTTTGTACACCTGGCCAAGCTCCATAAACACGATAGGTTTATCGTACCCGTCGCGATAGCGCATTCTTTGGATGGATTCGTCGAGGTTGTAGGCGGTGCCGTCGGGATACACGTCCATGACCTTGATGGAGAAGTCGGTGTCCTTCGCGTCCGACGATACGTAGAGCGTAGGGGTGATCGGGCCGCTCACCTGCGTTCCTTCGGCAAAAGGTTCAGTGGTGTAAACCAACACGTCGGTGCGTTCTTCGATCTTCCGCTGGTCGAAAGAGCCACCGAGCCCCGCCGGATCGCTGCCCACCCGATAACCTCCCAGCGTGGGAACCGGATTTGTGGGGTCGTAAGTGAAGGAGTCCGGCTTGTCGATCGCTCCAGGCTTCGCCGTCAGTGCGCCATCGCCGTGAAGCGTATTGGCCGCCCCGCCGCTAGCGAGGTAAAACGTCATCGGCTGTGCGCCTCTCGGCGGCCACGTGTCCGAAGTATTCCATTTATTATTTCCCATCGTGTAGTAGCGGACCCTGGGCATCGAATCCATCGTGTCGCTGTTCTTGCCCTTCAGGGTGAGATCGAAAAATGAATACATGATATCCAGGTAAGGAAGGCGAGCATCCCCCATGTCGCGCTCACCGACAACCGTATCCCCGGTGGCACGTGTAAATGCGCAGTGGCCCACCGGGGCAATGATCAGCCATTGCTGGTTCGCAGCGGTACCCTTGGCGGTCTTCCGCACGAAGTTGTACAACTCAAGGTTGGGCGCGAGTGCAATGTCGTAGAGCGACGTGTACCAGAGCCCTGGAACGTTAATGCGCTTGTCATCGTGATAAAGAGCGCCCTTGTACCACGCTGGATCATTCGGAGTTCGCTGGATCATTCTGCCGCCGCCTGGAACCGGCATCGCGTCCGCAAATACGCCCTTCGGACCGTTAACTTTCTTGAGAATGTCCTGCAGCGGAAGAATCCAATAAGCCTTTGACCAGTCTACGGGTGGGTCATAGGCCACCAGATCCCACGATCTCGAGAGGCGGATCAAGTCCTCCTGAGAAATGTTCGCGGCAAACATGGGGTGTTGCGGTTTCTGATTTTCGTAAAACCAGGTCAGGTTGTACATCATGAAGACGCCACCGCGATACCAATTGCCCTGTTCGTAAAACGGCCCAACCCGCCCCACGCCGCAGCCAAACCCCTGTGCATTGAAGGCCGCGTAGCCAGGATTATTCAACGCCACCACACCGAGTTGCCACTCGGCCGTCGACGAGCAACCTGTGGTGCCGACCTTCCCGTTGGACCACGGCTGTTTGACCATCCAATTGATCTCGTCATCGCCGTCGGAAATTGGACCTCCCAGCACGTCCCACTCACCTTCGGCGAAAAACTCGCCACGCTCCTGCATCTCGATAAAGGCGTAGCCGTGCTTGATCGCGGTGACCGCATTAGTCATGTCCCGCGGCACACCATTCCGGATGTCCCAGAAGTTGAAGTTGTACGGCGTGCGAACCCAGATAATCGGGTACTTCTGGGAAGCATCCTTCGGACGATAGATGTCGGCCGGGATGTGGATATCGTCCCGCATGGGAATCATCACCTTGCGATCGATGACGGCGAGCGACTCGAGTTCCTTCTCGGCGGCCCAACGCGCTTCCTTGGCGGCATCCGTGAGCGGAGCGTTAACCTGCGCCGCGAGTGGACCAGTAGTAAGGACTCCTATTGTGCCGGCAAACGTCAAGATGCGAGTAAGGCGGCGCATGACACTTTCCTTACGGACGGCAACCTCACTTCAAATTAGGCTTGTGTATACTATATTCATGTATACTATATACATTCCCCTTGTCAATGGAATTTACTCCCGGCGCGCATTTGCCCGATGTTGGGAGATGAATTGGTTTGGGGAAGATTCCCGCAGGAGTCGCTGGCAGGGACGCGTTTGTATTTTTACAGGAATGAGGATGGACGTCGAGAGGCTTGGTCCGCATCCGTCAACGGCGGCGACGGACGGCCCGTCGCGGGAGTGGTTGCGGACGTACAATGGGTACCCGCGCGGAGCGGCATTTACCTCCTTAATGGCTCTCCGCGGCACTTTTCCCTTGGGTACTTCGACTTTGTTACGCGACAGGTCCACAAGATCGCGGACCTGCCTGGTTTGTTCGTCAGCTGGGGGCCCAGCATCTCGGCCGACGGTCATACTTTTCTCTTCAGCGGGATCGAGCACTCAGAGTCGGAGATCTTCCTCGTGGAGGGGTTCCGGTAGATCGCGCTGGCCTGATCACACGGCCGGGCGATAAGGTACGCTTGGGGATTCAATGACAGCTTCAGCCTTTAACGCGGTCATAAAGGTTCGGGGTGGCAACCCTTTCGTCTCCGTCAATGGTTTCCGAGCGAATGCTCTAAGGGCGGGCTGGCGTAAGCCCCTTCCAGTACTGGTGCGCATCAATGGCAAACCCGCAAATGCTTGCCGCACAAACATGATGCCAGTCGGCGACGGCAGCTTTTACTTGTACCTGTACGGTGAAATTCGCAAGGCGTCCGGTACGGCAGTGGGAGACCGGGTGCGCGTAGAGATCGATTTCGACGCGGGCTATAGAAACGGCCCGCAGCACCCCATGCCCCGGTGGTTTAGACTTGCTCTCGGTAGAACACCGCAAGCTTGGGAGAATTGGATCGCTCTCATCCCGAGCCGCAAGAAGGAGATCCTTCGCTACTTCTCACGCCTCAATTCGCCGGACGCTCGTGCCCGGAATCTAGGCAAAGCGCTCGTCGTGCTTTCGGGCCAAACGGGTCGCTTCATGGCCCGCGCGTGGAAGAACGGATCGTAGGAGCGGTTTGGCTCGTCGATGCCCTAACTTCGAAGCCCGGCCAATGGCCGACAATTCTTTGACTTGGACTGGCGACCCCGAAGCCGGGCGCCCATACTTAGAGCACGCGCTTTCTATATGTAGACCGAATTCTGTGAGCGGCAGGATTGTGTCGTTCCTGAATCTTCCTGAATCTACAAACCGTAGCGGATATCGATTTTGCCCATGGCCGGAGCTATTACACCAAACCGGGCTATTTTACTTATCTCGATGACAGCAGTGTCGATCGCCTGGTGGAGGCAGTCTCCTGCATGCCCTCATCGGAAACCCAGATTGAACTTGCCTACCTTGGTGGCGCGGCGGCGCGGATGGCTGCGAAAGAGACTGCATTCGGAGATCGGAGCGTTTTTTTCATCATGAACTTGCTAGCGCACTGGTCGGACCCATCTGCTGACACTGTCAATACTTCTTGGATTCGCGGACTGTTCAACACGCTTCGGCCTGCTATGAAACCGGGGGGTTACGTAAATTTCATGAGCGGCGATGAGCAGCACCGCGTGCAAGAGGCCTATCAGAAACGTTGGGACCGCATGGTAGCGGTTAAGACGCACTATGATCCGAATCGTTTCTTCCGGCTGAATCAAGAATGTTCCACCAAAGAAACTCGCCATGACTCTACCTGCATCGCACGGCGAAAACCTGAGAGATTGAGATGACCTGGGCACCGCCCATATCGCTTCCGGATGAATTCAATGCCGCGGCACATTTTGTCGATCGGCACATACGCGAAGGGCGCGCCGACAAGACGGCGATCGAATGCGGCGATCTCCGAATCACGTACGGTCAGCTTTTTACGCAGGTAAACCAACTGGGCAATGGACTGAAAAGTCTGGGAGTACGTATCGAAGAGCGTGTCTTACTGCTACTGATGGATACGCTGGAGTTCGCCGTCAGCTTTTTCGGCACTATCAAAATCGGAGCTATACCAGTTCCTGTAAATACTTTGCTCAAGCCCGCTGACTATAAATACCTGCTCAATAACTCGCGTGCGCGTGTCGCTATCGTTAGCGACTCTCTGCTTACTCTCATACAGTCAATCCCCAGAAATGAATTGCGCTATCTGGAAACGATCGTGGTGGTAGGCGGCGAAGCAGCGGCAGGAACGCTGTCTTTCGAGGAACTGTGTCGAAACAGTTCGCCCCAGTTGGAACCGGCACCGACTGGCAGGGACGATGCTGCCTTCTGGCTCTATTCCTCAGGAAGTACGGGTCAGCCGAAGGCTTGCGTTCATCTGCAGCATGACATGGTTGTGAGCGCCGAGCGCTACGCTAAGGCGATTCTGAATATATCCGAGAGTGATCGCTTTTTTAGCGTCGCCAAGCTTTTCTTCGCCTATGGCTTGGGAAACGGACTCTACTTCCCGCTTGCGGTGGGCGCCACAAGTATTCTCCTGCCTGGTCCACCGCGGCCGCAGAGCGTATTCGAGATAATTGAACGCTACCGCCCGACACTGTTGTTTTCAGTCCCATCGAATTACGTCAAACTGCTGGCTCATGCGGCCCCACTGGAGCGGGATTTCAATCTCTCTTCCATCCGCCACGCAATCTCCGCCGGCGAGGCTCTTCCTGCCACAGTTTTTCATCGTTTCAAGCAACGCTTCGGAGTTGAGATACTGGACGCCATTGGCTCGACCGAAGCTCTACACATGTTGATTTCCAATGTTCCGGGGTCGGTGCGCCCCGGTTCCAGCGGCAGGATTATTCTCGGCTTCGACGCCAAAATCGTAGACGACAACGATCGGCCGGTCTCCACGGGAGAGATTGGGAACTTGCTCGTCAAAGCTGACTCCACCTGTGCCTATTACTGGCATGAGCACGAAAAAACGAAAGATACATTCGCCGGCCACTGGCTCCGCACCGGTGACAAGTATCATCAGGATCAAGAGGGGTATTTCTGGTATGCGGGACGATCCGACGAGATGCTGAAAGTCAGCGGTGCGTGGGTGAGCCCCATCGAAATTGAGCGCGTACTGACGGAGCATCCTGCGGTGCAAGAAGTGGCGGTCGTCTTCCGCCGGGACGCTGACGAACTTTGCAAGCCGGTGGCCTGCATCGTACTGCGCAATGGCACTACGGGCAGTCTTCAGCTTGCTCGCGAACTTCAGGAGTTTGTGCTTGGCCGTTTGCCGGTCTACAAGCGCCCGCATTGGGTAGAGTTCCTGCCTGAGCTTCCGAAAACGGCTACTGGAAAAGTGCAGCGATTCAAACTTCGCGGACTTCCAAATGCAGAGCCGCCCGATAATGTTTGAGGAAGGTTCGTCGGTTCGTCGTCTGCAATGCGGAATTGTTCCGCGAACTCGTAGCGCTTTGTGTCTCCGGGCCGCGGGGAGAAGTATTTTTCATTTGACATCCCTCTCTCTCCGAGAACTTGTCAGATAACTCCTGTCGAATCAATAGAATCCTCGCCAAGTTCTTGGCGTCAGTGACTCCTGCGCAGGCGCAGTCAACTGCTTTTATAGGACTTCCGTGGGGCCGACCACTTGCTCGATACGTGCGCTGGCACATCTGTGCGGCGGTATGATGCGCAACTTTGTCAGTTGCCCATCTTCTTGATTGCTCCGAGGGGCGTCTGCAGCGTTCCGTCGTTGTTGATGTCGAAGTCGTAGGAGAAGGGAGTAAACGATCCGGCTTTGTAAAACACGACCTTGCCGTCGCCGGTGAAGCAATCGAACGGCATCTCACCGCCCAATCCTTCGGTGATGGTTGCCTTGCCGGAACGGAAAACGACCTTCATGCCGCCCATGCCCGAGACGTGCTCCCACCGGCCTTCGTACTTGCCGGCACAGCTCGTGAGTCCAGGCTTGGGCGGTTGCCCGGCCGCCCGTTGGGCGGGAGGCGGGGGCGCCGGCGTAGTAGACATGCGGATATTCTCGGGAGTGGTGTTCACAATGTCAGAGCCGAAGCCGGTATCGACCCCCTTCACTTTTATGTCGTACATATTGAGATTCTGCCCACGGATCTCACCCTCCATCCACTTGCCGTTGACGAGCACTTGCACGCGATCGTGGAGATCGTATTGCCCCATCGCATGATCCTCTGCCGTGAGTTTTCCAAGCCGACGCACTTCCATGGGCCAGAGTTTTGAAACTTCGATCCCATTTGACATATGGACGACGTAGGAATTGCCGTGCACTTGGATGATGTTGGCTTCCTGCCAGCCATCGCTCAAGACGCGCACGGTGTCGCCGACCTTAAATCCGCCGGCTCCCGGCCCACTCTGCGAATTCACCGCAGCTGATCCCGAACCGTTGCTGCCAGCATTCGCACGCGCCTTAAAGGGAGAAGGCGCTGGTGGAATCTCGCCACGGTGAGGGTCGGCCTGCGCTTCGGCGGGCGTTTGCGCGTGGCATTTTGTCGGAAGCAAAGCCGCGAGTTGTGCGCGAAGCGCCTCCCCTCGCTGGTATGCCACCCCCTTCTTGTAGTTCTGAAATTCGCAGGCGCCGGTGGTCTTGTCGCACGAAAAGACTTTGAAGCTTTGTCCGTCCGTGCACACGTAAATAACATTCGTTTGCAGCTCCGGCGTCTGCGCGAGCGCGCTGGCCACCAAAACAGCCAAAGCAAACCATTGCGACGAGAATCTGCGCATCTGAGCGACCTTGCCCTGCGTATGTCTGGGGGCGGGAAGTAAGGCGTCCCGCAGCCCAGGAAAGCAACGCGGCGGAAGGATACCACTAAAATGGAGCGGGGCCAGGTGAAAATGCCGGATGGCCGGGCATTTGCGTACGGGTCACGCAATCCGGAAGCTATCCTGTCCTTGGGCTCATAACCTCACGCTCCTAAGGACCTAAGGATGCCTTCGAGTTCCCAGGACATCCTTATTCCTTGTCCCCGAACTCGAGCATGGACAATGCACGCGTTCAAGATGGGTTCCGGTCACATCGGTCGGCGAGAACGCGCCCGTTAGGGAACCCGGCGGTTCCTCAAACCCGCTCACAAAGTCACAAAGACCATATTGTAGTCGGAGCGGGAATCTAAATGGGTCAGGATTCCAGCCAACATATCGAACGCCCGAATATCGTCAAAGCCCGTTTGGGACAAAGCGCCTTGGACTGCTTCCGGCAGATACCCAAGTGCACCAAGAGGCAGGCGCGAAAGGCACGGCAAGGGGCCTGCAATTGTCCGGTGCCAGTTCTGGGGCTTTAAGAGCGTTGTAGGGGTTAGACGTCAAAAGCAAGCCTCGCTCCATGTCGTAAGGCAGATTCACATCGCCTGAATCGCGGCGCGACAGCATGACATTGGCCTGCGGGAGCAGGAGCTTATTTACCACATCCATCATTTGCATGCATCACTCAGTCCTAGGCGGATCGAACGACCGCTCTTATCGAACCCGAAATGGAAGAATGTAGATACTGCTCTTCGCCGCTTGACACTGATTTCAAGAGTAGCTTGTGCTCGGGCCAGATGCGTCTCGGGCTTCTAGGCGGACGGTGCCGGAGCGTTTCCCGCTGAGTAAGATCTCCCGTCCCGTTTGCGTGGACGTTTCCGAGAGTTCCGCCACTCCAGTAGGTGCCAAGTGAAGGGCCAAGCCCGCACCGTCTTTCAAAACGACGTTCTTTGTTCCACCTTGGGGAACGGTGACCCACCCAGCCAAACTATCGAAACCCGAGCTTAGCTCCAGGTTGCGTGATGTCGCCGGGAGAAAATGTGGCTGCCATTCTGCTCACTCCTTGTTACCGCATCAGGATAGTAGGGTCATCAGTATTAGTTAGGACTGGCGCTGTACGAAGGGTCGCCTTGGGAGCTTGACGTATGTGCACGCTCCTATCATCCGTCGGAACCCGTTTGCGATCTTTGCAACAGAAGTCTATGCCGAACCTTGATCACCTTAGCCGGTCTTGTTTTCTCTGGGCGGCAGAACTCGATCAACTTCCCACGTTGTTCCGTCGGAATCCACCGCGCGCGCTTGTGGAAATTGCTTGGTATGTAAAACTCAATTACCTTCGCCACAATTAATTCCTTGTCCTTCAGTTTTTCTGTCAGCAAGTGCCAAAGGGCGCTTCCCCGGTTACGCTATGCATGACCCTGCCACTCCCATCCGCATTGACACCGGACCGAGTCGCACAATCGCAGCTTCTTTAGAAGCGCCTTGCATAAAGCACATGACCTCATCCACATCGTTTTTCTCCATCACGACGTCTACAGGGAATTGGACTGCCTGATCGCTTTTAGGGATGCGCAAGGGTAGTCATTTGAATGTCAAAGAATTGTCTGCATACTTCATGCTCGTTCCTTACTCAGCATCAGCAGGTCGCTTTCGATCCACATTTGTATTGGGTCGATTGGACAAAGATCATTTCAGCGATTGGCCCGGTCTGCTCCCCACCCATCGAGTGCTCTTCTTTCTGACCAAGCTCCCACATAACAAAACGTCCCAGACTCGATTAGAGTCGTGGGACGTTCTGTTGATCAGCCCTCCCCCAAGGTCTGTTCAAAAGAGAGGCTACCGCCGTGCACCCGAGGAAGAAATAGCTCGCGAGTGCCACCGTTCGGCACTAAGGTGGGGAGATGAAAACGGCCTTCTTTTACCGTATGATTCGAGGCGCTCCAACTTCGATTCCGTCGGAGAAAGCCTTCCTTCCGCAAGTCATCCGACGGGAACTCGGGGTTAAGAGGGGGTAGCGGGTGCGCAGCCATGCGTGCCCGAAACAACATTTTAGCGAGCCAAGAGCGGCTTTTCCGATTTTCCACACGAAGATGGAAGGCCGAGTTCTTCATCTTCCGCTTTTCCCTTGAGATTTCACCCATCCCTGCGAGTCGCCGGTGGCGGATTGAAGTTGGCGGATGCGGCGACGATGTTGGATCTGAGTTAATTTAGTTGCTTGCCCACCCGCCGGTAGCGTCGCAATGTCGTTTCCCTTGCCGAGGCTGCAGCCCAGGCGATCCAGATCGCACCACGCGATCAGCAAGAGATTGAGCAGGCGTCGGCTCTATCGAACCTTGCCGCATGAAGACGCAGCGGCCCTGATCGGTTCAGATGGGACCAGGATCGATTTGCCCTGTCGGTGCACGAAATCCTGATGCGAGTTCTCGAGAAAATGCAGAAGAACAAAGCCGTTGCCGGGTTGCCGTGAATGGAAGAACTGAGTACCCAGGCGGCCGATCTTTTGCGAGTCTCGCGCCTCGTGCGTGAGTGTGAGGCGCATGAGCTTGCTTTTGATTACACGGGAGCGCACTGGCGCGTCCCTTTGCTCGACTTCAAGAAGCAGCGTGAGCAAGCCCGTCGTGAGTCGATCGTGCGGATCGCTCGCCACTCCGAAGAACTGGGCGACTACGACAGCTTCATCCCGCCCGAGCAATGAGATGTCCGATTCCTTGTAGTGCGGGAGGAGGAAACCCGCTGATGATCGTTCTCGAGGTGCGTCTGTGCTTCGCAATTTTGGAAAAGAGAAAGGACGAACTCAGCGTGAAGCTAGAGCGAATATCGCAAAGACGGAAGCGCTGGTCTATTTTCCCGCAGTCACTTCGGAATCGTGGAGCACGTCTTGCGCCGAAAGGCTCACCAGTTTGCCGTCGCGCAGAATGTGAAGCGGCAACCCCAGACGGGCATGTTCGTCGATGCCTTCTTCGACAGCCTCTTTTGAACGCTAACTCAGCACGCTTCTCCAACGGCAGTCGAAGGATAGTCTTGGCAGATTTTTTCATTTCTCATCGTAACGCGCAATCAACGCCTGATATGATTCCCTCTTCACTATACGAAGCTTGCCGGTTCTCTCAAAGGCGATTACGGCGGGCATCTCGTCGCGTTCGAGGAAGTTGCCTGACTTCCCGCAACGAGACCGCTGGCCGGAATAATTGCCATTACGCAGCAACTCTGCCACGTACCAATGCTCCTGAAGCCCACAGCCCGGCGGTCGTGCATCTCGATAGAAGATGTCGGGCAAACAGAGGAGAGTGCAAGGAGAGATGGAGCGACGGACACGACGAAACGCGGGCCGTGCCCGTCAGAGCAACTACCGTTCACCGTAATCGCGGCGGGATTCTTTCCGGACGCGAACGGCGCCGTTGATCGGCTGCGAGCCGAGGTGCCCGCTCGCGGGCGTCCCGAATACCAGCGTAATGTTCGAAAACTCAACCTGGGTTCCCCCCGTGACGCAGACCGTGAGCTGCGATAGCTGACCTTGAGGTGCAAATGGGGCGTAGCCTCCATTTCCCGTAACGCTCGCCCATCCAGTGACCATGAAACCAGTCGCAGTGGGAGGTTTGTAGCTCGCACTCGGGCATCCACTGGCTACTGCGCTCGGGTCCCAAGTGACCTGGGCGTCCTTCATATCGATGTGGTGAGTATGCGGGGTCCGAGTTGCAGGCGCGTCAGGATCGGCAGGTGGGTTGGGATTGCTCAAAAGCCAGTAGTCGGAATTTTCCATGGTCAAGGCGGCCGAAAACTCCGCCGTGCCGGAATCTCTCTTCAAGTTCAAACGCCATGCGCCGTGAAGCTCCCAGGGGCCGCTCGGCTTGCCTTTGGCATCGTGTGCAGGAGTGAAGTCGTTGATGATGCCGCTAAAGTGGTCGGTGTGTTGATTTTGCGCCAAAGCACTGATGCCTACTGCGAACACAACGACCAAGGCGCGTGCCGCGCAAGAAAAAGCTTTGTTGTGCATAGAAACCTCCAAGTTTGATTTCGTGAATGCGCCGCCGACGCCTCCACTGGAGGTATCAAGGCCGGGGATAGCCCGACGCAGTCGCATCGCAGCGATCTACCGCCGAAATGCACGCACAGAATCGGTCGTGCGAGGACATTCGTCAAACGGCAACAGGCGGAATGGCTATTTACCGTCAAATACCGTCTTTTGCCGTTTAGCGAGCCGAGGGGTAGAATCGTGCAACCTTCCCCGCAGTGAGCTGACCATGCGGAAAAACCCAAAAGGTGAACTGTTTCCGGTCATACAGCCGCCCGATCGAATGCCTGAAGAACGACTGGACTCGTGGAAGGAAATCGCCGCATACCTCAACCGCGATGTGACAACCGTTCAGCGCTGGGAGAAGCGGGAGGGGATGCCTGTCCACCGCCACCTCCACGACAAGCGTGGCTCCGTTTACGCCTTGAGTTCCGAGCTTGATGCCTGGCGGCAAAGCCGCAAACTCGGCTTGGACGAGGAACAGAAAGAGCCCGCTACGGCAGCGCAGATGGATGTAGAAACTGACCGGCCGCCCACAGCTCCGAGAGTGCGTCGCTGGCTTGTTCTGAGCTCCGCAGTGGCCGTGCTCGCCCTCCTTATGCTGCCTTACGTAATAGCACGCATCCGCGCAGGAGATTCGAGCAAGCCCAAAATCAAATCGTTGGCGGTACTTCCGTTGCAGAACTTGAGCGGGGATCCGGCGCAGGATTACTTCGCTGATGGCATGACCGAGGAGCTTATCGGACAGCTATCTAGAATTCACGGACTTCAGGTGATATCTCGTACTTCGAGTATGCACTTCAAGAATACACAGCTCTCTTTGCCCGAGATTGCCAAATTGCTCGGGGTAGATGCGATTGTGGAAGGATCGGTAGTACCGGAGGGGCGTCAGGTCCGTGTTCACATCCAATTGATTCGTGCCTCGACTGACCAACATATTTGGGCAGGAGAATACCAACGAGAATACCGAAGCATTCTCGAGGTGCAGGAGGAGGTCACGCGGAGTATCGTTGATCAGATCGAATTGAATCTGACACCTGAGGACCGAGCGCGTCTGGCGTCGACGCAAGCGGTCGATCCCGAAGCTCACGAGAATTATCTGAAGGGCCGCTATTACTTCAGCCAGCGAACAGAGAATGCGCTCAGCAAGAGTATCGCGTCTTTCCAACAGGCGGTCGAGAGGGACGCAGGCTACGCTCCTGCGTATAGCGGCCTAGCGGAGGCCTACGCGATGCTTGGGTTTCGCGGTGGTCTCCCATCGAAGGATGCACTGTCGCGCGCGAAGACAGCAGCGCTGAGAGCTATCGAACTGGATAACTCGTTGGCGGAGCCGCACGCCTCCTTGGCGTTCATCGAGGAGACCCATGAGTGGGATTGGGCCACGGCCGAGCGAGAATACAAGCGGGCTTTAGAACTAAATCCAAGCGACGCCCAAGCTCACAACTGGTATGCCGGTTATCTGACGTACGTCGGGCGATTCGATGACGGAATCACTGAGGCCAAGCGTGCTCGCACCCTCGATCCATTGTCTTTGCCGATTAACAACGCGCTGGCGGGGAGATTGCTGGCAGGCAGCCATTACGATGAGGCGTTGCGGCAAGTGCAGGAAACCTTGAAACTGGATTCCCACTTTGCACCGGCTCACCAAACCCTGGGCTGGGTCGACCTGCGCACCGGAAAGCAGGAGGAGGCCCTACGAGAGTTTCAATTGGCGCTTAAACTCGCCGGAGCGGAGGACACAGATCTTCAGTTGGACCTGGGGTTCGCCTATGCCGTGTTGGGCAAGCGAGATGAGGCAAGAACAATACTCGGTGAGTTGGAGAACTTGCACGAGCAAGGCATTGTTCCGTCCGGTTCAGTCGCGATTCTGTATGGAGCGTTAGGTGAGTCGAATGAAGCTTTCGCCTGGCTGGAAAAGGCCTACGCGGAGCGAGATCCTCAACTTACATACCTCAAAGCAGGACGCAGATTCGAGCCGCTGCGTAAAGATCCGCGATTCGAACAATTAGTGCGCCGTATCGGGTTACCCGATTAAAGCGCCCATCAACGCAAGCCGGGTTATGCGGTAGTCGATGATCCAGCAAGCCATTCGCCGACTACTCAGATCAGCCGAAGAATTGGATAGGCTGAATCGCGCCATCGTAGCCTACCTGTTTCTGGGCAGATTGAGCGATTGAGCGTTTGTATCCGACGAGCATGGTTGCGTAGTCTAAGAGTGCCGCTCGTGCACTGGAGAAGGTGAGGAACTGTCTCCCAGAAACGGCTCTGAGGGTTTCGCATTACGCACCGGAAGCAGCATGGACTCCCATCTCCATGAACAGGCGTCCCTCTGCTTGGCGCTGGAGGGTTCTTATCGCGAGAAGATTCACGCCTTGGAGCATGCACACGGTCCCCGACACCTGCTTTATTACCCTGCTTATGTGGTGCATTCGCAAACTCTTGAATACAAAGGCGCGAAAAAGATCATATTCACGCCGAGAGAGAGGTGGGCAGAAGCGCATGGGATGGAGATTCCTTGGGCATCTCGCCCGGAATGGCTGACTCACTTCCAGCAGCTCACTCTTTCACTCTTTCTGCACGCTTTTGGAAAGTTCCAGAATGAGGAGGATTGGGACCAACCGTAATTTCAACTGAGCACAATCGGCTTCTTCGATTCTTGCCGGCTACTTGGCTGCAGCCACCGACTCGACTTCGATGATGTTGCCATTCGCCTCGCCCTTAACCTTCACTGGGCGATCCGACAACTTATCGAGATCGCCGACAACAGATTGATCTTTAGTGTCTAAAACGTAAACCTTATCTCCGACCACGAGGTCATACTTTGAGCCCCTCTGGATGCACACATGAAGACAATGGAGTTCGTCGCCCTCCATGGTGTGCTTAGCGCCGCAGACGGCATCGCCCACGATGCCCGTGAAAGTCTGAAGCTTCGACGCGAGCACAGACGTCGCGGTGAGGAGGGAAACCATAAAGATGATACCTACGGGAACAATTATCCGGCGAAACTTAAGCAAGCGTTTTGTCTCCTGTCCAGAATTTGCAACAATTTGTTGACTTGTGAACTCTAAGCGATGATGTCTTGAATCACATCCCCCGCAACGTCGGTTAGCCGGAAGTCGCGGCCGCTGTAGCGGTAAGTGAGCTTTGCGTGGTCGATTCCCAATAAATAAAGGATGGTCGCATGAATGTCGTGGACGTGTACGGGCTTGTCGACGACCTTCCAGCCAAAATCATCGGTCGCTCCGTAAGTTATGCCGCCCTTCACCCCGCCTCCGGCCAGCCACATGGTGAATCCGTGTGGATTGTGGTCGCGGCCATTGTGGGTCTGGCCGCCCATGAAACCGCTGCCCATCTCCACAACGGGCGTTCGCCCGAATTCCGAGCCGCAAACAATGAGAGTTTCGTCGAAGAGTCCGCGCGATTTCAGGTCCTTGATTAAGGCCGCGAAAGGCTGATCGGAATCGTGGGCGTTCTTACGGTGCAGTTGGATGTCGAAGTGGTGATCCCAGGGATCACCTTTAGCGTAATAGACCTGGACCGTGCGGACGCCTCGCTCGACCAGGCGTGCTGCGGTCAGGCAACCGCGCGCAGTGCTCCCCTCGCCGTACAATTTCTGCACGGCGTCGGTTTCCTTGCGCACGTCGAAGACGTCAGGGGCTTCGGTTTGCATACGGTAGGCCGTCTCCAGGGCGGAGATTGTCGCCTCAAGTTGGGGGTCGCGGGCGTTTGCCGAAGTCATGTTCAACCGGTCTAATTCCGTAACCAGATCGAGTTCCTTTTTCTGCTGCGTCAAATCGAACTTATCGTTGTGGATGTCAGGAATCAGCTTCTGCGGGTCGAAGTCTTTCAACCGGGCATCGTCGGTGACATATGTGCCCTGATACATGGGCGGCAGGAATGCCGAATTCCAAAGCGGTGGACCGACGGTCGTGGGAACCTCGGGACAAAGGACCACAAAGCTCGGGAGATTCTTGTTTTCGGCGCCCAAGCCATAGGTAATCCAAGACCCCATCGACGGCCGTCCAGACACATTCGCCCCACTATTCATCATGATGAGCGCCGGCTCGTGATTCGGGATCTCGGTGTACACGGAACGGACAACGCAAATGTCGTCAATACATTCACCGATATGGGGGAATAGTTCGCTGACCTCGATGCCACTCTTGCCATACTTCTTGAAGGTGAAAGGCGACTTCATCAGTCCACCGGTCTTTCGCTCATGCTGCGGCGTCTCTCCCGGCAAGGGCTTCCCATCGTATTTTTCGAGCATCGGTTTCGGATCGAAGCTATCGATCTGAGAGAGCCCGCCATTCATGAACAGAAAGATCACGTGCTTGGCCTTGGGCTTGAATTTCGGATCTTGAATCATCCAGGGAGCCGGGGTGGGGCTGTCGGCGCTGAATGCGAACGTGTCGGCGATGAGACTCGCGAAACTTAGCATGCCGAATCCCGCCCCCATCTTGCAGAGCGCATCGCGGCGGGTTATTGGTCTTGAACTTGGAATGTGAATCACGCCTCCTCCTTCGACAGCTACGGCATCTCAAAGTTTTCTCTTAATCTCTTAATCAATGAATTCGAATTCATTCGCACTCAGCAGCACACGCGTGTACTCGCGCCAGGCGGTCACCGGCTGGCCATTTACGGTGTTACCCAGCTTCTCCGGAGTAGACTGCAAAAAATGCAACCCCGCTTCTAGTTCCTGACGCGTCGGTGCCCTACCGAAAACCAGACGATACGCCTGCGCAATCCGGGCAGTGTCGTCTGCTTGCGGGAGGACGCGCTCAGCCAGCTTTCCTGCCTGCCCGTAAACAAAGTCGTTGTTCATGAAATACAGGCGCTGCAGCGGAACATTCGTCGAAAAGCGTTGCTCGGCAGTGAAGCTCGGGTTGGGAAAATCGAAAACCTGCAAATAGTTGTTCAGACGGAAACGGCTAACCTTGCAGTACACTGTGCGGCGCGTGTTCTCCGGGCTGAAGTCCTTGGAGGGTCCGCCCACTTCTTTGAGATCGAGGTCGCCGGCGACGAACAGGATAGAGTCCCGAATCGATTCGGCATCCAGGCGCTGGCGGTTGAAGTGTGAGTACAACCGGTTGCTGCCGTCTTTGTCGTGAGCCTCCTTGGACTCCTGCGCGCTCGTCTGATATGTGGCCGACAGCATGATCTCGCGATGAAGCTTCTTCAGAGACATTCCGTTCGCCCGGAAGCTGGCGGCGAGGTACTCGAGCAACTCTGGATTCGACGGCCGCTCGCCGGCAAAGCCGAAATTGTCCGGAGTGCCGACGATCCCGCTACCGAAGTGCCACTTCCAAACGCGGTTGACGAAAACTCGGGTCGCGATGGGACTGTCGACAATATCGTTTGCCAGTTGCAAGCGTCCGCTGCCTTCCGAGAACGGATGAAGTGGCTCCGGGCTCAACACGGCAAGAAACCGGCGCGGCACTTCTTCTCCGAGGTTATGTGGATTGCCACGGAGGTTCACCGCGATGTTGAGCGGCTTGGGTTTATCGCTCAATCCATGAACGAAGGGATACTGCGGATCCAACGACTTTTTCAGGGCCTCGATCTGATGCTCCAGATTGCCGACGTAGTCTCTCCACTCGCCGTTGACTCTGCGCTTCAATCCCCAGTCGGCAAAAACGAACAGGCCCGGCGTTGGCTTTTCGTCCTCCGAATTCATCGAGCGCAGGAAAAGATCAACCCACAAGCTGGCTTGCTCCGTAGGAAGAGTCTTTAGTTCGAGACTGCATCCCGGACAGAACTGATCGTCGGTTTCAAATTCGTTGGGCAGCGCATCGCGGCGAGAACGCTTCTTGACGTCGGCTTTCGCTTTGATGACGTCGTTCTGTTCTTTGATTGCACGCTGGGCGGTTCCGACTCGGAGCACGAGGTCCTGGAACGCGTCGGCAAGGGCCTTGGCCTCGTCTTCTTCTTTCCCACCGGCCGCGATCATGGCCTGCCAGTCTTTTAGATAAGGATAAAACTTTGGCGGCTGGGCCAGAAACTTGACCCAGCGATCAAGCATCTCGGGGTCGAGATGGTCCTTATCGGCGGCTTCCTCGACGGTCATTTTCGGTTTGCCAGTCACTCGCCAGGCAGTCAGCATGTACTGCGATGTTTGAGTGGAGAGAATACTGGAGAGCTGTTCGGCCTCGGCCTTGGTGAAATTCTCCAGCTGTTCTTGAAGGTCGAGGAGCCGTTGCTCCTTCTCACGCCAGGACGCGACCCGAACCTCAGACACAAGGGGATACTCTCGGTAGGTAGAACTCGCGAAGACACCTGCGAGCGCGTAATAGTCTTTCTGGGAAATCGGATCGTACTTGTGGTCGTGGCAGCGGGCACAAGCTACGGTCAGGCCCAGCAAGCCACGCGAGACAGCGTCGATGCGTTCGTTGCGCTCATCCGCGCGGCCCTGAACCGGCTCCGCTTGGTCCCAGAGCCACGGGCCACCACCGAGGAAAGCAGTGCCCGGAAGCGCGTCACGAACATTTTTTTCGCCGCTGAGATCGCCCGCCAATTGCCAGCGTACGAATTTGTCGTAGGGAACATCGTTGTTGACCGCTTTAATGACCCAGTCGCGGTACACGTACGCGCCGCGGAATGGCATGTATCCGCGGCCTTTTGGGTCCAGACCGCGCACGTCGTCCTCGGCGTAACGCGCGACGTCTAGCCAATGCCGGCCCCAGCGTTCTCCGTAACGGGGGGACGCTAGGAGCCGGTCCACGACTTTCGCGAATGGGTTCGGAGACTTATCTTTCTGAAATTCGTCGATCTCTTCCGGCGTAGGAGGGAGCCCCGTCAGGTCGAACGTCGCCCGGCGAATCAACGTTCGACGGTCCGCAGCGGGCGCTGGCGCAATTCCTTTTGCTTCGAGCTTTGCCAGTACAAGGCGGTCAATGTTGCTCTTTGGCCAATGCGAATCTCTCACCTGCGTTGTGGCGGGCATTTTGAGAGGCTGAAACGACCAGAAAGATCGCTGCTCGGGGGAGACCTTGAATGGGGCTCCCGATGTTACAAGAAGCGGCCGTGACCTGGGCCACGGAGCGCCCATTCTCACCCATTCGGCCAGGTTCTGCACATCCTCCGGTGTGAGCTTTCCGCCCTTTGGCATTTTCAACTCGCCAGTCTGACGGACTGCCTGAATCATCAGGCTCTTTTCCGGATCGTTGGGAACGATTGCGGGGCCTCGCTTTCCGCCTCGTAGGAGGGACTCGCGAGAGAGGACTTGCAAGCCTGACGTAGCCTTGTCGCCGTGACACTCGGAGCAGACGTTCGCGAAGATGGGCCGTACCTTGTTCTCGAAGAACTCTTCACCGACTGAGGAAGCGGCAGCGGCGGAACTTACGCTGATCGCCAGCGGCTCGGCGACCTCATTCGGATCCCACGGAGCGCCCATTTTCACCCACTCCACCAAATCCGCGATCTGCTGCTCGTCGAGCTTGCTGCCCTCCTTTGGCATCTTCAGACCGCCGGTCTGCCGGACAGCTTCGATGAGCAGGCTCTTCTCCGGATCTCCGGGCACAATCGCCGGACCTCTTTTGCCGCCCTGCAGGATCGCGGCACGGGAATCGACTCGAAAATGGCTTAACGGATCGTCGGTGTGGCACTTGTAACAGTTCTGAATGAGAATCGGGCGAACCTTGTTTTTGTAAAGCTGCTGGCCGTCGGTCAGGGACGCGCCAGAGCCAGACTGCGCGCTGTCCAGGCTGGACAACAGAGCACTCGCCACCAAGAGCATTCCGACAGTTAGAAAGGCTGATTTGATCATGTCAGCGCTGGGATTGACGACTCACGCCGGCAGGTTCTTAAATGACTCGGCGTAGCGCCCCAATCCATGCCCACGTCACAGCGGGCATAGTGACGTATATCCGACGAGCGTTTCGGGAGGCAATCGATTTTCTTTTATCGGTCGGATTCAAGAAGCAAATGCTGTTTCCTTTCTGCAACCGATCACGATAATGAGTCGCAATCGTGGCCGCATGTGATATGAATCTGCATGCGAATCTGTCATTGCGTGATTGCAGGGATGTCAGCAGTGAGGCGATTCCGGTTCATGCGATCGATCCGGGCTCGTTGCAGTCAGTCCGCACTGGTGGTCCTCTGGACGCCGACGATATTGCTTTGCACGTTGGGACACGGACAAGTCGGGCACTCGGATCCTCCGCGACCCGGCGTCAATACGGCCGGAGTGCGCCGACCTATGGCCGACATACGTCCGGAAGCCACCTTTTCAGTAGCGGGGCATCCCGATTGGATGGTCGTTATTGACGACGCGGTTTGGGTCACTAGTTCCAATGTGAATCATGTGGTTCGGTTGGACGCGCTCAAAAATCAAGCGGGACCGATTGTCACAATCAACAATCCGTGCTCCGGACTGGCCACCGGATTCGGCAGCATATGGGTTCCGAGTTGCGGGACGCACAGCCTGTTTCGAGTCGATCCGCACACCGGGAAGATACAGGGCGAGATTCCCGTGGGTCCGGCGGATTCAGAGGGAGGCATCACCGCGGGCGCCGGAAGCGTCTGGATGGCCAGCGACAAGAAGGGCGTCCTGGCGCGGGTCGATCCTCAAACCAACAAGCTGGCGGCGGAAGTTGCTATACCGTCCGGTTCCTATGCGCCCGCTTTTGCTGACGGCGCGATTTGGATCACCTCCACCGAACACAACCTGCTGACTCGCGTGGACGTGCAATCAAACAAAGTTGCGGCCTCGGTCCGCGTTGGACCGCAACCGCGCTTTCTGACGGTAGGAGCAGGCTCGGTGTGGACGCTCAACCAGGGGGACGGCACGATTTCTCGGGTCGACACGAAAACTAGCAAGTTGGTCGCAACGATACCCG
>Ga0210398_10001838_pt1 | contig 21337 bp, 17 predicted proteins | sample IncBWC4OmetaG_FD_161047 | JGI IMG/M metagenome (GOLD analysis project Ga0210398, IMG submission 161047) | Forest soil microbial communities from Barre Woods Harvard Forest LTER site, Petersham, Massachusetts, United States - Inc-BW-C-4-O | ecosystem: Environmental > Terrestrial > Soil >...
TGGCACCGACGACGGCCTCATCTGGCAGACTCGCGACGGCGGCAAGAAATGGAACGACATTACTCCCCAAGAGTTGACGCCCTGGAGCAAAGTCACGCAGATCAGTGCCTCGCACTTCGATGACGACACGGCCTTCGCCTCGGTGAGCCGCTTTCGCGTCAACGACGAGCATCCCTATATCTACCGCACGCACGACGGCGGCAAAACCTGGCGCTTGATCACGGCCGGCCTTCCCGACTTCGGCCCGGTCGATAGCGTGCGCGAAGATCCCGTTCGCCAAGGCCTGCTCTTTGCCGGCACGGAAAATTCCCTATGGGTTTCGTTCGACGATGGCGATCACTGGCAATCTCTGCAACTGAATTTGCCACACACCTCCATGCGTGATCTTTGGATTCATGACGACGATCTCATAGTCGCTACTCACGGCCGCTCCTTCTGGATTCTGGATGACATCGCTCCGTTACGGGAAGTTGCGAGCCTAGGCGCTACCGAAGTGCACCTCTTCACTCCGGCTCCGGCATTGCGCATCGAGCGCGATACCTACACCGACACGCCGATTCCCCCCGACGAACCTTTCGCCGCCAATCCGCCCGACGGCGCGGTGATCGACTACTATCTGTTGCACCCTGCCTCGGCTCCCGTCACGCTCGAAATCCTCGACGCCCGCGGCCAACTGGTTCGCAAGTTTTCCAGCGCCGACAAGCCGGCGGTCAGGGAAGAGGAATTGAAGGAGCAACTCATTCCCCTCCACTGGCTGCGTCCCTTCCGTTCCCTGCCATCCGATGCCGGCATGCACCGCTGGATTTGGGATTTGCACTACGGCACACCGGAGGCGACGCGCCATGAATACCCCATCTCTGCGATCCCCGGCGACACACCCCGCCTGCCGCTCGGTCCAACCGCTTTGCCGGGACGATACACCGCCAAGCTCACCGCGGACGGCAAAAGCTATACCGTTTCCCTCGCCGTGAAGATGGATCCTCGCGTAAAAACTTCGGCAGCCGGTCTGGAGAAAAAGTTCGAGCTCGAAGTTCGGCTGGCAGCACTGCTGAGCGAAACCTCCCAGGCCGTATTGCAGGCGGGATCGATTCGCGAACCGCTCGAAAAGCTGAGTGAGCAATCGAGCGGAATCGTTCGTGATTCGGTTCAGGCCTTCCAAAATAAACTTGTAGCGGTTCTGGGAGCGCCGGCTGGTTTCGCCGCCCCGCCTGCCACCGAGATCACCCTGTCCCGGGTCAACGGGCAAATCGCGATCTTATATGGCCAGGTGTGGCAGGTGGATGCCGAACCGACAACGTCGCAGTTAGCAGCCGCTGCGACTGTCGATCACGACGCCTCCGATGTGATGAAACGCTGGAATGGGCTCCGCACGACCGATCTTTCCTCTCTCAACCACGCCCTCGGTGGCGCAAATCTGCCAGAGGTGAAGATCGACTCGGACCCTCATCAGCCAGAAACCAATATGGACGAAGAATAAACCTCGCCAATCTATCGGTTTTTGGGCAGTTTTTGGGAAAGCGTACGATTTTACCCGTACCCTGGGTCACCGCCGATAGACCCGCGCTTCAGTGCCTGAGGCCGCGTCCTCGACCACTACAAGGCCTCCACTGCGCTCTGCAACTCTTGCGCAATCTCGGCAGGATCACGGTCCACCGCAAACCGCATCGGCCGCCCGATCCGCACGCCGATTTTCCACGGCGGCGCAAACCTCCTGCCGGATTGTTTCACTTCAAACAATCCGACAATTCGCATGGGCAACACGGGAATATCCAGATTTTTCGCCAGCAGTCCAATCCCGGCGCGAAAGGGATTCATCTTTCCATCCACTGTATGTCGACCCTCGGGAAATACCAGCACACTGTATCCGCCATCCACCGCTTGACCCGCGTAGGCAAAACTTTGGCGGAATCCGGCCTCGCGCGGCAGGGGAAACAAGTTCAGCAGAGAAACGCCCAGCACCCACCGCATCCGATCGTAGATGGTTCCCCAGAAACTCCTGTCGGCCGCAGGAGACCGCAGCTTCTCCAAGGCCTCGCCGCCGGTGGCCGTCGCGATGTGATTCCGCAACCGCGCCGGCAGCGCCGTCTGCACGAACCCCACGTCTACATCGTCAATGTGATTCGAGACCACCAGGAACGGCCCACTCAGTCCCCGCAAACTTTCTCGCCCTTCGATCCGCGGCCAGCCCAGCACCATCACCGCCGGCATCATCAACAAGTACTGCGCCAGCCACCGCACCCAGGTAACCGGCCAGCGCAACACCCACCCCGGATAGTGATACCCCGCCCGCGGCCGCGCTTCTCCGCTCAACATCGTTTCCACCTCGCCCACCGTGCGCGCCGCGCTGAAACGGGTCTCGCTCAAATCCACCTGGTATCGGTCCTCGAGCGCGCTGATCAACTCCACACGATCGAGCGAACTCAGCCCTAAATCGGAGGACAGATCAGAATCGCGCCCCGCCTCGGCTGCTCTCCGCCCCGTAATGCGTCCAATCAACTCCAATACGGGATTCTCGCCCGCCACCTCTTTTTTCTTCTCAGGCTGCAAAATTTCTCGCTTGGCGAATTCCGCAATCACATTCCGCCGCGGCTTTTGCGTGCTGGTGCGAGGAAAATCTTCTTCTGGCCACTCTAGCCACATCCGCATCCGCTGAAATTCCGCGAGCGACTGATTGGCGCGTGCCACCACTTCCTGCGCCCCAGCATGGTTTCGCACAATCACCACCGCGCACGGCTCCGCATTTCCGCTACGCTCAATTCCCACCACCACGCAATCTTTCACCTCGGGCTGCCGGCGCAGCGCCGCTTCCAAATCTTCGGGATAAATATTCAGTCCGGCGGGCGTAACGATTACTTCTTTCTTACGCCCCTTGAAGTAAAGATTCCCCGCTTCATCGAGCGCACCCACGTCTCCGGTACGGTACCATCCGTCTTTATCCGTAACCTCGTCAGCGGCCGTCGCGCAATGGCCCGCTCCCCAATATCCCGCCGCCACTCCGCCGCCGCGAATCAAAATTTCTCCATCTTCCCCCAGCTTCACCTCTCGCCCTGGCAGCACCTTGCCGATCGACCCTTTGCCCAACTTAAACGGATGGTTCACGCTGATCAGCGAGGTCGTCTCCGTCAGCCCATACCCCTGAATTGCCGCATAGCCCAGCCTTCCCCAGAATTCCTCCGTCTCCGCATCGAGAGCCGCTCCTCCGGAAATAAACGCCCAGAACTTCCAGCCAAACTGCCGATGTGTATCCCGGAAAATCCACCAGCGGTCGAGGAAGTGTTTCCCTTCCGAGGATTTGAATCGTCGCCGAAAACTTTCTAGTTTTCCGGCATCCTCCAGATCGCGTTCGATCTTCTGCTTCAAAGACTGCAAAACTCTGGGCACGCTCACCAACACGGAAACTCGCTCTCGCCGGATCGTGCTCACAATTTCCGACGGCTTCAGCTCGTCCTGAAAAATCACCGTCCCGCCCAGCAGCGGCGGCAGGAACATTCCCAGAAATTGCCCGAACACATGGCTCAGCGGCAGCAAATTCAAGAACCGCACCGGATGCACCCACCGCTCGTACTTCAAATACCGCTGCATCTCCTGCTCCAACGGAGCGACGTTGGCCAGCACATTCCCATGTGTGAGGACCACCCCCTTGGGCTCCGCCGTCGTCCCCGAAGTAAACACAATCTGCAGCGTATCGTCGCGCCCGACGGACGGTCCCGGGGCGCCCCGTCCCGGTCCCGGCGTCGGTTCGAGGGACAGGGCAGGGGTTTTGATCTCCTCAAGAACGATTACTGGGACTACGCCCGCGATCTCCGCCGCGTGTCGCCGCGAACACACCCAAAGCGTCGCGTCGACCTGCCCCGCCACCCGGGCCGCGAAATCCCCCGACGCCTCATCGTCCATCGGAACCACAACCACGCCGCACATCGCGCATGCAACGAACGACGCCACCCACTCCGCGCAATTCCCCCCCCACAGCATGACCCGCTCGCCCCTACCGATCCCGCGCGTTTCCAATTCCCGGCAGAACCAAAACGCCATCTCGAGAACCTGACTGTAGGTGAACCACTCCGTCCGATATCCACGCCGTTGCCCATAAGCGCGCTCGTCGCTGTGCGCCTCAAAGTTCTCCAGAAAGAACTCACGTAACGATTCAGCCATGGAATGAAGGTGGAAGCAGTGGGGGAAATAAAACCAGCGCCCTTGCCCCTGGGGCAAGTTTAGTAGGAGAAGGGAACAATCGCACCACCACCGAGCAGATTCTTAGAGACCATCGGGCCGGTCTTGCTGGGACAGGTTGTAAGTTCTCGCTGTAACTCATCGCTGAAACGCCGGGTACAACCGGCAGGCAACGACCGACCCGTTCCGAGCCGCGAACCGGGCGAGAGCACAACCATCCAAACGGTGGCCCGAGCCCACTCCATTCGCCTAGTTTAGTGGGCGCAGTGCTTTTGGCTTTTTCTTCCGGCGCGCGCCTGCTGGAGCGGAGGCTGCCGGAATGGCCGACACTGGGCGTCAGCCCATCCGGCGTCAACTCGCTGATCGGAACGGTGTGGTGCCGGATCAGAGTGTGAGGAATTCGCACCCGGGGACAACCTAACCGGGCTAACCCCTCCATTTGTGCCGCTTGTGCCGCGCCGGTTGGGAGGGGCTCTGGTTCTAGCCAAGGCTCTCGGGTACGTCCGAAAGTTCTGAAGGCGCTAGTCCCGCCCCACCCCCAAGGCATCCGCCACCCGATTGATGTAGTTAAACCAAGACGCGATCAGCGTGATCTGCAGTATCCCGCGATCGTCAAATCCCGCCGCACGCAGCCCTTCGATATCATCCTTCCACAGGCGCGTCGCGTCCTTGGTCAGCTTGACCACATACTCCACCATCACCCGCTCCGGCGGGGTGATGGGCGCAGTCGTGTAATCCTTTTTCAGCGCCTCCACCAACTCCCGATCGAGCGTAACCCTACGCAGAAACTCTGCGTGTGACTCGATTCAATACTGGCACCGGTTCGTCACCGAGACCATGGTCGCGATCATTTCATGCTGCCGCCGGTTCAGCGGCAACTCCGGCGACATCAGCGCCCCGAAGGTTCCAAACGCATGATAGAGCGCCTGCGGAATCAGGGTGTGCGACCCCACAATCGTCGACCCGCCCGACTCATCCGGATGCACCGGAGTGGCATACTCCACGGGATACAGCGCCCGCTGCCCCTCCATCGCCTGCCGCAGCGTTCGATCGACCTCGTCGACCGGAATGGTTTTTATCCAAGTCATAGATGCCCTTGCCCTTCCTCAAAAAGGTTCCCCGTAGCCTCGCAGCGGGAAGATTACACGCTTGCTCACGGCCGCCACATACCGCATTTGTACTAGAGGGGGCCCCGTTTACCGAGCGATTCTTACCCTCCCCAGCAGTTCCACCCCTGATTCCCTTCGTAACCCGTTCGTACACTCCCTTTTGGTAACCCTTGGTAACCATGCGATTCACACTGTCCAGCCGTACAATTGGTCTTGTCCAACCGGCCATCTCCAAAAATGGAATTTGGCCAGGTGACGTTTCCCGGGTAGCACATCCCAGGAGCCGTCATCAGGTTTTCGGTGCAGAATTTCTCGGTTCAGGCTGTCTTGGTCGAGACCAGGGGCTGGAGTTCGTAACCTTATGGCGTTCGGTTTCGGGTTCAACAAACAAAAAGTTCTCAGCGCTGCGGAGAAGTATGTCCAGCAGGGCAAGATCCAAAGTGCCATCTCTGAGTACGAAAAGGTCACCAAGGCCGATCCCAAGGATCTCACCGTCACCAACACCATCGGCGACCTTTATTCCCGTCTCGGCGAAGCCGAAAAAGCCACCGAATGTTTCAAGACCGTAGGCGATGCCTATGCTGCGCAAGGTTTCACGGTCAAGGCCATCGCCATGTACAAGAAGATCAGCAAGCTCAAGTCTTCTCTTGAGACTGTGCTGAAGCTGGCCGAACTCTACACCCAGCAAGGGCTCTTCAATGACGCCCGCGCCCAATACAAGCAGGTTGCCGACGAGTTCGTGAAATCCAAAGAGTTTGATAATGCGGTTCGCATTTACCAGAAGATTCTGGAAATGGATCCGGAAAACACCACCATGCGCGTCCACCTGGCGGATGTTTACCTCCGCCTCGGCAAGAAGAATGAGGCGTGGCAGATTTTCTCCGCAGCCGCCGAAACCCTCCGCGCCAAGGGCTCGCTCAGCGGCGCCGAAGAAGTTCTGCAGCGTATGCTCACGCTCGATCCCGGCAACGCCTACGCGCTGCTCCTGCAGGGACGCAACCTGCTCGAAGCCGGAGACTCCGACGGCGCGATCGAATGCCTGCAGAAAGTTTCCGATCTCGATGCCAACCCGGATGGCTTGCGGGATCTGCTCAAAGCATACTTAAAGAGCGGCCGCCTGTCCGACGCCGGCACGCTCGCCAGCAAGCTCCTTACCGTACACAACGATCTTGTTGCCATCTCCACTTTTGCCGATGCCCTGATGCAGGCGGGCCAGTACGAGAACGCGCTTCACCTCTATGACCAGCATGCCGACCGTCTGCTGGCCGAGGATTCCAACCAGGTTCTAAAGAACCTTCATACCATCATCGGGCACGTGCGCGACAATCCCGCTTCGCTCGAGAAACTCCTCGAGCTCTTCCAGAAGGCCGGAGAGTCTACCCACCTCACCGAAGTCATCGAGTTGTTGGCGCACGCCTCGGTCCAGTCCGGCGATCTTCCTCGGGCTCGCGATTTATATCAAAAGCTCGCCTCCATGGAGCCGGGCAATCCCCTGCACATGAATCACTACCAGCAGGTGGTCAGCCAGCTCGGCGGACCGTCCGCCGAAAAGCTGATTTCCGCGGAAGAAGCCGCCGTCATCGTCGACGAACTGGAAGCCACTTCTCCTGCGGTTCACCAACATTATTCCGACGCGGTCACTCTCGCCGTTCGCTCCGCGCTCACGGATGCGGAACTTTTCATTTCCTACAACATGCCGGCCAAGGCTCTGGGCCCGCTGATGGCCGCTTTGCCGCAGGCACCGAACGATCTTCGCCTGAATCAGCGCCTCGCCGCTCTGCACACCCGCGCCGATCGCTTCGGCGAAGCGGGCGTCTGCTGTCGCACCTTGCAGAGCGTATACTCCGAGGCCGGATTTCCCGAGGAAGCCACTCGCTACGGCGAACTTGCCGATCGTTACGAATTGCGCTCGACCCCTTCCCCTTCGAAGGAGTCGATCGTCGCGCTGTCTCCAGAAGCGGAGGAAGCCGTTGCCGGCGAGGTTCGAGTGGCTGATGAGCTCTCGGCTCCTTGGCCCGCGGCGCAGGCCGATCCCGCCGAGGACGCTGAATTTTCCGTCGTCGCTGATCCGGATGACGGTCAACACCAAGCCCTTGACGAAGTCGCTCAGACCGCAAGTGCGGCTGCGCCCAGCGAACCAGAACCTGCTCCGGCGGAGATCGATCTCTCTTCGGAGTGGGATGACGCCATCACCATCGAAGCCGAGGAGTCCCCTGCGGCAGCAGCCGAAACCGAAGTCGCCCATACCGTTGGCGACCGTGACGTTCCCGCCGGCAAGCACGCAGCCGAGAAGCTCGACGATCGAGAGTCCGGTCCGGAAAAGGTCGCCGAAACGATCGGGGAAGTCCGTTTCTACCTCGAGCACGGCATGCCGGAGCAGGCGGTAGCGGCTTTCGAAAAGCTTCAGGCTATCACCAGCGACAAAGCCACCTTGTCCGCGCTCGAGGCTGAAATCCAGGCCGCCTCGCGTGTCGGGGCGGAAGAAGCGTCCGCCATCGACGTCTCCTCTGACTTCGCCATTGAAGAACCGGACGCCGAAATCACCGTCGATGAAATCCCAGCCGCTGCTCCCGAGGACGCAGTCGCGGCCGAAGAGATTTCTCCCGAGCTGCCGGCTCCAGTTGCGCAGGTCGAGCCCCAGCCCCTGGAAGCTGCGCGCGAGCTCCAGGTTGAACCTGCGAGGCCGCCCGTGATCGAGCCGCCCGTCGAAGCTCCCGGCGTCCTCGAGGAATTTGTTTCCGATCTCGAGTCTTCCCTGGGCGATAATTTCTTTCCCGCCACGGTCGCGCAGGAAGCCGAACCGGCGGTCGAGCCCGTTTCCGCAGCCTCCCCAACCGAACGCCCTCAGTCTGAACTGGAGCCTGTCGGCAACGCAAAACCCACTAGCTTCGGAGTACCGCAAACCGAAGTCATGGGCGAATTTGTGGCGGATCTCGAAGCTTCCCTGGGTGATGACTTCCTCAAGGGTGCTCCGGTCGCCGAACCCGCGCCCACAGCGCCGTCTCAGCCTGAACTGGAAACCCTGCCACCGCTTGCGGCAGCGCCCGCGCAGCAGTGGCCGGCGCCCGCGCCTGCACCCGTCAGGCCGATCCAAGTACCCGCTGCCAGCGCCGCAGCTGCGGCCGCGTCCTCTGGAGCTTCGTCGATTTCTTCCGAAACATCTGTCGCACCGCCGACCCAGTCTGCCGCCACTCCTGCTGCCGCGACTCCAGTTGCCGCCGCTCCTGCTGCCGCCGCCGCTCCTGCTGCCGCGACTCCAGTTGCCGTCGCTCCTGCTGCCGTCGCTCCGCCGCTTTCTCCAATCCATCCCGGCGCGCCAGCCGTGGCCAAATCTGCGGTCTTCGGTGAGGACGCCGGTGTGGATCTGGCCGAGATGTTCGGCGAGTTGAAGCAAGACCTTGAATCCGGCATGGCCAGCAGCGAAGAGGATCCGGAAACTCATTACAACCTCGGCATCGCCTTCCGCGAGATGGGCTTGCTCGATGAAGCCATTGGCGAGTTACAGAAAACCTGCCAGGCAGTCGACCATGGACATCCCTTCCCGCAGGTCATGCAGACTTATACTTGGCTGGCGCAGTGCTTCCTCGACAAAGGCATGCCTGAGGCCGCCATCCGCTGGTACCAAAAAGCCCTTGATGCCAAGGGCATCGACGAAGAGACCCGCACCGCTCTCCACTATGAACTAGCCGCTGCCTATGAGGCCGCCGGCGATAAACCCACCGCCCTCAAGCACTTCATGGAGGTCTACGGCCGCAACATCGATTATCGCGACGTCGCCGAGCGCATCAAGCCCTTGAAGTCGTAGAATAGCTCGATGGGTGTTGTCCCCCACTTTTCCGGGCCGGCATATGGCGGACTTTTGCGCGCAATTCCCTGCCGGCAGCAGCGGAGCTCCCGTTGACCGCCGATCCCAATCCGCCCGTCGAAAGTGGGCCCGCGTCCGTCCGCCCAGAGGCCCCGCAGACCATTACCGGGCTGCTTGAGCCGAAAGCCTTGGATGCTGAGGCTGCCGCTCATACCGGATTGCAACTCTGGCTGCATCGCAGCTCCGTGTTCCTGTTCGTGCTTATCAGCGCCGTCGCCGGAGTCTTGCTGGTGATTTTGCCCTGGACCCCGGAGTGGACCGATAATTACCTTCTGCTTTCCTATCCCTGGCTTCGTACCTTGATCTCAACCGGATTTTTTCGCGGCCTGTGCAGTGGCTTGGGCCTGCTCGACATATGGATTGGCTTCTGGGAAGCCCTTCACTATCACGACCGTCAGTAGCCCTAGGGTAGTGTGGTAGCCTGCACAAGCGGTTCCGGATTCACAACCTCAAGCTCAGAACGTGAGTCTTCTACATGGTCGATAAGCTCAAATCCGCCCCGCTGGCCTACGAGAATCAACCCTTCATCAACAGTCCCGACGGACGCATTCTCCGCATTCTTGCCGAGTATCAGGAGCCGCTCTCGCGTTTCCGCCGCGAGCAGATTCAGGACACGGTTGTCTTTTTCGGATCCGCCCGCTTCCAGGGAGGCGATGCCGCCAAGGAGAATCTGGCGGCCGTAGAAAAAAGCGATGCCCAAGCCAGTCCCGCAGAAAAGCAAGCCAGCCTCAAGCGTGCCCGTGCCGCCGTCGATATGGCCCGCTACTACGAAGACGCTCGCCGGCTCGCTTTTCTGCTGACTGAGTGGTCCATTCAAATCCCCGCACGCCGCCGCCGCTTCGTCGTCACCACCGGCGGTGGTCCCGGCATCATGGAAGCAGCTAATCTTGGTGCGCACCAGGCCGGAGGCAAAAGCATCGGCCTCAACATTAATCTGCCCTTCGAGCAGAATCCCAACCAATACATCACGCCCTCGCTTAATTTTGAGTTCCACTATTTTTTCATGCGGAAATTCTGGTTCGCCTATCTCGCCAAAGCGCTGGTGATTTTCCCCGGTGGCTTCGGCACGATTGACGAACTCTTCGAAATCCTCACCCTCGCCCAGACCGACAAACTCGCCAAGAAAATTCTAGTCGTCATCTATGGCAGCGAATATTGGCACCGCATCATGAACTTCCAGGCCTTCGTCGACGCCGGCACGGTTTCCCCGAATGACCTCAATCTGTTCAAGTTCGTCGACTCCCCGGAAGACGCCTTCAGCTTCCTGCGTGACGGCCTCACCGCATACCATCTCGGCGGCCCTCCCAAGAAAGAAAAAGAGCAGGAAGTCCTCCCCGAAATCGCCAAGACGCGACCGTAGCAGATCGCAAGCGGAGAACTCCTTCAGCCTTGCCCTGGGAAGCCTCTGTGCTCGCCCGTGTTTAAGCTCTGAAAAGCCAGCCCGCTCCCCAGTTTGCTCTAGACTAGAGCGGAAACCCGATGCCTGAAAGCGCGCTGCTCTACTACATCACCGACCGCACCGCCTTCTCCACGGACGAGCGGGCTCGCCGCACGCGTCTTCTCGAGAAAATCGCCGAAGCCGCCGGCGCTGGCGTCAACTACATCCAACTCCGCGAAAAAGATCTCTGCCCCCGCGATCTAGAGTCGTTAGCCCGCGAAGCCTTACAAATCATCCGCCAACGGGAACCGGGAAACCCCAAACCGGGAACTGCCCTCCTGATCAATTCCCGTACCGATGTTGCCCTGGCCACCTCTGCCGCCGGAGTTCACCTTCCCGCCCACGAGGTCTCGCCGGCAGACGCGCGCGAAACATGGAACCGTGGCGGGGGCGCGGTTGCCCGCGAAATCTCACAAGGAAATCCGCAGATCTCCATCTCCTGTCACTCCCCAGAAGAAGTGACCCGAGCCGCCGCCGGCGGCGCGAACCTGGCTCTCTTCGCTCCCGTATTCGAAAAAAAAGAGGCTCGGGGAACCATCCCGAAAGGCCTCGATGTTCTTCACGAAGCCTGCCGCGCCAAAATCCCGGTGCTCGCACTTGGAGGAATCACTCTGCAGAACGCCCGGTCCTGCCTCGAAGCCGGAGCGGCCGGCATCGCCGCCATTCGCCTCTTCCAGGAAAACCATATCGCCACCATCGTCCGCCGCTTGCGCGGAGATGAGTAAGGTTGGTAGAGGCGGGTAAACGCCTGTGAATGGGGCAGCGCTTCAGCTCTGCGATGGCTGACAAACCTATCGCAGGGGTCACTCTCGAGAACGCCCGGTCCTGCCTGCCCGCCGGAGCAGCCGCCATCGCCGCCATCCGCCTCTTCGAAGACGACGACATCGTCCCGATCGCGCGCACCCCCGCGCAGACACCCGCGAAACACCCTTCACCCGGTCCACCTCGTCCCCTGCTCGAGCACCTGCATAGCTTTCCTCAACCGCCGCGCCCGCGACTCTTCCTGCTTTGCTCCCTCAATCCAAATGGCCAACTCTTTCTTATGCGTGAATGCCATCTTTTCCCAGTTCGCCTTCGCCACTTTGTCTTTGGTCAGCGCTTTCTTCAGCACCGCGGGTGCCTCCACCGTCGGCTTCTCCTCGTCGCGCTCGATCAGCACGTCGACGATGTCTCCGGCCCTCACGCCCGCCCCATTGCGCAGGGTTTTGTTGACCGGCGTGATGTGGCAACCGCCCATCGGCATCAGTGACGAGCGAAAGGGAAAGCCGTTAATCGTGCCGCGCACCGGCACTCGCGCCCGCGTTCGAAAGAACTCGGGCACATCCACCGGCGGGGTAATCGCCGAAACCGCGCCAATCTCTCTTCCCGCAAGCTTCACTTTTGAAGCGCAGCTGTGACTTCGTCATGCCCGTCCTCCATCGCCGCTGTTAAACTCTAGTCCAGAACAATTCCGCGAAAATCATGTCGGCAGCTCACTCGCACCTTCAATCCGACCACGCCAAGCGGATCGAGCCTGAATTGGTTTCGATCCCCGCTGCCTGGTTCCTCATGGGCTCCGCCTCCGGCCAGGATTGCGAACGTCCGGTTCACCGCGTGTGGGTTGACGCCTTCCAACTGGCCGCCACTCAAGTCACCAATGCCGAGTATGCACATTTCCTGCGCGCCTCAGGATCCGACCTTCCGCCGTTCTGGAACGACAAGGATTTTAGCCATCCCCAGCAACCCGTCACTGGAGTTTCCTGGTTCGGGGCCGACCATTACTGCCGCTGGCTCGCCTCCGAAACCGCCCGCACCTATCGTCTTCCCACGGAAGCGGAATGGGAGCACGCCGCCCGTGGCGCTCTCGAACAACAAGATTTTCCCTGGGGTAACGCTCCGCCGCAATCTCTCCCCGGCTACGTCACGCGCTGGCAAACCGGACCCGAGCCCGTCGCCATCTATGCGCCCAACCCATTCGGCCTTTACAACATGTGCGACAACCTTCACGAATGGTGCGCCGACTGGTACGATCCGAACTATTACGCCACCTCTCCGGACCGCAATCCACGCGGCCCCGAACTTGCACAGCGCAAAGCCTCCCGTGGCGGATCATGGCGCCACCACGTGAAGGTCTCCCGCTGCTCTGCCCGCTCGAGCATTCCTCCCGACTTTCAGTATGCCGATTACGGCTTCCGCGTGGCCTGCGACCCGTAGCCCGGTACCCCAATATAATTTGTCATTCCGAGCCGGGCGCGAGCCCGGCGAGGAACCGGCGGTTGCTGACATCTCCTCTGCATCGAGGCCAGCTCTCATGTTCCGCAAAGATCTTCTCCGCAACAAGCGTATCCTCATCACCGGCGGCGGCACCGGACTCGGCAAAGCCATGGCTCATCGCTTCCTCGAACTCGGCGCCACCCTGCACATCTGCGGCCGCCGTGAAGATGTCCTCGAGCAAACCGCCGCCGAACTTGCCGCCGCCACCAAAGGCACCATCCACGCTCTGCCCTGCGACGTGCGCAATCTCGACGCCGTCGAAGCCATGATCGATTCCATCTGGGAAGAAGGCCCGCTCGACATTCTCGTCAACAACGCCGCCGGAAATTTCATCGCCCGCACCGAAGAACTCTCCCCGCGTGCATTTGACTCCGTGATCGGAATCGTGCTCCTCGGCACTCTGCACGCCACCATGGCCTGCGGACGCCGCTGGCTCAAGTCCAACCACCCCGGAACTGTCCTCAGCATCTCGGCAACCTACGCCCCCGTCGGCTCCGCCTACGTGGTTCCCTCGGCCATCTCGAAAGCCGGAGTCGAAGCCCTCACCCGCAGTCTCGCCGTCGAATGGGGCAATCGCGGAATCCGCATGAACGCCATCGCTCCCGGCCCCATTCCCACGCCGGGCGCGTTCTCCCGCCTGCTGCCACGCCCCGAACTCGAGGCCCTCGCGCTTGACCGCAACCCGCTGCACCGCTTCGGCACCAGGGAAGAGTTGGCGAATCTCGCTGCTTTCCTGGTTAGCGACGGCTCCGGCTACATCAACGGAGAAGTCATCCGCATGGACGGCGGAGAATTTCTGCAAGGCGCCGGAGAATTCAGCAATCTCGGCCGTGCCCTGACCAACGAAGATTGGGAATCCCTCAAACCACGAAAAGCAAAAGCCTAGCCATATGTTCTGAGGATGTCTGCCAAGAGATGTTTGCTAAGAAAATAGCCGGCAGTAACGTGGAACAGCGGCGCTTCAGCGCCGCGCCAGGCGTCCATTAACGAGGGGGGGTTCATCCCATCTGACTTAAAGGAGCTATTGTTTCCAAGTAGCCTGTGGTCCAGCAGCAAAACTTACCGCAAATACCCCAGTCGAAGGCGAAGTTACCAGCTCTGACGTTTCACAGCATAGATCTGTGACGAACGCTGGTCGCGAACCCACAGCAATTGGTCATCTCGCCCGATCGCCAGAAAATCAAACGCCTCAAGAAACGCTCCGTAAACTCCAAAGCTTTGCCCCCTGTCGGGTAGCTGGACGATGGATTCGACCTTCCGGGTGACCGCGTGGTAGCGTTGGACTTCTTGCTGGTGAGTGATGTAGTAGATCGCGCTGGAATCCCGAGCCCACACAGGCCGATATGCGCTGTCCCTCTCCAGGACTGTCCACTTATCGGTGGCAAACTCATAAACCGCAACGTAGCTCGCCACCGTGTGCAGCGCCGCCAGGAACCTGCCATCCGGTGACATGGCAGGTAGGAACATGTCTTCTGAGCCTGGTATTTCGGCAAGCTGATGGGTGCGGAAATCGAATTTTGCCAGTCGAATCGGGAGCTTCTGGCCAATCTCCAACCAAGGCAGTCTGCCAAAGATCAGTGACTTCCTATCCGCGGACCATGCCGGAGACCCCTGATTTCGGCCTTCCGGATAGACCTCGCGCGGCGTACCACCCTCGGAGGGAATCAACTCGATCTGCATGGGCTGGCCGATCCGGATTTCGGCGAAAGCGATCTGCTGGCCGTCAGGAGACCACTTCGGCAGGCTGGCGACGATGGGGGGATGGGTCAGTTGCCGCCGCTCGGAACCATCCGCGCGGCTTCGCCAGAGAACTCCGTCGGGGTGCGTCACGTAGGCCATCCACTTGCCGTCTGGAGAGTAGTCAATGCTCACCACCGATGGGATGGTCGTCACCGGCGTCGTCAAACCCGAACTGAAATTCATGCGCACCAGTTCGTAGCGATGCTGGGTGCCGGTTATGTAGAGCCATTTGCCGTCCGCCGAGGGCAAAGGGGACGAAAACCTCAGCGGTCCGGCAGTCACCCGAAAAGGCTGTGCTGAACGGAACAGTCCGTCGGCTACGGCCCAGATATCCGACTGGGAAAGGCTACCGGTCTGAAATACATAGTAACGCCCGTCGCGGGTCCATTCGCCGCAGCATTCAATCGAAGGTTTGTCCCATCCCGGCAGTAAAGGTCGTGCCCCGGTCCCGTCGGCGTGCACTTCCCACAGCTCGCTGGACAAAGTGGAGGAGTCTTCCACCGTGAAGCGCAACCGTTTCCCGTCGGGCGACCAGCGTGGCCAGAAAGCGAATCCACGGGCAGTGAATATCTTTTGTTTTCCGTTGTTGCTATCCAGCAGAAAAAGACCGTCGCCTTGGGCAAAGGCGATCAACCGCTTGTCCGGAGACCAGGCCACATCGTGAGCAAGAAGGTCATCGACTCGTCGTGGCGAGCCGCCGGTCGCCGGAACGATCCATTGCGGCGTTTCCACTTCCACCCCGTTAAAGGTCTCTGCCAAGAGCTCGGTACCATCCGGGGAAATGCCTTGGAGTGTGATGCCCCTCGCAGACAGTGCCAGCGGGATCGGCGCAAGTTCGCCGCCCCTGACCGAAACCTGAGCGGCACTAACGCGAGTGGCACTCGTGCCAAAATCCGCGGTGAAATAGAGACGCGTTCCATCGCTGAGCAGCGGGTTGTCGAGCACAGGCGGCGGCCATCCGTCGTTGTTCTTGACGTAGCTATCGTTGGTCAACTGCACGAACTCTACCGCCGGGGGCGGTTGTGATGGCCAAAGGATGACCACCAGAATCGCGAGCAGCAGCCCCGCTGCCAGGAGAACCAAGGAACCCCAACGCGGCAGCGGGAAGCGGCGTTTTGGTTCTGCTCCGGCCCCCACTGTGTTGGCACCGGAACTTCCCGAGAGACTCCCCAGCGCGAAAGCGACATCCCGCGCCGACTGGAAGCGCTCTTCCGGATTCTTCTCCAAACAGTGGCGTACGATCCGCTCCAGCACAGGAGGCACGTTTTGGTTCGTTGCCGTGAGGTCCGGGGGATCCTCTCTCAGGATCGCGCTCATGGTTTCGACCGAAGTCTCGCCGTGGAAAGCTCGATTGCCCGAAAGTATTTCGTAGAGAATTGCGCCAAAGCTGAATAGGTCGGAGCGCTGATCTGCGTTTTCTCCCTTCACCTGCTCGGGCGACATGTAACCAACGGTACCCAGCATCACGCCGGGCTCAGTTTGCGAAGCTAGGGTCGCGGCGTCGGCTGTCGACTCGGGACGGACCAGCTTGGACAGACCGAAGTCAAGAATCTTCATGCGCCCGTCACGAGTGATGAAAATGTTTTCCGGCTTCAGATCGCGGTGCACGATTCCCTTATCATGCGCCGCGGCGAGACCGCGCGCGATCAGCTCGGCAGATTCAATCGCCTTGCGCAGCGGCATAGCGCCAAGCCTCTGGCGCAGAGTCTCCCCTTCAAGAAGCTCCGTCACTAGGTAAGGCGAGCCCTCGTGCTCGCCAAAATCGTGAATGGCGAGAATGTTGGGATGATTCAGGGCGGCGATAGCCTGCGCCTCTTGCTGGAAGCGTCGCAATCGCTCGGGATCGCGGGCGAAAGCCGCAGGTAGGACCTTAATCGCAACGTCACGGTTGAGCCGCGCGTCGCGCGCCCGATAAACTTCGCCCATGCCGCCCGCTCCTACTGGCGAGACGATCTCGTACGGGCCGAGTTTTGTCCCAGGAGTAAGAGCCATCCGTGCGCGCAATTATAGACTGTGCGGCAGGTAGCACTGGATGCGACGATTCTGGGCGGTTGGTCCATTCGGGAGTTACCGCCGGAAACCGGCCAAGAGGGTCAACTCCAGCCCGCCTTCTCCTAGAAGCGCTTATGGGGCTTCAGCCCCTGCCTCCGCATCTAGCCCTGATCCGCAGCCGGATACACCAGCCACTTCAGCATCATATTCACCAGGCTCAACACAATCGCGCCCACAAACGCGGCGAAGAATCCGCGCACTTGAAATCCCGGCACCAGCGCCGACGCAAACTTCAGCATGAGCGCGTTAATCACCCACCAAAATAGTCCCAGGGTAACCAGCGTCAGGGGAAATGTCAGAATCTTCAGCACCACGCCGATGGTCGCGTTGATGAAGCCGATCGCCAGTGCCGCAATCAGCGCCGCTATCGGGCCGCTGACATAAATTCCCGGCACCACTCGCGACACAATCCAGACTGCCAGCGCACTCAAAACCCAATTCAGTAGCATCCGCATCGCCGCTCCTTGCGCCCCACGCGTGACCACGAATGTGCCTCGCCAGACTATACCAATTCCCCGCCTCGTGTCCCCGGGTCATAGCGTCACCATAAATTCACTTTGGGTTCGACGTCTTCGCGGCCACTCTGCGTTACACTACACAATTCAACTTGCTCTTCAGGAGAAACTTCGCATGCCCGAACCCGCACTGAGCGGTTCCGAATTCAAAAAGCAGTTGCATCAAGGCACGCCAAAGGTCGGCCTATTCCTCAACTCGCACAGTCCCACAGTCGCCGAGCAACTTGCCCACAGCGGCTATGACTGGCTGCTGGTCGATACCCAGCACGGCCCCATGGACCACGAAAGACTCTCGTTCATGCTCTGCGCCATCGCCAGCGGCGGCGCCAAGTCGATCGTCCGCGTCGGCGGATACGACGACCGCCCGGGCATCCAGCAGGCCCTCGATCTCGGCGCCGACGGCGTCCTCATCCCCTACATCAACACCGCCGAAGAGGCCCGCCAGGCTATCAGTTGCACCAAGTACCCCACCGTCGGCACGCGCTCGGTTTATTTTCCCCAGCGCAGCATGAACAAGGCCGGACTGCTCGGGTACGCCGGAAATTTCAATCAAGAAGGCATCATCTGCCTGCAGGTAGAGACCGCCTCCTGCATCGAAAACATCGCCGAGATTGCCGCCGTTCCCGGCGTCGACATTCTTTTCCTCGGTCAAAACGATCTCTCGATGTCCATGGGCCTCTACAACAAATACGAGTTTCCCCTCATGTACACTTCACCCGAACTCGATGCCGCGACCAAGAAATTAATCGAGCATGCCCGCAAGAACAACGTGATCCTCGGCCTGTTCTTGTTCGGCACCCCGCGGGTCGGCGAGTTCCTCGAAAAAGGCTTCACCTTCTTCAGCCTCGGCAACGACCTGCATCACCTGGTAACCCAGGTCGGAACCTACGTCAACGACGTAGAGAAAGTTTCTCAGGAAAAAGGCAAACCCTGGAAACGCCGCCCCACCGCCCTTTTCTAGCAACCAAGCGGGTGCCCCATCCTTCTCGCGGTCTATGCGGGAGGATGGGGTCTTTGACTTTGGGGGCGTTCTACCATGAGAATCTTGACGCATGCTCTTCGTCCTCACCGAAATCGAACTACGGGTTCTCGGCTCGCTCGTCGAAAAAGACATCACCACTCCGGACTACTATCCCTTGTCGCTTAACGCTCTGGTCAATGCCTGCAATCAAAAAAATAATCGCGATCCGGTGATGACCCTCGAAGAAGATGCAGTCTCGGACGCTCTCGCCACGCTCGAGGAAAAGCGTCTCGCTGGACCGGCCAGTGGCGCAGACAGTCGGGTCACCAAATACGAGCACCGCCTGCAGGAGGTTTTCAACTTCGATCGGCGCGAGATCGCCCTACTCTGCGTGCTTCTCCTCCGCGGCCCGCAAACTCCCGGCGAACTTCGTGGCCGCACCGAACGCATGTATCACTTCGAAGCCCTCGACGACGTAGTCTCCAGCCTCGACCGCCTCAGCCAGCGCCAGCCCCCGCTTGTAGCCATCCTCCCCCGCCAGCCCGGAACCAAAGAATCGCGCTACCGGCACCTGTTCTCCGGCGACGCACCCGCAACCCCCGATGTGGATCTGGCCCGCGCCTCCTCGCGGGCCCTGGAACAGGCGAACCCCGCCGCCGACCGCTTCTCGGAGCTCGAAAACGAAGTCGCAGAATTAAGAAGGGAAGTCGCGGAAATCCAGCAGCAGCTCTCCACCTTCCGCAAGCAGTTCGAATAGGTCCGGATCGCGAACTATCCCGTGGGACCGGGTGCCCCTTGGGTTCAGCTTTGCGCCGACGCCTCCAAAATACCGCCCGCGTAGCCGTGGCTTGATGTAGCCTAAGGGAAAGCCCACGGCCGAAGGCCAAAAGCCGAAGCCCGCTCCGGAGGTTCCCATGCATCGCCGCGAATTCCTCATTCGCTCCGCCACCGGCCTCAGCGCCGGCTGGCTCACCTCGAAAAATCTGCTGGCCGCTCTCGCCAGCCCATCTCTTCCCACCAAATTCTCCGCCTCCGATACCGTCACCCTCGGCAGCACCGGCATCCAGACCAGTCGGCTCGCCATGGGCACCGGCACGGTCGGCTCCGGCCATCATTCCAACCAGACTGCGCTCGGCGTTAAAGGGCTCTCCGATCTTCTCCTCAACGGCTACGATCATGGCCTCCGCTTCTTCGACGCCGCCGATTCCTACGGAAGCCATCCTTACGTCGCCGAAGCGCTCAAGCACATCCCTCGCGACAAAGTCACCGTGCTCACGAAAACCTGGGCCCGCGATGCCGTCACCGCCCGCGCCGATCTCGATCGCTTCCGCCGCGAGCTCGGCACCGACTATCTCGATATCTGTCTCATGCACTGCCTCACCGACGCGGATTGGACCGAGCGCTACCGCGGGGTCATGGACGTTTTCTCCGAAGCCAAGCAGAAGGGAATCATCCGCGCTCACGGCTGCTCCTGCCACAGCATCGAAGCTCTGCGCGCCGCCGCGAAATCCCCCTGGGTCGAAGTCGATTTCGCCCGCATCAATCCCATCGGCTCTCACATGGACACCGACCCTCAAACCGTCGTCAGCGTTCTTCGCGAGATGAAAGCCGCCGGCAAAGCCGTGGTTGGCATGAAAATTCTCGGTCAGGGCGATCTCGCCCATCGTCAGGATGAGGCCATCAAATACGCGTTATCGCTCGGCATCCTTGACGCCTTCACCATCGGGGCGGAAAGCAAGTCGGAACAAGAAGACTTGATCCGCCGCATCGCCGCGGCATAAGTTCGGTGTGGCGGGTTCATTCCCTGCACCCTACGGCCCCTTTACGTAAGTGTCGAACGACACGAGACGCTCGCCTATGTTTACCTCACGGCCAATTGGCTTTGTAACCGGTCCCTACAAAAACACCGGCGAGATTCCGAAAGGCCTGGGCGCAAAGCACGAGGCCGATGGCATCCTCAACATCCTCCCTGAGTTCGAGCCAGGCCTCACCGACATCGAAGGCTTCTCGCATCTCATCATCCTCTGGGAGTTCGACCGCTCCCAAGGCTTCGAGTTGCTGGGCGCCCCACCCTCCGACAACCGCCCGCACGGCGTCTTCGCCACGCGATCGCCACGCCGTCCAAATCCCATCGGCATCACGATCGTCGAACTGCTTGGTCGCGCCGGCACCGAACTCCGGGTTCGCGCGGTCGATATGCTCGATGGAACTCCGATCCTCGACATCAAACCGTACCTGTCCAGCATCCCGGCCGAAAAGCTGCGCCGTGGCTGGCTCGCCGCAGCTGAGGCACGGCAAGGGAAGTAGCGGGAAGCGCTTCTCGGTCAACATCGCGTGTTCCGGAGGCCACACAGTGTCCGCCTCGCCACGCCCATCCGCACCCTCGCCTGGCTCTAACCGCCGCCAAATCAACGCCGCGCCGCGTGGCCCGTCCCATGCACTCTTCCAGAGCGCTGCTCAGCAGCAGGAGGTGAACCACCATGAACCGTATCAACCTGTTTCGCTCGACCCCATCCACTCTGAATTCCGTGAGTTGGGGCAGGAAGAATTTCGACAACACCAGCCCGCTGATCTTCGCCGCGCTTCTGATCGTTTGTTCGGTAGCCGTCGGATGCTCCAGCGAGAAACCCAAACCCGTAAGCTCTGAAACCCCAGTCGCTCAAACCATGCCGCCGGGTACAACCAGTTCCACGCCGGTTCCGGGAACGCCCGTGCAGCCAGCCGCCGCGAAGCCTGTGCACAGCAGGATCGTCCACCGAGCTCCGGCGACTCTCGCCTACGCCGACAGAACTTCGGGAGTCTCTTTCCAGTATCCACGCAAGTACGCGCTCAAGACCGGCGACGCCGCTAGGGAACTCCTTTCCTCCGGTCCCATCCCCATGGACTTCGTGCAGCCCGGTGGAATTGCGCTGGCAGCCGTCTCTCTGCCTGACTCCACGTATCCCAACTCGGCCCTGGCTTCGGCCTTCTTCAACGTGAGCGTGAACAAAACTCTCACGGCTGATCAGTGCGGCGAGTTCTCCGTCCCGCAGCCAGACCCCGCGCTCCCGGCCGATCCTGCGGTTCAAGCCACGGCGCAGCTCGCGACTCCGCCAATTTCCAAACTTTCGATCGGCAAATTAATGATCGGCGACATGGAGCTCCAATCCAGCGAAACCACCGGCGGCGGCGAGACCACCAACGGCCCTCGCGAAGAAGCAGCGAAGTACTACCACGTCTTCCGGAACGGAGCCT
>Ga0210398_10001839_pt1 | contig 21330 bp, 14 predicted proteins | sample IncBWC4OmetaG_FD_161047 | JGI IMG/M metagenome (GOLD analysis project Ga0210398, IMG submission 161047) | Forest soil microbial communities from Barre Woods Harvard Forest LTER site, Petersham, Massachusetts, United States - Inc-BW-C-4-O | ecosystem: Environmental > Terrestrial > Soil >...
TTTAGCGGGCTCGGCGTTGCCGACTCTTCGGCTATCCTCGGCATTGCAGAATCTACGGCTCTGCTCGATTGGCGGGCAGCCCGGGCCTGGCTAGCCGTAGAGATCCGGAAAGGCCGTTGACTTCAACTCGGGAACCTTTATCCCACACGAAGGAGCCATCGCGGTGGACGGCGCACGCTGGGAGCGAATTCAGTCGATATTTCATCGGGTTTCGGACGCTGCGCCCTCAGAACAGCGGGATCTTTTGCGCTCCCTTTGCGGCGATGATGACGGTCTGATGTCTGAATTGGTCGCAATGCTGGAGGAGGACGCCCGCCCCTCGTCGCTGCTGGAAGGCTACATGCCGCGCGCCATGCACGATCTGCTGCAAGGGCAGCCCGCTTCACCAGCCATGTATGACTTCGGTCCCTACCGGAGAGTCAGGCTGCTCGGGGAGGGCGGCACGGGGGCGGTGTACCTTGCCGAGCGCGCCGATATTGGCGGATTCGTTGCGATCAAGCTGCTGCGCGACGGGCTACTGTCTCCCGCCCGGCGGCGGCGATTCGCCCGCGAACAAAGGCTGCTCGGCCGGCTCGTGCATCCGTTGATTGCCCAGATCCACGACGCCGATACGCTGGACGATGGAACGCCATGGTTCGCAATGGAATTCGTCGAGGGAAAACCGTTGACCGATTACTGCCGCGACCGGGCCTGCTCCATCGCGGAGCGGCTGCGGCTTTTTCGCTCGGTCTGCGAGGCAGTGCAATATGCGCATCGGCAAGCGATTATCCATCGCGATCTGAAACCATCGAACATTCTGGTGACGGTCGATGGGCACGTCAAACTGCTGGACTTCGGAATCGCCAAGCAATTGCAGGAGACGGAAGATTCCGCAGACCACACCGCGACCACGCTCCGCCCGATGAGCGTGCAATATGCGTCGCCGGAACAGATTCGGGGTGACCTGCTGGGAACGCAGACCGATGTCTACTCCCTGGGAGTCATCCTGTATGAATTGTTGGCCGGACAACTGCCATTCGATTTCTCAAACCGCAGCCAAACCGAGGCGGAGCGGATCATCCTTGAGCGGGAGCCAGAGTTGGTTTCCGCCGTCGCCAAACGAATTGCAAGGGGAACGCCTTCTGGAAAGCCGGTTTTGTATGCCAGCGGCGAGGAGTGGAGCGAGCTTGACATTCTCACCGCCACCGCCATGCACAAGGATCTCCAGCGCCGGTACCGGTCCGCCGAGGCGCTGATACGCGATATCGATCATTTTCTGAACGGCGAGCCGCTCGATGCCAGGCCGGACAACCTTTCCTACCGGCTGAGCAAGTTCCTGCGCCGAAATCGACGCTCTCTGACGGCTGCGGCTGCGGTTAGCTTACTCATCGGCGCGCTCGTGATCTTTTTTGTCATCAGGCTAACTACGGCGCGCAATGCTGCGTTGGCCGAGACGACTCGTACGCAGCGCATCGAGCGATTCATGCTGAATCTCTTCGATGGAGGCGACAAGGAAGCTGGACCCTCAGGCGGCTTACAAGTGGTATCACTCATCGATCGAGGCGTGAAGAGCGCGCAAACGCTCAATTCGGACCCGGTGGTGCAGTCCGAGCTATATCGGACGCTAGGGACCATGTACGAGAAGCTGGGCAAACTGGATCAGGCCGACCCGCTTCTGCAGTCTTCGATGGATTTACGAAAGTCCGTCAAAGGCGCTGAAAGCCATGAGGTGGCGGATAGCCTGGTGCAACTGGGCCTCTTGCGCCTGGATCAGGGCAAACTTCCCGACGCGGAGCGTCTCGTTCGCCAGGCACTCGCCATCGACAAGAGGCATCTGCGTCAAGACGATCCAGCAATGGCAAGGGACGCCTCAGCCTTGGGGCGAATCCTCGAGGAGCGGGGATCCTACGATGAGGCGCTTAAGACGCTCAATGACACCCTTCAGGTCCAAAAAGCCAAGGGCCAATTGACGACCGACCTTTCCGATAGCACGCAAGAACTTGCGATCGCGCATTATTATCTGGGCCATTTGTCTGTCGCGAATTCACTTTATAGCGACGATCTCGACATGGATCGCAAGCTCTACGGCGATGTCCATCCTCGCGTTGCGGACGATTACTACAGCCTGGGTTCCGTGCAACATGACCTGGGGAACGACCGCGAAGCTGAGCAGTACTATCGCCGAGCACTCGAGATCAAAAAATCCTGGTACGGCACCGAACATCCGGAGACCGCGATCATGATGGATGCGGTCGGGCAGTCCCTCGTGTATCAACAAAAGTACGACGAGGCCGCTTCCATTCTGAAGGAGGCTCTTTCCATCCAGGAACGCATCCTCGGCAAGGCGCATCCCCAGGTGGCGATGGGGCTCAATACGCTCGGGGTGCTGGAACTGCAGCGCGGGCATCTGAGCGACGCGGAGCAGGATTTCGCGCGCATGGCCGACATCAATCGGACCGTGTATGGCGACCGGCATTATCTCGTTGGCATCGCGTACCTGAATCTTGGCAAAGTGTATCTCGCGCTGAAGGATAACGCCCGTGCCGAACGGTCGTGTCGCGAGGCGCTCGCCCGTTTTGCTGAAAAGCTTCCGCCCGGTCATCCCAGCACGGCGATTGCGCAAGTTGGCCTGGGTCATGTCCTCACCCTGGAACGGCGGTACAAGGAAGCGGAGACTCAGCTCCTGGCGGGATATGCGGTTTTGATCAAGCAGCCCGGACCGCAAGCAAGCCGCATCGAGACCGCGCGAAAAGATCTCGTCACCGTGTATGAAGCGCTGCGGCAGCCCGCTGATGCTCGCAAGTTTCAGGGCAATCTCTCGCCCGGCGGACAACCCTCGGTCTCTCATTCCTCCAAGCCATAAAGCTTGATTAGAATCTGCAGCGGCCGACGCAATGAGCTTCCGGCGCGCCAGCGACGTTCATCGCCTCTTACCTCTTACTCGCCTCTCGGCCTGCGTGCAAAACCTCTCCGGCAGTTTTTTCACGAAGGAATTGCGGTTTTGCCTTCTTGCTTGCGTAGAGTTAAGTGAAGGACGGCGCTTGAACATTCCCTTTCCCGGTTCGGAAAAACGCCCGTCGCAGCTGGTCTTGCCAGCATGAGAGGTCTTATGTCCACATCCGCTCTAAGTCACCCCGCGATCAACATGCAGGCATCCGGCTCCGGGTCCGCCATAACTGGCTTTCGCCTCCTCAAGTCAGCGCTCATCCTGGTGCAACTCACGCTCCTGCCATTTGTCCCTGCCTGGGCGCAGGATCACAAGCAGCTGCCCGGTTCGGGCCCCGCGGCAACCGCGCAAGCGCCTCACGCTTCTGCGCTTGCCAAGAACTTCGGCAAGCTGCCCCTGAGCTTCGAGGCGAACCAGGGTCAGGTGAATTCCAAGGTGCGCTTTCTGTCTCGCGGTGAGGGTTATTCGCTCTTTCTCACCGATCGCGAAGCGGTTTTGGCATTGCGAAAGGCTGGGAACGGCGAACGCGCTTCCAAGGGCCATTCAATGCTCGGCACACGAGCAAGTGTGAATTCTGAGTCAATAAAAACGGACGTGGTGCGCATGCAATTAGCCGGGGCCAGCGCCGATTTGCGCGTCACCGGCAACGAGCAACTGCCTGGATGGGCAAACTACTTTATCGGAAACGACCCGGCTCAATGGCATAGCGATGTGCCGACTTTCAGCAAGGTGGAATACACGGGCGTGTATCCAGGTGTGAACCTCGTTTATTACGGCAATCAGCAGCAGCTGGAATATGACTTTGTTGTTGCGCCGCAGGCTGACAACGGGCAGATCCGCCTGCGCTTCGAAGGGGCGAAGAAGCTGGCTCTAGACCCGAACGGCAACCTCGAAATCGTCGCAAAGAATGGGCAGATCGCATTTCATAAACCCGTCGCATACCAGGAGAAAAACGGAACACGCCTACCCGTCAACGTCCGCTTCACGCTACTGACTGGCGACTCCGTCGGATTCGCGGTTAGCGAATACGATCGATCGATGCCCCTGGTCATTGACCCGACGTTGTCCTACTCTACTTATCTTGGCGGAAGTAACGGAGCAAGCTATGGCACGGCTATCGCTGTCGACAGCAGTGGCGATGCATACGTCACGGGAGTTGTTTACGCAACCGACTTCCCAGCTACTAGCGGGGCCTATCAAACGTCGAACCACAGCAGTGCCAACACATTCGATGCCTTCGTCGCCAAGCTCAATCCAACCGGGACGGCGCTTGTGTATGCCACATATCTTGGCGGCAGCGGAAACACGAGTGTCGCCGGCACACTGAATCATGGGGACTATCCCACAGGAATTAGCGTCGACAACAGCGGCGAGGCATACATCTCTGGAATCGCGTATTCCGTCGATTTCCCGGTTACCAGCGGCGCTTTTCAAGCGACCAACCAAGGTGGCGCAAACGGTGTTTCAAGTTGTTTCGTGACCAAGATCAATGGCACTGGGTCCGGGCTGGTCTACTCCAGCTATCTCGGCGGAAGCGGCCTTTCCGGTTACGCCGGCAAGGCATCGTTGGGTGATACCGGAGGTGACGGTTGTGCATCGATCGCCATTGACGCGTCGGGAGATGCATATCTGACGGGAACGGCTTATTCCACCAACTTTCCTGTCACAGGCGGCGCTTACCAGACTACGAATAAAAGCGCGTCAGCGGGACGCCCGAATGCGTTTGTCGCGAAACTCAATCCCCAGGGAACTGCTCTGGATTACGCGACCTACGTAGGCGGGAGCAACGGGGATGGCGGATCGGGAATCGTTGTGGATTCGGATGGAAATGCTTATATCGACGGAGCCACTTATTCCACCGACTTCCCCGTCACCGGCAGTGCTCTTCAAAGTACCAATAACGCTACAGCCGCTGTTGGTTCAAACGGCTTTGTCGCGAAATTGAACTCAACCGGATCATCCCTGGTGTACTCAACCTACCTGGGCGGTTCAGGAAATTCGAATGGCCCGAGCGGCAACAACAACGGAGATGCAGCTCTAAGCATCGCGTTGGATTCAGCGGACGATGCCTATGTCTACGGACTCACGTCCTCTCAGGATTTCCCGGTCACGTCAGACGTTCTGCAGTCCGTAAACAATGCTTTTGCATCGGGTACCGGTCCAAATTTCTTCATAGCGAAGTTAGATCCGTCCGGGGCGAGCCTGGTTTACGCCACATACCTGGGAGGCAGTGGGGCGGACGCCAATCCAGGCTCAAGTGGCCTGGCTGTGGACCCCGGAGGCGACGTGTATGTCACAGGCTATGCGATGGGCACAGACTTTCCGGTCTCGTCCAACGCCTATCAGGCATTGCCCGCCTGTGTCCTCGCCACCTTCGATTCAGTAAGCGTATACGTGAGTCCTGTGTTTTCAGAAATCAACCCCAATGGCACGGCAATGCTCTACTCCACGTATTTCGGTGGAACTGGACACGTCATTGAATCCACATCGGCGAGTAGCACATCGATTTGCGACGAGGGGTATGGACTGACGCTCGATTCCGAGAGCAATGTCTATCTCACTGGAAGCGCGGCGTCGGCGAACTTTCCTGTGACGCCCGGTGCATTTCAGACCTCCAATCCTGCGAATGACAGCGCATACGTCTCCAAGTTCCTCCTTAATTCGAATAGCACGAGCATTACCACCACAACTTCGCTTACCTCCAGCGGAAACCATGTGGCGATTGGTACAAGCGTGACTTTCACGGCGACCGTAGCGCCTGCAAGCGGGAGCGGAATTCCCACCGGGACAATCACCTTCAGCGTCGATGGCGGCGCAGGGATGGCCGTCGCGCTGAATGGTTCCGGCCAAGCCAGCCACACCACCAGCACGCTGACTGCGGGAACTCATACTATCTTAGCCAGCTATTCCGGCGATGCCAATTATGCCGCAAGCAGTGATTCGTTGACTGAGACGATCAGCGGTCCGGCTGCAAGCATTGCCGTCGTTTCTGGGTCGAGCCAGAGCGCCACGGTCGGCACAGCCTTTGCTGCGTCATTAGTTGTGCTGGTGAATGACTCGAATGGAAACCCCGTCAGCGGAGTGAGTGTAAGCTTCGCCGGAACTAGCCTCAGCTTTGCCCCCGCCACGGCTACAACCGGTTCCGGCGGAACGGCGTCGACAACTGCAATCCCCTCCGCCGCTGGCACTCTCACTGCGACGGCGACTACAAGCGGGGTATCCGGATCGGCGATCTTCACGCTCACCGGAGTAGCATCCACGTTCCCTGCCGGCTCAGGCATCATCTCGACGTATGTGGGAGACGGCACGGCTGGCTACAGCGGTGACGGCGGAGCCGCAGCCAACGCTGAGCTGGATCAGCCAGTCGGTACGGCGATAGATAGCGCCGGCAATCTTTACTTCGCGGACTCCGACAACAACCGAATTCGCAAAGTCACTCCGGAAGGTGTCATTTCAACCTATGCAGGCAACGGGACGGCGGGGTTCAGTGGAGACGGTGGAGCAGCAACCGATGCCGAAATCAGCGGCCCACTTGGAATCGCGTTCGACAATGCTGGCAATCTCTACATCGCTGAATCTGGAAGCGAGCGGGTAAGAAAAGTAACACCGCTCGGCATCATCTCAACTATTGCAGGGAACGGCACCGCAGGCTACAACGGTGACGGAATTGCCGCGACAAGCGCGGAACTAAACAACCCAAACGGGATTGTTGCGGATAAGAGCGGAAATATTTATATCGGAGACTACTTCAACAACCGCGTTCGCGAAGTGAACACTGCGGGTGTCATCTCGACGGTGGCGGGCAATGGAACCGGCGGGTACAGCGGGGATGGCGGCCTTGCAATCAATGCCGAACTCTATTGGCCCGCCGGACTTGCAATGGACACGAGTGGGAATCTCTATATAGCAGACGACAATAACAGCCGCGTCCGCGAGGTGAACCCAGCTGGTATCATCAGCACCTTTGCAGGTACTGGATACGGCGGCTACAACGGAGATGGAATCCCGGCGACGAGTGCAGAGCTGTATGCCCCCGACAGAGTGGCGACGGATAGCACAGGCAATGTGTATATCAGTGAGTACGGAAACAATCGAATCCGCAAAGTGAATACAAGCGGCATCATTTCAACCGTTGCAGGTACGGGCACAGCCGGCTTCAGCGGCGACGGTGGACTGGCCACCAGCGCAGAGATCAACACGCCGCGGGGTATCTCGGTCGACCCCTACGGCTCTCTCTACATCTCGGATTCAAACAATAACCGAGTCCGAAAGGTACAGTACCAGACTGATCCACCGGTCTTGTCCCCTGGCGCCGGCACCTACACCTCGGCTCAGATGGTAACAATCACAGATGCCAATGCAGGCGCGACCATCTACTACACCACGGATGGCAGTACGCCAGCCACATCCTCAACGGAATACACGGCGCCAATCACGGTCAGCAGCTCCGAAACACTGACTGCTATCGCGACGGCCAGTGAATACAGCAATAGCGTCGCAGCCTCGGCGGCTTATGTAATCAACATCACGCCCGCCAGCATCACCCTTGCTTCCGGTTCCGGGCAAACGACGGCCTACGGCTCGACCTTTGCAAACCCGCTCGTCGTGATCGTCAAAGACAGCAACGGCAACCCAGTCCCGGGAGCCGTGCTCAACTTCTCCGGGGCCGGCCTAAGCTTTTCGAGCGCAACCGCAACCACCGGTTCCAATGGCGAAGCATCAGTGACGGCGACGGCAATCGCTTCCGGTAGCTTGACGGCGTCGGCCAGTACCAGGGGCATCACTGGAACGGCAACCTTCTCTCTCACGGCCACGAAGGTCGCGCTTACAGTGACTGCCACAAATGCCAGCGTGCCCTATAACCAGCCGATTCCCGCACTCACCTATACTACAACCGGCTTCGTCGATGAGGACACATCGAAGGTTCTCAGCGGATCGCCCGCTGAAATCACCACAGCCGCGCAGGGTACCGTAGCGGGAACCTATCCGATCACTATCACGCAAGGCACACTAACGGCGGCCAACTATACGTTCACATTCGCGAACGGCACCTTGACCATTACCTCGCTAGGAACTGCGGCAACGCCGACGTTCTCGCCCGCTGTAGGCACATACACTTCGGCGCAGAGCGTATCCATCAGCGACTCAACGGCCGGGGCTATAGTATATTTCACGACGAACGGCACTACTCCAACCGCATCTTCGACGCAATACAGCGCGACAATTTCCGTCAGCACAAGCGAGACGATTCAGGCAATCGCCGTCGCGCCTGGCTATAGCAACAGCGCTGTCGCCACGGCTGCGTACACAATCAATCTCCCAGCAGCCACGTTTTCGCTGACTTCTTCAACCTCAAGCGCAACCATCAGCTCGGGCCAGTCCGCCACAATTACTCTGACCGTCACTCCTGCCAATGGATTCACACAGACGGTGAGCTTTGCCTGCGCCGGTCTGCCTTCCGGTTATGAATGTTCGTTCGCTCCGTCGACAGTCACACCCTCCGGCGCGGCGGTCACCTCGACAATGACCATCGCTTCGAATGCGATCGCCTTAGGCCGCCGAACATTACCCTGGCAGAAGGCCGGCGCTGGACTCTCACTGGCGCTTCTTATCTGGCCATTCAGCAGGCGCAAAAACCGGTATCGCCTCGCAATGCTGCTTCTGCTAGCGGGAGCATTCGCGCTGGCCGGGTGTGGCGGATCGCCAACGCCCCACAGCTACACCGTCTCGGTCACAGCCTCGGGAGGAGGCATTACGCAAACGTCATTAGTGAACTTGACTCTCAAGCAATAACTACAGATGTAGGTCCACTCGATACGGGATTGCGCCGCAGCGCCTTCAATAGGTCTTCGGATCATCCGTCACAGCCCCTCGAGGAGTTACGAATATGAAGCGAGTCTCCAGTTCTCTGATCCTCACATCGGTTCTCTTCATCACCACCGGCGGTCAAGCCGCCCAACCAATCGCCGCGGAGAAAGACGGCGCTCTTGACGCCGTAATCGCATGGCCTGCGAGTCAAAACGCACAGAACTCTACAAGCGCAGTCGATGCTATTCCCGCGCCCCAAGCTCAACAACCCAGCGTTGTTGAACAGAACAGGGTTGTTCCGCCCAGGGACGCTGTAAACGGCGCGGATTGGTTGAAGGCACAGGGTGTACAGCAAGGATTGGACCAATTGGGTTTAGGTGCTGACTCTAAGGACATCCGATTAAGTTTGAAATATCCAAGGATGGCGAGGGAGTGCAAATTAAGCTAACTGGATCTGGACTCGATCATGCTCTTGCCGGAGATAAAAGCGGCGGCGGCGGGTAATTCGTGTTCGTCTACAGACGTATCGTCGTCAGATATATCGTAAGGTAGTGAGCTCGTGATCACGTGACGGCCGGAGGGACCATGGGCGGACCTTTTCCTGAAATTCATGGTCAGCGCCATTAAGGGACTTCTGTAATCGGAGCGGAGGAAGCGGGCGAGAAATTGCACGAGATGAGACTCCGGGGCTGCTCTAAAGCGGCCCCGGCGGGGGAGCGACATGAAGATGCTGAGCTTGCGCGGTCTCGTATTGCTGCTGATGATGCTGTGTCTGTTCGTTCGAGGAAGCGAGGCGCAAACGCCTGAGACAGGCGACGGTGGCACGGTAATTAGTCCGGCGCCCGCGAATCAGGCACAAACGTCAGATCAAGATAAAAGCGTGCCTCTTTCGCCGAACGACATCGCGAACCGGTTGAATGCTCTCAATCTTGGTCTGAAATTCGAAAAATCCCCTGACGGCGCGGGTGTGGACGCCAAGCTCGACAAGACCCAGGACGCTAATTTCGAAGGCAGGCAGGGAAACAATTCGCTGACGGTGAAGCAGCTGTTCGGTCCTAATTTTGCCATCGGGCAGCAGGAAAGCCGGGGCTCCAAGGAAGTGAAAAGCAGGGCTCCCGGTCCTTTTGGCAAAGCGAGCGATGTCGGTTCCATGTTGATGAAGAAGGATAATTACCTTAAATCGACCGGACCTCTGAAAGACGCCGACGTGAAACTCATCGAAACGAACGCCGAGGCAATCAGGAATGTGAATCTCGGCAAGTTTGAGTCCGCCGCAAAGGCCTATGCGGACGCACATCTGGCTGCGGGCGATGACCCCACGACACAGTTCCTCAATGCCGCCATGGCGGACCCCTCGATGGGTGCCAGGGCCGGAACGATCGTATTCAAGGCGGCGGGCGCCAAATTCCAGACCGTGCTTTCCAATCAGCAGGCGGCGAACCTTGAGAAGGTTCTGGGGGATCCGGCCTTCAAGAATCCGGCCGAGTTGTTCCGTACCGACCAGATCACCTATAATGCGGCCACCAAAACGGTCACGGTTAGCGACAACATCTCGAAGGCCGATCTCGACCGGTTTGCGAGCGGCGGCAACAAGCTGTTCCAGAACGCGGTTGACGATGGCAACCCCGCAGAATCGAAGGAGCTGAAGAGAGCTCTCAAGCTGGGACCCGTCGATCAGGAACAGAAAGCCATCAGGGGCGCCATTGGCGATTTGCACTAAAGAAGCATAGGCGGAGGTGCGACATGAGCAAGCTGAAGGCGCGGAAGATCGCGCCTCGCGGAGGCGGCCTCATCGAGGCGGTCTACGACTGGCGGGTCGGAAACAAGTCCGGGCGCTCGAATTTCACGCTGACCTGGTCAACGGACCCGGCCAACGCGATCAGGCAGGATTCACGGATCCCTGCCAGCAGATTGATATGTTCCTGGCCAGCGCCCTCGGCTAAGGTGGCCGAATCGTTGGTCACGTTCGCGGTTAGTGCTGGCGATGGGACGCTGAACAAGAAAACCAATGATGCAACAAAACATGCGATGGGAGCAAGGGGAGCAGATTGGCGTTCAGGGGATAGTCTTGAGCGGTCCCATCCAGTGGCGGGGCGCTACGATTCCGTACGAGATCGATCCGAATCTGCCGAACCCGGCACGCATAACGGCAGTCATCACGGAGTGCACCACAAGAACGGGACTGCTGTTCGCTGTCCATTCAGGAGAACCTGGCTGCGTCTATTTCACTGGCGGCAGTGGGTGCGACTCTCAGCTCGGTTATACGGGCCAAAAGCAGATCATCCATCTAGCCGACGGTTGTGCTACACCACAAGTGATCCATGAGATTGGCCATACGGTAGGCCTCTTGCGCGAGCACACTCGATCGGACCGGGACCAGTATATCCAAATCAATTGGGCGAACATTCCAGCTGCCTGGCAGTCACAATTTCAAAATGTCAACCCTCGCAGGATGTGAGCGCCTATGATTTCTGTTCGATCATGCACTATCCTGCAACAAGTGTATGAGGGCAGAGCAGTCTATGCCAGATTCGTCCGGACAGGCGTCAACTCGAAATCGCCACACTTCGAGCAGGCGTTTTCTGCCGATGGGGAAAAACGTGGTAAACGAACTGGATCACCGACCAGACTAAAGACACTTCCCTGCGAATTGAGGGGAGCAGACCAAGGTACTGTATGAAAATGCTGAGCCGGAACACATTACTGATGACTTTGTTACAGCTGTGGCTGTCCTCGCTAGCCGTGGCTGGGCAGGATTCCAAAGTCGTGCCTCCCCACGATATGAGGCTTTGTATTGCAGCAGGCTGCAACAATCTGACATGGACCGGTGACCACTATGATGGCACAGCCGACGGTCAAGCTGCGATAGTGGCGCGTTACTGGATCGTAACGTGGACCGCTAACCGTATCGAACTGAATGGGAAGACGGCCGCCGCCGTTGCGGAAGGTTATCGCGCTGAAGGTACATTTACGGGTAGGATTGCTCCGGACGGCATGAGTGTCGCTGACGGGCGTGATGATTGGCACATTGGTCCACGAAGAAAAGGCACGATGGGATTTACGCTGACGTGGAACCCACTTACGAACCCAAACCCCGGGGATGGACCGGTTCGCGATGCGTCGGGAAAAAACACCACGGTCAATCCTGGAGATACGAAGTCGCTCAATACTCTTCCTTCAGCCATATCTGAATGTGAAGGGGACCAATGTTCAAAAGGAGGCGGTGGAGCTCTTTGGTTGTTGGATGGTATGCACGGCGTGGCAGCGTGGCGTTACGGTGCGGTAGCCGATCTGACGCTCGAAAGATTCGACGGGCAAACAATCGTGCTGAGTCGCGCGGATCCACCCGGAACCTATTCAAGTCGATGGGCTGGGCCGGACGGCTATTTTAGGGCGCGATATGAGGGCTCAATCCATGGCGGCCGAATCGAGGGTGTCGTTTATTACAACGGAGACAAGATTCATCCGGGTACGTGGTATGCCACGGTCGCTCCAGAACCGTGCCACCCAAACGTGTCGTGTCCACTGACTATGAGCCAAATTCGCCTTCTTAAGCAGCGGTCAAGCAACGTCCATTTGTCGGAGGCAGTTGCGGTATGCGCTCGAATTCTCGATGCGAACGGGGCGCCTGCCGAGGAAAGCACCTTAGACTCGACGGTTTCCTCTACGATTTGCAAGTCCACGCAGATCCGAGTGGCTATGCAAGGAGTCGAAGACGATCAGGTTAGGGATCCCGGAGGACAATTACTCGGATTTCTTGTGTGTGGAATGACGGGCGTATGTGGGGACGCTCAGCATCCCGAAAACATGAAACCGACGATACTCGCATCAAGGCCGGCTTCTGATGGCGCAGGCTACACCACAAATGATCCTGGATCGTTTCTTTGCCAAGGCCTTTTCTCACGCGGCGACGTCCATTTGAAAGTCGGCAAAGACGGCGACTTGGCGTCAGACCTTACAAAGGAAGAGATGGACAAGGTGTTACAAATGTTTCCGAATTTCGAGGAGAACTTCAAGGTCAGACCCCTGCAGCGAGGGCGGTTTCAGTTAGTCTTAATTCCCGGAGTCGCCGGACTGACTCAGCCCTATTCGACTGAGTTTACCTTTCCTTGAGTTAGACCCAGATGGACGGAAGTAGGCGTTCCTTAAAAAAGGTCGGCCTCCCTGCTGCGCCGCCGGGAACTGGCTCACTCGCAATCAGGCTCAAGAGCCCGGGGTTCCGCCGGAGCAGTTGGTAACCTCGTCCAGGCTTATCACTCGGGCAGCGGCAGCACGGTGCTCATTTTCGATACATTCTTGGCTCTCGAATGAAGAGATAATCTAGATGGGACAGCCGTCGCGGCAAGGAAGCGCGCTATTTTCAGTGCGCTTAGAATTGTGGCGAAGTACAGGGCCGGCAACGCCATCACCCGTGCAGGATGCTGGAGTCATTATCCCGAGCGTGGCGTTATCCAGACTGGGCCCGCCTGGGGCCCTCCAGAGCGCAGAAATTGGGCTTGGGTGTCGTGATAATGCATCAAACTTTTTCTGGCTGACTTCGTCCATTACTTCGTGAATGAACGAGTGCAGGTAATCGATTCACGCGAGCGCGAGATCGTTGGTCTATGGCGAAAAGGCCACCTTTCTCGCGGAACAATCACTAATTATCTTTACTGGGTTCGGCGATTCAGAAAGCGCTGCGAGAAACGAAAGCTTATCGAGGCTGAACAGCTGACAGTGGCTGGAGTAGAGCGGTTCCTTCGAGCGTACGTTGGCCCCAGGCTCAAGGGACGAAGAAGTGCTCAGAATTGCCGCGGAGCTGCCAGCAGAGCGCTTCACGCTTGGGCCTGCGCGCTGCGTATTCTGGGCACACCATTGCCTCAGTGGCGCGAGAAGCCTACGCCACAGTTGCCTCCTCTACTCAACGAGTATTGTAAGTACCGGCGTCTTCATAATGGCGTCTCGGATGGAACGTTGACACGCGACATCGAGACCGCGCGGAGCTTCCTATTGCAGCTGCGGTCAAGAAGGAAGCCCGTTGAACGGACGGCAGTGAACGATGTGGATGCATTCGTGCGAAACCTCTGCAATCGACTAGCGAAGCGAACCGTTGCTGACATTTGCAGTTCGCTCCGTGCATTTCTCCGATTTCTGCAGATCACAGGAAAGCTATCCGCTGATCTCGCCAGTGCAGTGATTGCACCCCGATATCGCATAGATGAGCGGCCTCCACGCACGCTCCCTTGGAGGGACGTACAGAAGATCTTGCACTCGATCTCTCGATCGCAGGCGCCGGGTAAACGGGACTTTGCGATCATGTTGTTGCTGGCAACGTACGGCCTGGGTGCAGCCGAAGTTCTTGCGCTGCGATTGAATGATCTGGATTGGCAGGCCGGCATATTGAGGGCTCGTCGTCCAAAGACTAATGTGCCAATCGAGCTTCCTCTGCTGCCTGCCGTCGCAAAAGCGTTGGCCGCGTACCTACGACAAGAACGGCCGCCCACAAGATCAATCAAGCACCTCTTCCTCCGGAAAAATATGCCTTATGAGCCAATGACCAGCGCCGCGATTCGGCACCGAGTCCGGCACTATGCGCGCCTGGCTGGAATTTCGGCCAAAATCATCGGCGCACATGCCTTTCGACACAGTCACGCGGCCAGGCAGGTCGATGCCGGGGCCAACATCAAAGTCGTAAGCGACATCCTTGGTCACCGCAGTTCCTCTTCGACATCAATTTACGTTCGCGTAGCTTTAAGGCGTCTGCGAACTGTCGCCCTTCCGGTGCCACGATGAACAACATGTTCAAGGGTCCAGTCGCAGATGAACTGCTTGATTTCCTCCGATTCAAGCGCAGCCTCGGTTACGGATACATGCGCGCTGAGTTCACGCTGCGCGAATTCGATCGATTTCTTATCGAATACATTGCCAGGAATCGTCGCTGGCAAATGGATCAAGCAGCGCTCGCCTGGCTATCGAGCAAGCCGGGTCGTAAAGCAGTCAGCGTTTCCGATGATGCAGGGGTTCTGAGACAGTTCTTTCGTTACTTGCGTCGATCTTCCAATTCGGGAACTTTTTCAGAACCCATCTGGCCACATCTACCAATGAAATCGGACTTCGTTCCCTACTTTCTTTCTGAGAAGGACATTCTGACTCTGTTGAAGCTCTGCGCTGATCTGAAGCGCCCACCCTTTCGAGCTACGCTCTACAGAACTCTGATTCTGATCCTCTACTGCACCGGAATCCGTTTCGGAGAGGCGCTACAGCTGCGCATGCGGGACGTAGATATACGGTCCGCCGTTCTCTTTATCGATACATTCAAGGGGCGGACACGCTGGGTCCCCTTCCATCACACGCTATCCGGAGAACTGGCCAAGTATCTTGCCGCCCGTGCGCAGCACGCGAGTTCAGACCCGGACGCGCGTTTTTTCATTGGCGCCGATCGACATCGGCTACCAGTTAAGACAGCTTGGGGAACCCTCCGTCGTCTATACAAGCTGGCCGGGTTAAAGCCGAGAAAAGGTCGGGCCGGCCCACGACCTTACGACCTACGTCATGCCTTCGCGATGCATCGGCTGACTAGATGGTACAAGGAGGGTGTGAACCTGCATGCTCGCCTGCCTTGGCTATCTACATACATGGGACATGTGGACATCATCGGTACGGAAACCTATCTGAACGCCACTCCGGAACTGCTAGCACTGGCAAGTAACCGGCTACGTCGCAGGTATAAGAAAGCGGATGAGGATAAAAACATATGAGCCGTTCGAACTCGGAGTCACTCCTTGGATTGACCGAAAGCTTCTTCAAAAGCTACTTACAGCACACGCGCGGGGCAAGCGTACACACTGTGCGAGCCTACCGGGACGCGTTGAAGCTTTTCTACCTTTTTCTGGCCAGTCATAAGCGCAAGCCGTTGGCCGACTTGGCGCTCGAAGATATCCAATCCGATGCCGTGCTCGCGTTTTTGGATCATGTCGAGTCGCAACGGGGAAACTCAGCTGTTACCCGGAATTGTCGTCTCGCGGCCGTTCGCAGTTTTGTAGAGCATCTGCTGCGACAGGACGTGACACGGGCGGGTCAATACGGCCGCATTCTCGCTATTCGCAACAAGCGAGCACTACAACGGACCGCCATTTATCTGGAACCTGAAGAGGCGCGCACTGTAATAGGCGCCGTGGATCGTCGATGTCGGGATGGCGAACGCGATCACGCGCTGTTGCTGTTTCTCTATAACACAGGGGCACGGGTAAGCGAGGCGTTAGCAGTACGCCCTTGTGATCTCCGTCTGGAAAGGCCTTGGCAAGTGCGTTTGCTCGGCAAAGGGCAAAAGGAACGGATCTGCCCGTTGTGGTCAGAAACAGTATCAGCCTTGCGCCGGATCATTCGGACAGATAAAGCAGACGACACTCTCTTCCGCAATGTCCGCGGCGCGCCGTTGACGCGCGACGGCGCTGCCTATCTATTGACCAAGTACGTCCGGCTCGCCGCACAGAACACTCCTGCGCTTAGAAAGCGACATGTGACACCACACGTGATGAGGCATAGTTGCGCGGTTGCACTTCTCCAGGCTGGTGTGGATGTTTCCGTGATCCGTGATTATCTCGGTCATGCCTCAGTGGCCACGACAAGCCGCTACCTCACGACCAACTTGCAGATGAAACGCGACGTTCTTGAGGGTTTTTGGAAACGAGCCGGACTCACCCGTGCTCCGAAAAAATGGCAACCATCGCCAAAGCTGCTCGCATTTCTTGAGAGTCTATGAAGTCTTATCTGGAGTGCACGGCCCGGCCAATCACACTTCTCTTCGACTTGTCTGCATCCTAGCGCATCTCTCTCTGGATAACGCCGGACTCAGGATAATGACTCTTATCTGGTGATCAAGATAAGAGTCACGCGAGACGAAAAGTAGTCGATGCGGAAAAAACGGCACCGGAAATAGCGCGCGAGGCAGTGGCCTTGCTGCGCCCCCTCTTTGCCATAGAGAACCAGGCCCGAGAAGCGTCTGCATCCGAGCGCCTGGAAATTCGTCAGAAGCAATCGGTGCCCGTGTTGGCCGAACTGCGGCAGAAGTTGCTGGTTTGGAAAGAGCAACTGCTGCCGCAGCATCCCATGGCCGATGCCGTGAACTACACCTTGAATCACTGGGCGGAGCTGAACGTTTTCTGCTCGGACGGCGCGGTCCCCGTTGATAACAATGTAAGTGAGCGCGAAATGAAACGTGTGGTGTTGAACAGAAATTATCGTCGGCTCGCGATTATGCAAGGTTGTTGAGTTCAGAACCGCACCTTTGCAGTCGTAGGCGACACGCAGCGTGGTTTTCAATAGTGAGTTGCCTTACATAATTTTTGGGTGTTCTCTTTCGGGTGTTGTTTCACCTCGAAGGAGAAATCACCATGTCTGATCTTGCACGACTGAGACTTACACGAGCGAGCAGAAGTTGGTTTTGCGATGCCGAGTTAGCCACCAGCGCAGATTCTTACGTGCGACATTTGACTCAGCAAGGGTATGCATCGGGGACGATCGATGCATACCTGGGGAGCGTCGCACATTTCGCGCATTGGTGCACTCGGCTTCACATTGGTCTTGCTGTAATCAACGAACGCACAGTAGAGCGCTTTCTAAAACATCTGCCTCTCTGCCATTGCGCACAGCGCTGCCAGCGATGGCGACGAAATGTCTGCGCAGCAGTTCGAATTTTTCTCGCTCTTTTGCGCACCGAAGGTCGGATCGCACCGAAGGAGTCGTCAAATCCTGCGGCCATCATCGAGGAGATCAGTCGCTTCGCACACTACTTGAAGCAGGTGTGCGGTCTACGGCCTACAACATGCAGCGTTCGCATACAACGCGTTCGTGCTTTTCTTCTGCATCGATTCGCTGCTGGTCGTATACAGATCGGCGCCGTTAAACCTGCTGATGTCGTGCGTTTCATGGCGAAGTACACAGAAGGCTGGACTGCGCCCTCAAAGAGGGCTGCCGGCGATTCATTGCGCAGTTATTTCCGCTTTAGGGCGATGCAGGGGGACCGTACGGCGGCCTTGAGTGCGGCGATACCGAACGTGGCACAGTGGAGATTGGCGGGATTGCCCAAAGGCATGTCACTTGACCAGGTCGCCCGATTGCTCAAGGCCTTCAATCGCCACTCTTCCACGGGCAAGCGCGACTTCGCCATTACTCGTTGCTTTGTCGATCTGGGTCTACGCGCAAACGAAGTGGCGCGGCTGCAGTTAGATGACTTCGACTGGCGACAAGGTGTAGTGCGCATCCGTGGCAAAGGTAACCGCGTCGATGTGTTGCCACTGCCGCGGGCCAGCGGTCGCGCAATCGTCGACTATCTCCTTCACGGTAGACCGGAAACGGACAGCCGAGCACTCTTCATGCGCCATCGCCCTCCACTCGGTATGCCGGCCACCGTTTTCGTTGTGCGGAATGCCGTTCGTTATGCGGCAAAACGCTGCGGATTAGAATCCCATTTTCACGGACCGCACGCACTTCGACACACTCTAGCGCAGCGACTCGTAGTCGCTCGTACTCCACTCAAACAGATCGCCGACATTCTGCGTCATCGATCGTTAGATTCCACTACCATCTACGCAAAGATCGATCTTCCTGCACTTAGTCGCGTGGCTCAGCCATGGCCGGCGAGGCTGTCATGAAACCCGGCGATACCATGGTTTCGAAGGTCAACGAATACCTGAAAGAACGACGTCGGGCAGGCTTTGCACTGAGCATTCCCGGCCAGCGACTGCTCGCCTTTGCACGCTTTGCAGACCGCAGTGGTTATCGTGGACCGTTGACGGTGGACCTGGCAAGCCGCTGGGCTTTGGCGAATCGTCACGGGCGGGCACTCACTGCTGCGCGCCGCATCGAACTACTTAGAAGCTTCGCCCGTTATTGTCAGATATTTGATTCGAAGACTGAGATCCCACCACTTCAACTATTCGGTCCAGGGCATCGGCGACTGACACCGCACATTTATACCACGCAGGAGATTTGCGCTCTTGTAGCCGCTTCCGCTGACTTGTACCCAGCCAGCGGCTTGCGCCCAGTTTCGTGCGCAACGATCTTCGGACTGCTATCCGCGACCGGACTGCGAATTTCTGAAGCCACGTCTTTGCAGCGAGAAGACGTTGATCTTCAACGGGGCATTCTGTATATCCGGCGCACCAAATTCGGCAAGTCGCGCCTCGTGCCTCTGCACCCTAGCACAACCCACGCCTTGCGGCGCTATGTGCGCCGGCGCGACCAGGATCCCTCGAGCGCCGCTACCACCGCCTTCTTCACGTTCGATCACGGCCAACCTGCGCGGACCCGCAAGCTGCAGTACGCGTTTCGGCATTTATGCTGCCAACTCGGTTGGCGTGCGCGTGGCGGACATCCCGCCCCTCGTATCCATGACCTGCGCCATACCTTTGTGTGTCGCTGTTTGCAGCGTTGGTATAAAGAAAACGCAGACGTCGATCGCAACATCCTGGCCTTGTCGACCTACATCGGACATGTCAAGGTTACCGATACCTACTGGTACGTTACGGCAACTCCTGAACTGATGGCCATCGCCGCGCGGCGACTCACCCCACCGGTGTCGTCAGGAGGTGCTCTGTGAAGAACTCTCCCACGACTATCCTCCTCGGTTCATTGCTGCAGCAATTCTTTGTGGAGCGCTTGATGCAACAACGCCATGCCAGCAGCTGCACAATTTCTGCGTATCGCGACTGCTTGCGGTTGTTGCTCGCATTCGCCGAGCATCGACTGGGTAAGCGACCAGCTAACCTTGCACTTCAGGACTTGAACGCTCCGTTCATTCTGGAGTTCCTCGAAAACCTGGAGAAACATCGTCATAACAGCATTCGCACTCGCAACGCGCGCTTCGCTGCGATTCGCGCTTTCATGCATTATGCCGGGGCCAAGGAACCAGCCGCCATGGATATTGTGCAAGGCGTGCTCGCGATTCCCCTTAAGCGTTTTGAACGACCGCTGGTTGGGTTCCTCTCTCGTGAGCAGATCCAAGCCATCATCGATGCGCCTGCCCCTGACACTTGGAGTGGTCGACGTGACCGGGTGATGTTCTCGACGCTTTACAACACTGGTGCCCGGGTCTCTGAACTGACTAGCCTGCGAGTCGTGGATGTCTCGCTCGACGCAAGCCCTGCTGTTCGCATTCTCGGCAAAGGACGCAAGGAGCGGCAGGTGCCCGTGTGGGACGACACAGCAAGGCAGATCAAGCGATGGTTGCGAGAACGGGGGGCAAGGGGGCCTGAACAGCTACTGTTCCCCAACCGCATGGGCGGCCGTTTGACACGCACTAGCGTTGCCGAACGACTGCAGCTCGCCACCGAAAGGGCTGCCAGAAAGTATCCTGAGCTCAGCCGACGCAGGATCTCACCGCATGTATTTCGGCATTCCATCGCCATGCACCTATTGCAGGCTGGCGTGGATATAACTGTGATCGCCCTTTGGCTCGGACACGAGAATCCGGCGACCACTCATACGTACATTGAGGCAGACTTGGCGATGAAAGAGAAGGCTCTGAAGAATCTTCAGGAACCCCGAAGCAAATCGGTCCGCTATCGCCCCGAGGATCGCCTTCTGGAGTTCTTGCAAGGCCTGTAATTATGGCAGGTGGGCAGTTGCCTGCGCGGCCCGCTGCCCACCTGCTAGATGGGAACCTTGCATAATCGCGAGCCGACGATAATTCCGGTTATGAAAATCCTTTCATAACAGAAAGAATTCTTTGTTCGTCGGCAACCCTCGTGGCGGTCGCACCGCGGCAATCCTCGCCAGCCTGACCAGCACTTGCCGCCGGCACCAGATTGATCCGCAACTGTACCTCACCCAGCTGCTGATGAACCTGCCGCAGACGAAGTTGAGCGAACTGGATGCTTGGCTGCCTGACCAGTGGAAGCTCCGCCAGGCGGCGCGAAGCGAGGCTTTGAACCGCGCAGCCTCCCCGGGTCTGTAAAGCTCGCACTCCGTATGCCGCCCGCGTTTTCCTGCTACGCCGTGTCATGGCGTAACATTGCTACACTCGCGCCCACCCCGCAAGATGTGGTTCGTTCACCGCTCACTACAAACGAAATCCCGCTCGATGCCAGTTCACGACGGTTCTAGGAGTGACCAAGACGAGAGGCTGTCTCCACCCGGACCAGCACATTCTCAACGCAACCCAGAACAGTTTGTGCAGGGCAGTCAATCGACGGCGAGGTCGTTGCGCGTGCAGTGCCAGCAATTGCCGACGGAGGGCCATGTTTTCGAGGACGAGGTCCGCCCGGCAACTGAAAGAACTGACCAACCAGCCAGGAAATGCCGGAGCGACACGATCATGGCAAGAATTCTAGAGGAAAAGACCGAATCAAGCTGTACGCCAAGTCATTGATTTCGAAGGTGTACGACCTTTTGGCGAGGCACAGCACACGAGGCTATGGCCAGGACCGTTTCCGCGCTGCCTGTAGCGCCCGCCGATCCCGAAGTGCTGCGTCTCGCTGGTCTTGGCTGAATAGTAGGCCACGCTGCTGGAGCCGACGCTTGGGGGTTTACTTAGCTTTGCCGCCTGCGAACGAGAAAGCCGCGCTAAAGTCGGACTTGCCTTCTAGTATGGTCATTACAAAATTCCTTGGAATCCA
>Ga0210398_10001840_pt1 | contig 21325 bp, 20 predicted proteins | sample IncBWC4OmetaG_FD_161047 | JGI IMG/M metagenome (GOLD analysis project Ga0210398, IMG submission 161047) | Forest soil microbial communities from Barre Woods Harvard Forest LTER site, Petersham, Massachusetts, United States - Inc-BW-C-4-O | ecosystem: Environmental > Terrestrial > Soil >...
CCACCGTGCGGAAAAATTCGCCCGCCACGTCATGCCGGAGCAAGCGCATCCGATTGCGGCTAAAGGTGGAATGGTCGAAGGCCGGCTCGTCCCAGTTCAGGTCGAGGAACCAGCGAAACAACAGATTGTAGTCCAACTGCTCGCAGAACATCCGCTCGCTGCGTACCGTGTACTGCGCCATCAGCAGCGAAGCTTTCAACAATCGCTCCGGCGGGATCGAGGGCCGACCCACCTCGCTGTACATCTGCTCAAACAACGGCGAAAGCTCTTTAAGTGCTATCTCGGCCAAAGATTTGATCAGTCTGATCGGATGGTTGCCCGGCACTCGCTGCTCAGGGTTAACCAGCGTAAGCATTGTGCTCTGTGGCCGATCGTGTCCCCGCATCTCCCACTTCCTCCTCAACCCCACTGTCCTCGTTTCACTATACCGACCCCAAACCATTCGTCGATCTCATCGGCGAGGCTTTTTTCAACATCCTTGTATAGATCGCATGTGGTAGAAACATCGACAGACGTGGCGCGGCAGGCCGGTGCAGCCGTGGGGAAAGTACCCCGTCTAGCAGCGAAGGTCGCCGCGCCTTCACAGCGCTCAAGCCCGAACGGTTGTAAGGGAAGGAAATCCCGGATCGCAAGGCTGGGCACGCAGCGCGATGAGGTGCGGTGATGGCGGATGCAAAACGGTTTGTCGGGATCGACGTGGCCAAGGCGCAGTTGGACGTGGCGTTGGGGCCAAACGGAGAGCAGTTCGCGGTGGCCAACGACGAGCGCGGAATCAGCGCATTGCTTGAGCGTCTGGAACCCGCGGACTTGGTGATTATCGAAGCGACTGGCGGTCTGGAAGTTCCCGTCGCCAGTGCTCTGGCGACGGCGGGAATCGGAGTGGCCGTGGTCAACCCACGACAGGTGCGCGACTTCGCGCGCGCCACCGGGCAGCTGGCCAAGACCGACGCGCTCGACGCACAAGTGCTGGCGCGCTTTGGCGAGGCGGTCAAACCCCAGGTGCGAGCGTTGCCGGACGCGCAGGCCCAAGCGCTTGAAGCTTTGGTAAACCGCCGCCGCCAACTGGTTGAGATGCTCACCGCGGAAAAGAACCGCCGAGCTAACTCGCCCAAGGTGATCCACAAAAGTATTGATGAGCACATCCGCTGGCTGGAAAAGCGGCTCGCCGGGTTCGACGACGAACTCGCCGGTTTGGTCCAGGAGACCCCGATCTGGCGCGAGCGCGACGAGTTGCTTCGCTCGGTGCCCGGAGTCGGCAAGGTGCTTTCGACCACCCTGCTCGCGCACTTGCCCGAGCTGGCCGCACTTAATCGCAAACAGATCGCCGCGCTGGCTGGGCTGGCGCCCTTTAACCGCGACAGCGGTAGCCTCCGCGGCAGCCGTTGTATCTGGGGTGGACGCGCCCAGGTCCGGCGCGTCTTGTACATGGCGGTGGTCTCCGCCGTTCGTTCCAATCCAGTCATCAAGAATTTCTACGCCCAGTTGCGGGCACGGGGTAAATACCCTAAATCGGCTCTTACCGCCTGCATGCGCAAGCTACTCGTGATTCTCAACTCCATGCTGCACAACAAAACTCACTGGCATGCCACCGTGTTCACTTCCTCTACCTCAACCCCTTCACCCCTCTTGGGTGCGGTTTCTGAACACGGTTGCTGTTAGGGCTGTTGGTCGGAATCGGGCGGAGGAGATGGCATGCCTTGCAAATCGGGGATGGAAGACGTCGGCGGGTTATCGTTTTCGACTGGTTCCGCGCCATTCTCCGGAGTCGGTTCGGCGAAATCCGAACCTACATCGCAGCAGAGTTTGTAGCTGGTGCCGGCCCGCGGCTCCGCATCGAAGGCTTGCAGGGTGAAATCAGACCTGACGCGCACCGCCTGATAGCTAATCGCGCCCGAGGTGCGTTGAATCGCGAAAATGTAGTAGCCACCTGCATCAAGCGGCGGAGGCGGTCCGACCTCCGGGGTATCCTGCGCAAAGCTCGCCGGCACCTTGCCATACTCGATCGAGGTGACGTGGTAAGGCTTCTTGCTGAGCGGATTGAGGAGGTTACGATCGGCGTGGAATTTCCAAATCGTCACTCCCCCGTCGAAACGCATCACCGTGGCTTCGTTGTCGCCCTCGCTGATGGTGCGGAGGACATTCGCGCCGGTGAAACTGCTCACCATCACCGATTGCAGGGTATCATCGGGCCTGGCATAGGAAATCTGAATCGCGGCGGGGGCGGCCGGTGCCGGGGTCTGATCGTCCACCGCGATCGCTTCCACCGGCGTATTGTTCTTCCTCAGCAGCGAGCATCCGCTGAGCAAGGACGCCAGCGATGCCGCCACTAGCAGTGGAATGGCCAGGCGCGCGGATAATTTTCGATTTCTTCTCGTCACGGCAATCAGTTAGATTCCCTGCCTGTGGCAGTCGGTGATCCCGCGGAACGGATCGGCCTCCGACCGATTCTAACATACTCGCAGGCCCAGACCGGCCTGAATCTTTGCGCGACGCTCATCGGGCTTCACCTCCTCTATTTCTATACCGACCGCAAGGGGCTCTCTCCAGCACTGGCGGGACTGGCGTTCTTCATCGCGTTGGTGCTCGACGCGGTGACTGATCCGCTGGTGGGCAACATTTCCGATCGTGCGCGCTTCAAAATGGGGCGCCGGCGTCCGTTCTTCCTCGCCGCGATCCCGATGGCGCTATTCTATTTTCTGCTGCTGTCGCCGCCGAACCTGCATCGCGGATTGTTCGCCTGGTTCCTGGTGACCTACTTCCTGATGCTGACCGCGCGCAAATTTTATGAGACCGCGTACGGCGCGCTGATGCCCGAGCTGACGCTGGACTACGACGAGCGCACCAAGGTTTCGAGCTTCCGCCAGCTCTTCGCGACTGCCGGCGACATCAGCGGCGCGCTGCTGCCCTTCCTCGCCACCTATCTCTTCGCCAAGGGCCTCGATTTCGAAATGACCGGCGCACTATGCGCCATCGTGGTGGCAGGCAGCGCGCTGGCGCTGTTCTTCGGCGTGCGCGAGCGCGAGGAATTCTCGACCAAGGAAACCTCCAACCTCTATCAATCGATCACCTCGGTAATGGCCAACCGGCCGTTCGTCATCCTGCTCATCGCGACCAGCCTCGCCGTGATGGCGATCAACATCCCGACTGTGCTCATCCGCTTTTTGGCGAAGTACTGGTATCACGACGATGGCGCTGCGGCGCGCTGGCTCATCATGTATTTCGCGGGCTCGCTGGTCTCGTATCCGTTCTGGTTCAAGATCACGGTGCGCATCGAGAAGAAGCCCGCGTTCGTGGTCGCGATGATCTGCAACGCGATCTGCTCATTGCTATTCCTCGCCGTCTCGCCGCGCGGATGGATCGCGCTCAACGGCTTGATGTTCCTGAGCGGGTTCAGCGCGATCGGAATCTGGATCACGCAAATCTCGGCCTCCGCCGATGTCATCGAATGGGACGAGGAACGCACCGGCCAGCGCCAGGAAGGCGCCTACGGCGGCATCACCTCGATGGCGATCAAAATCGCGGTCGCAATCACCCTGCTGCTGGTGGGTCCGGTGATGAGCTGGATCGGCTATGTTCCGGGAGTGAGCGTCCTGCCGCCCGCTGCGACCGAAAACCTGCGGATGCTGTTCGCGATTGGACCGGCCTCGATCTACTTCATCAGCGCGCTGGTTTTCTCGCGCTATCCGATCACGCGCGAGGCTCATCGCGCGATGCGCGAACGGCTCCTCGCGCGCGGCGCCGCCGCCAAGAGCGCCTAGCATCGGGCGAGCGCATCAACATGGCGGATCAGACCCATACTCCTGGTGGCGTTGAGCATCTTCAGCGCACGGTTGCCCTGGGACTGGCAAGACTGCAGGTCATCCTGATGCTGTTGATCTTCATCCCGGCCGGCACGCTGCGGTTCTGGCAAGGATGGCTTTTCTCGATGGTCTTCCTCGCCTCGGTGGTGTTTCTTACCTTCTACTTTCTCAAGCATGATCCGCATCTCATCGAGAACCGGATGAAAGGCGGGCCGGGCGCCGAGCAACAACGGAGTCAGAAGATCATTCAGAGCTTCACCGGCGCTTTGGCCGCGCTTCTGGTAATCGTTCCCGGCCTTGACCATCGCTTCCACTGGACCTCGGTACCGGCGCCGGTGGCCTTGGTGGCGAACGGATTGGTGCTGCTCGGTTTCCTGATCATTTACCGGGTCTTCAGCGAAAACAGCTTCGCCGCCAGCATCATCAAAGTCGAAGCCGGACAGCGCGTAATCGCGACCGGGCCCTATCGGTTGGTGCGCCATCCCATGTACGCGGGTGGCGCGCTGCTGCTGCTCGCGACGCCGTTGGCGCTCGGCTCGCTGTGGGGATTGCCCATCGGAATTGCGATCACTGCCGCGATCGTCGTCCGCCTGCTTGATGAAGAACGCTATCTGTCAGCCAATCTGTCCGGCTATGACGAGTATCGCGAAAAAGTCAGGTACCGGTTGCTTCCGAGGGTCTGGTAAGAGTCGCGCCACCGCCGGTCATGTCGGGCCGCCGCGCTTATCTAGTTAGCGACTGTCACCGGGACTGAGACGGTCGCGAGCAAGGCTCCGCTGGAACTGTAACCATTCGACGAAATGGTATGCGCGCCGTCCGCCACCGTGGTGGAATTCCAACTGAAGGTTCCCGGCGGCGTCGAGGCAAAATAGATACCGTCGATATAGACATTCGCCCAGCTAACTCCGGAAGCCTTCGCCACCACGATAGTCACGGTGCCGGCGACCCTCGCGCCACTCGTGGGCGTGGTTATCTGAAGGACAGGTGTTGCGGTCGGCGTAGGCGTCGCAGTCCGGGTCGGCACCGGGGTTGCGGTGCGAGTAGGAGTTGCGGTCCGGGTGGGAGTAACAGTCGCCGTCCGCGTCGCGGTCCTCGTCGCAGTCAACGTTGCCGTCGGAGCAGTGGTAGGAGTCGCGGTCCGAATTGGCGTCGAAGTCGCCGTCACAGTCTGAGTCGGGGTGCCGGTCGGAACGGCTGTAGGCGTCGATGTCGTGGTTAAGGTAGCGGTCGGCGTCGCAGTCAAAGTCGCCGTCCCAACTGTCGTTGGCCTGGCCGTCAGGGTGGCGGTCGCGGTCTGAGTCGCGCTAAGAGTCGCCGTCGGAGTGGCGGTCAGGGTAACTGTCGCGGTTGGCGTATCGGTCGCCGAGGGTGCCGGTGTAGGTGTGTTAGTCACGGTCGGCGTCTGAGTCGCCGTCAACGTGACGGTCGCGGTCGGCGTATCGGTCGCCGAAGGCGCTTGGGTAGGAGTGGCGGTCACGGTCGGTGTTTGAGTGGCACTTAGCGTCGCCGTCGGGGTCGCAGTCAAAGTGACAGTCGCGGTGGGCGTATCGGTTGCCGAAGGCGCCTGCGTAGGAGTCGCAGTCACGGTCGCCGTCGGAGTGGCCGTCAAGGTGACTGTTGGGGTTGAGGTCGAGGTGCCCGTTGCACTGGCGGTCTGGGTTGGAGTGGCAGTGGCAGTAAGGGTCGTCGTAGGAGTGCCGGTGGTGGTCGCCGTCTGGGTGGCAGTCAGCGTCGCAGTCGGCGTAGCTGTCAAAGTGATGGTCGCGGTTATTGTCGGCGTCAAGGTTGCGGTCGTTGCGCTGGTCGCAGTGGCAGCCTGGGTGCTGGTCGCGATAGTAGTCGCGGTGCCGGTCGGCGTCGCGGTTGGCGTCCGGGTCGGCGTCGCAGTGGCAGTCGGAGGCGGCGGACCCTCCGATTCGGTGGTGAGAAGGACCGCTTGCGCGCTCATCACCAAAGAACCGGCGGCGCTCGCGCCGGCAGAATAAGTGGGCGAGTTATCGTCGGAAAAGGGCGCCGGCAGATCAGCGAAGGCGAGACCAAACCCTTCCTTCGATGAGCTGGTGTCGAAACGCTGATTCAGCGCACTCGCCATCGTGATAGTTGGGCCCACGGCGCCTTGCGATCCGTAGAAATATATTTGCAACTCGTTGTTGTTGTCCGGGCTCAGTGATGGTGCCGCGACCGTAACTGTGCTGGTGCCTGCGGCGGTTGCTCCCGAAGCATTGTCGAAAGGCGTATCCGAAGCACCTCGCCAATCACCCATCACACCCGCGGCGAAGTTCGAGCTGATAGTCCAGGTGTATGACGCCGGCTCATTCGCTCCGGCGACCCGGTAGTAGAGCCATGAAGTCAACTGGTTCCCGCCACTACTCAAGGCATCGTGGCGGATAGTGTTCCAGCCGTCCGGTACCGTCGGCACGTTGGTGCCGCTGCCGTCGAACACTACCACCTGGGCGAGCAGAGCATCGCCGGCTGCGACCTCGGTCGGCACGTCCACGGTTACGCCGGTTACCGCGGTACTGGAGTCGAACAACGGACCCGAAGCCACGAAAGTGATGCTGGTGGAAGGTGTCGGAGTCGCGGTTGGAGTTACCGAAGGAGTCGGCGTCGCTCCCTGTTGCACGTTCACCGTGATCGAGGCGGTACCGATCAAGGTGCCGCTTCCGTTAAAAGCATTCGCCGAGATGGTATGGGCGCCGTTGGCCACCGTCGCCGAGTTCCAACTGAAGGTCGCCGGCGGAGTCGAGGCGTAGTAGATGCCGTCGATATAAACATTCGCCCAGCTGGCGCTCTTCACCAGGGTTATAGTGACAGTGCCGGTGACGGTGGCATTGTTAAGTGGCGCCGTAATTTGCACCGCCCCAGGTGTAGGTGTGGCAGTGGGACTTCCAACCTGCTGCGTCGCCGTCGGAGTGCTCACACTCGCGGTCGGGGTCGCCGCAGGGTTGATGAACTGCGCCAGCACGTTCGCGGTTATCTGCTGCGCGGCCGGATTGACCACCGAACTGGTCGGACCCCAGGGGCTCATGTAACTCAGCCCCCATGACCACTGCACGGTGCCGGGAGAAAAGACCCAGGCGCCACTGGCCGCCTGATAGACCGTCATGTCGCCGTAGTAAGTCATTCCGTCGGTGAAGGTGTAGGGCGAATGGGCCAGCACGATAGTGTTGGCGGGTTGATCGCCTTCTTCTTCGTCAACCTCGTATCCCAGCAGTCCGGTCAGCACGCTCCCCGAGCTAAGTCCGGTGTTGGCGAATATCCAGCTCGGCGCGGCCGCCGTATTGCCGATGACGATGTTGCCCGTGACCGGTTCGTGACCGTTATACATCGAGCCGATGAGCGCATCTTCGGGATGGCCGGGATAGCTGTAACGAGCCATTCCCCACTCGGTCGTCACCAGGTAGTAGGTGGCGGGATTGGAAGCATCGGGATCCGAGGTCCATTGTTCCTTGTAGCCGACTTCGGTGCGGTCGGTCTCACCGGTTATCGAGCTCGGCTCGAGGCGGATTTGCCAGTTAGAGGTATCGGCGGAGAAGAAACCCAGGTTGACTCCCTGGTTGAGCGCCGCCGTCACGTTCTGGCGCATCTCGTAGGACCAGTACTCGTCGTGGCCTACCGACAGAAAGGCCTTGTGCAGCAGCAGTTGCGCGGGCGACTCGTGGGTATCGAGATTGGTCGAGTACACCACGTCGTAACCCTGTTGTTCCAGGTAGGCGAGCATGTCCAGCTCCCATGAGAGCAGCTCGCCGGCACCCTGACTATCGTCATAAGGGCGATTGAAGGAGACCTTTACCGCGTCGACTCCGTTGGTGCTGTTGAAGGCGTAGAGCGACTTCCCACCCCATGCGTTGTAAGCCTGGTAAGTCGAGACCGAGCTTTGGAACATCAGGTCGGAGACGCGGTTATCATTACGAACTACAAAGGTGATGTAGCGCTGCTTGCCGGACTGGCTGCCGACCAGCTTCACCACGTAGATACCGCTGACCCAGTTTGATGGCACCGTGAACGCGTAAGGACTGACCCATTGGCATTCCACCGTACCGTAGGTGGGATCCGGGGTCGGAATCGGTTGCGCGATTCCACCCAGCGTCACCGGCGCAGTCATCTGCCGGCCGCCGAGACCGCCGTAGTAACCCAAGCGGTAGATGGTCAGCGTGTATTGCGGATCGATGGTGTTGACGTAGAAATCGATCGGATCGCCGGCGTTGACACTGGTCAGGGACGCATAGCCTTCGATCTCGTTGTTATTGGCGACATTGGTGAGGAGCCAGCTCGAGGTGCCGGGGTTCTGATTTTCGACTTGGATCGGATTGGCGGATTGCGCGAACAGGGAACGGCGCCTGCCTCCGATGAGAAGAACGAAGAGCGCGGCGAGAATCGCGAAGACAGCAATCCGCCGCGCAACATATTTATGTTTACTAAACGACGTAAATCCACCCCAGGAGAGCGAGCCGATGACGAATGCATATTAAAGCGCATATTTACCTTTGATACTAGACGTAAACTCGATAAACGATGCGTCAGATTGTATAAGTTCAATACAAAAAGACGGATTTTGCCCGGCCCCACGACCACTGACGCCTACAGTCCCGGCAGCTTCGGCGTCTCCTGCCATGCCGGCCGCGCCCGCAATGCCGCCAGGTACGCGCTGACCTTGGGAAACTCCGCGAAGCTGAAGCCTGCCTTCTCGATCACGTTGAGGGTCGGGCAGTAGGCGCAATCGACCAGCGTGAAGTCGTCGCCCACGATCCATTTACTCCTCGCGAGCTGGCCCTCGAGAATGCGAATGACCTCGGGAAGCGCCTTCTCGCCGCGCGCGATGGCGGCCTCGTCCCCGATTCCGCCGCGCAGCTTCACCGCGATGCGGTTAAAGGCCAGCTCGGTAGCGGGCGGCGAGACGTGGGTGGAAAGGTAGAAGAGCCACCGGAGAGCATCGGCGCGGCCGGCCGCGGTAGTAGGCCATTTCTTACCGGTCTTGTCGCCGAGGTAGGCGATGATCGCGTGCGATTCCCCCAGCTTCAAGTCGCCATCGACCAGCGCCGGAACCCGCCCGAACGGATTGATCGCGAGGAACTCCGGGCTGCGCTGTTCGCCCTTGATGAGGTCGACTGGGACCATCTCGCAATCGAGGCCGATCTCGAGCATCGCGAATTTGACCTTCTGCGGATTGGGCGAGGGAAAATAGTATAGCTTCATCGCGAAACCTCCATTGTCTGTTCGATTCGATTCCTCATGCGGCAGCATCCAAATGCCGTTGGTAATGTCCCAGCATGGTTTCCCATCCATCGTCGTAGCCGGTGCGGAACTCGCGAGGCTTCATGCCCTGTTCCCATCCGCGGTGCTCCAGCTCGATGCGCGTGGCGCCGGCCCCTTCGGCGACGAAGCGAACTTCCACCTGCGTGGGGACATCCCAACTTGGGGCGCGCCAGGTGAATGCGACCACGTGTGGCGGCTGATAAGCGGTGAGGCGCCCGATTTCGTATTCGCTGCCGTCGGCGCGAGTCTCGAGGAAGCGGCCACCGACCCGCGTCTCCATCGAGAGGCGGGCGTCCTTGCCGCTGAAGCCGGCCGGCCACCATGCGCCGATTTCTTCGCAAAACACCTTGAAGGAGATTTCCGGCGCGCGCTCGACTCGAATCGATTTGCGAATGGTGAGGGAGTCTGGTGCGGCTTGCTTATCGGTAGCCATCGTCAAAATATGTAACCCTGAGGTTCCATTTATGTCAAGTCCTTGCCCTTCCCCGGCTGACATCGCGAGGCCGGCTACTTCACTTCGGGCAGGAAATTCGGGAAGTCCGTCGAGGGCTTCATCTTCCACGCCGGCTTGCGCTTCTCGATGAACGACGTCACCCCTTCGCGCGAATCAGGTTGCGAGCCGGCCCAGTTGAATGCCTTGTGATCGACCGCCTGACCCTGCTCGAATGAAAGCTCGCCCAGCAGCCCGTAGATGAGGCGCTTGGTGATGGCGACCGAGACCGGCGCGGTGTTGGCCGCGATATCGGACGCGAGCTCCCAGACTTTCTGGCGAAACTCCGCGTCAGGCCACACGTGACTGACGATGCCGAAATCGAGCGCTTCTTTCGCCGTGATGATGCGGCCGGTCAGCAGCAGCTCGTTGGCTTTGGCAACCCCGATCAGGCGCGGCAGCAGCCAGGTGCTGAGCGCCTCGGGGATGACGCCGCGGCGCACAAACACGAAACCGATGCGCGCGCTCTCAGCGGCGACGCGGATGTCCCATTGCATCGGGAGCGTGATGCCGACGCCGACTGCCGGGCCATTGATCGCGGCGATGATGGGCTTCTTCATGTTCCACGGGCGAATTTGCGCTTCGGCGCGAGGATTGGGATCCGGATTCTGCGCGCTGCGGTCGAAGGTGGCGCCGCCGCGCGCCGCGAGATCCGCGCCCGCACAGAATGCGCGGCCCGCGCCGGTGACGACGATCACGCGCGCCTCGTCATTGGCATCGAGCTCGGCGAAGGCGCGATGAATCTCGGTGCCCATCTGCGCGGTGTAGGCGTTGAGCTTCGCGGGACGATTGAGCGTGATGGTTGCGACGCCTTCCTTCAGGTCGACCTGGATCTGCTCGTATGCCATCGGAGTTCTCCTTGAAAAATCTTCTAGCCCGCCGGCGCGCCATTAGGAACGTACTGGATCGGCTGCGAACACGCTCCGCCGCCGCCGTTGTAGTCGTATACCATGATGCCGCCAAAGTCGGCGCCCTTGGTCATCAGCGCGATCATCACGATCAGGCCGAAGAGAAAAAAATACCGCGTCGCGGAAGTCGGCATCGGGCGCTGGACGATCGCCCACAGCGTCAGGATCGCGGCGATGGCGGAGGTCGCCAGCATCAGGCGCTTGTGCGGTTCCAGCACGTTCTCCTTGACCGATGGATCGAGCATCACGCCACCCGCCGACCACCATCCGGTGCCGAGCGCGATTGCGGCCGTGATCAAGCCGAGCACCAGGAACCAGAGCGCCGCCCATGCGATGGAGTCGCGGCGGGAGAGCCACGCCACGAAGTAAAGGAGCGCGGCGCCGTATAAGAACGCGATCGGAAAATGGACCGCCAGCGGATGCGGATTCTGCAGATGATCGGCCCCGGGAAGCAACCGCGCCAGCATCTACTTCACAGACTCGACCTGGAGAAAGTTAGTGCCGCCCTTCTCGAACACGTTACCGGTGATGGTCACTTCGTCTTCCATCTTGTCGATGACGCCGGCGGGCAGTGCTTCGTCGTTCTTGGGGGGAATCAGGACATAACTCTTGTCGGTCCCGTTCTCCACCATCAACACCGGAATCCCGGCTTTCGCGCAGCCGATGGCGCATTTCTGATGGCTTGCTCCCTGCGCGCCCATCACCGCGTAGCAAAAACTGTCGCGCAGGTGTCCGGTCACGGACTTGCTACTTCCACCGTCGGCGAGGCTTAGACTGCAGGTGGCAAGTGAGAGGGCAACTCCGAGGCCGATTCCGAGGCGAATTCGAAGACCGCTAGCGGCAAGTGTGCGCATTTCTTCCTCCAGGTTAGATGAATCGATTACCTCGATTATTGTCCAACGGGCGGCAATCTCAAAACCGCGATTGCGCGAGGGAGAACGCGCGTCGAGGCGCCTAGCGACGGAACGGGCGGGGCGCCGGCGCGGGTTCTTCTTCGCCGGCCAACGTCTCGCGCCAACGCGAGCCGACGCTATTGCGGCCGCGCACCCCGAGCTTCTCGAGGTGACGCTCCAGGGTCTCGCGCAACTCGTGGCTGAGGCGCTCGACCTCGATTTCGTCGGGCGTCTTTCCTCCGCCGAGAATGTGCTCCGGCGCGCCAGGAGGTCGGCGGCGTCCGTAGAGCTGCTGCATCCGCAGCTCGGCCTTGGCGATGGTTTCCTTGTACTTCACGTCGAGGCGGCTGAGCGAGATCGACAGGTCGCTGAGCGCCAGGAAGCGCCGCCGCAGCATCCACCATTCGAACAGCGTGAGTGTCGTGACCCCGAACAACAGCAGTGCCCCCGCGATGACGGCGAGCGCGGTGTCACGCCACCATGGCAGCACCTTCACCGATTCTTTCAAGCTGGCATTCTGCTCGGTCAGGTCGGAATTCGAGTTGGTGAGGGTTTCGACCTGGGTTTGCGCCTGCTCGATCTTCTGCTCATTGGCACGATTCTGATCGCCGAGCTGCTGAACCTCGGCTTCGAGGCTATGCTGCGAGGCCTCGAAGGGGTTGGGAATCTTGAGCTCCTGGCCTTCGTCGAGCTCGTCATCCTCGTGGAGCTTGTTGATGTGAGCCAGGTCTTCGGTCGTCATGCCAAAAAATTGCGCGACCGAGCCGAGCGTATCGCCGGAGCGGACCGTATAGGGGAAAAACTTATGCGGTTTCAGAGGCTTGGCTTCGGCACTCGGCGCGGCGGCGGGAACCGCAGTCGCCGGCAAAGACGTGGGCTCGTCCTGCGCGAGGGCCGGCACTGCCAGCAACAAAGTCAGCGCGGCAATCAGCGCTATGACACTCAATGAGGATTTTAGTGCATACATCAGAACACAGGCCCGAACCGGGTTTGGAAGAGAATCAAGCCCACCTTTACCCTAGTCCATTCCCGCGCCTGAGTGAATGAAAAATACTGCTCCGGCGAAGATTTTAAAGCGAATTCATCTAATCGATGACTAAAAGCGCGCAATTCCAGTGCTTCGCGCCTGCTCGTGGCCGCGAAAACCGCTCCGACGACCCCATCTCGCCTCTCGCGGCCGCGTCCTCAATCCGTCGGGATCGCGGCGGAGGTAACGCCATTGACGACGATCGAAGGTGATGAGACTGCGGTGATGCTCGCAATCAGGAACATCCCACCGAGACTCGCGGGCGAGGAAAATTTGAACCTCACGGCGCGCGCTTGCCCGACCGCGGGAGCGCTTTCGAGCCGCGTGCCGAGCAGTGTCGCGCCGCTAAGTTGCGCATCGGCGGAAAGGAAGTAGCTGAGTTTGAACTGTCCGCCCGCGCCGGTCCCCTGATTCGTCAACTGCAAGTTGCCGCTGAGGATGGTCGTTCCTTTGCGCGACGCGCTCGTAAGTTGAAGAGAGCCGATGCTCACTGCTGGCTCTTCGAGGAAAGCATAAACCGCGTCTTCGCCCATCGCGGCCTGAAGTCCACCGAAGGGGATGCCGACGCGGTCCACTGCAATGCGAGGGAAAGCAGTGAATCCTGGTGCGCTGCCGATCTGCTCAAGGGTCCATCCATTCGCGGTCCGTTGCGCGAAACTAATGTCGGTCAGGTCCCCGCGTCCCACGGTGAGGATTATCAGGCTGGCAACATCGCCGGGCGCGAACACCAGATTCGAATAGTCGAGCACACTGGAATTGATGGTCTCGTTGCTCCACATACCGCCATCGAAGTGTGCATAGACCAGCGCCCCCTTCTCGGCGGCGCATGCAATGCCTGGGAGGTTTTGCGAATCGAGCGCCGTGGTCGGACCAAAATGTTCAAAATTCGTGAACCCGGTCTCGCCACTCGAGCTGATCGTCCAGGTGTCGCCGGATCCGATGGCGGCCGTGATGGTCTCCAACTCATTTATGTACCCGATATCGATCGTCCCGTTATTCGCGATCGCGGCGGTCGCATTGGAAGCATCATTAACGTTGGGTACGGTCGATGAAGTCCAGGTCGTGCCGTCAAAAGTCAGCAGATCGATTGGGCCGAACCCGCACACGACGATAGGGTGATTTGCCGCATCGATGATGAGGTTTGGGAAAAGGTCACCGTTGAGACATTGGAACGGTATCGCCTGGTAGCTCCACGCGCTGCCGTCAAAGAATCCATACTCCAGCCCCAACTGGGTGGGGAACACGAGTTGCAAGTGGTCGGCGGAATCCACCGCGATCGCGGAAGCGCCGTTGAAGGACGCGCCGCCTGCCGGGGGCATAAGCTGTTCCTTCGCGAGGACATGTCCGGCACGGCTGATCGTCAGGTGAAAAAGATCCACCGTATTGGCGGCGGGCCTGGTCGCATAGAGATAATGAACCTTGCCGTCGGGACCGACCGCGATCGAGGAAAAGCCTCCCTTGCCCACGATCGCGTGCCTCCAACCGGCCGCACATAATCCCGGCGCGCTCAGGGCCGCTATCAAGAAAGCGACGGCAAGCCGAATGACGCCGCGCCAATCGCCGCGCCGCTGCATACGCAAACCCTCCCGCTTCTCCCGGATAGTAGTACCGGTTCCGGCTAAGTCCAGCGCTCTCAGCAGCCTTTCCGCAGCAGCGCGAGATACTCGATATTGCCGGCCGCGCCGTGAATCGGCGATTCGATCGAACCCGCCACCGCGAGGCCGGCCTCGCGCGCGAAGGCGAGGACCCCCGCGACCGCTTCCGTCCGCAGCGCCGCGTCGCGCACAATACCGCCCTTGCCGACTTTGCCCTTGCCCACTTCGAACTGCGGTTTCACCAGCGCGATGATCTCGGCCCTCGGCGCGGCGATCGCGATCACCGCCGGCAGCACCAGGCGCAGCGAAATGAAGCTGGTGTCGATCACGATCAGCTCGGGTGGGTAGGGAAGATTCTCCGGCGCGACATTTCGGATGTTGGTGCGATCCATCATGATGACGCGCGCATCGCGGCGCAGCTTCTCGGCGATCTGGCCGTAGCCGACATCGAGCGCGATCACCGAGGCGGCGCCGCGCCGCAGCAGCACATCGGTGAAACCGCCGGTGGACGCGCCGACATCGAGTGCGCGGCGCCCGGCCACCTCGACCTGAAAATGATCAATAGCGGCGGCGAGCTTGTAGCCTCCGCGGCTCGCATATTCAGACGACGCGCCGACCACCTCGATGAGAGTTTCGGCATCGACCTTGAGGTCGGCTTTCGCGGCGGGACGAGAATTGACGCGGACCTTGCCCGCCATGATGAGGCGCTGGGCGCCCTCGCGGCTTTCGGCGAGGCCGCGGCGGGTCATTTCGAGGTCAAGCCGCGTGCGCATTCAGGTCGAGGACCGGATTAAGGTTAAGCGGGGGGAAAGAGGAATTCCGATTTTCGGGAGGGGGCGTTCGCGAACGTCCCGGCGAATCCTGATCGCGCGCAGCGCATCCAAACTGCGATACAGGATGCGCGAAGCGGCGGCGTCGTTGCGTTCAAAACGGGATGTCGTCTTCGTCGTCGACGCCGTTTTGGTCGCGCGATTTTGCGGGCGCCAGCGTCGAGGCAAGGGGTTTCTCGCGCGCGGGATTCTCGCGGCGCGCGGGCGGCGCCGGACTCTCCTCGTCGAGGCCCTCATACGGCGCGGTTTTCAGATCGCCTTGCGAGTTGCGGCTGAGCACCTCGACCTTCTTTTCGATCTCGTCGAGCTTCTGATTGAGCGAGCGCACCAGGGAGACGCCGCGCTCGAAGGCACCGATGGAATCTTCGAGGGTGAGCTCGCCGGAATCGATCTTGCCGACGATCTCTTCGAGGTCTTTTAGCTCTTCTTCAAATTTCTTTGGCTTGGCCGATGTGGACATGGCACCCACCCCTCACACTTGGCGACTTTCCGTTCGTGCTCTTAATTTGCCGCGCCGCAGCCGGATCTCCAACTGGTCGCCTACTTCCACCGTTAGCGCATCCATCACGGCGTGCCCGTCGCGCAGATTGATCGCCACCGAATAGCCGCGCTCCAGGCATCGCAGCGGCGAGGTCGCATCGAGTTGCGTCGCCAGCGAGCCGAGGCGCCCACGATGCTTCTCCACCACGGCGCTGCCGCCGCGCAGCAGCGCCACCGCGGCGCGCTCGACCGCCGCGCGCAGATGATGCGCGCGAATCGTCATCGCCTGCGCCATCATCCCGGACAGCTCGCGGGTGCGGATGCGCACCTCGCGCGCGATGGCGCTGGGCGGCCGCAACCGGGCGCCATACTCGCGTATCTGCCGGCGCGCATCGAGCAGTCGCGCCTTCATCGCAAAGGCCAGCTCCGCGGACATTTCATCGAGATGCGCGTGCGCCTCGCGCAGCAGCGCCTTCGGATGCTTCACCCGCGCGGCGAGATAATCGACATCTTCGTTCAGATCGTCGAGCATCTTGCGCATCGAGGAGCTGAGGGTGCGCTCGAGGACGGCGACCTGGTCGCGCAGCTCAACGCGCGAGGGCACCACCAGTTGGGCGGCGAAAGTGGGCGTCGGGGCGCGCCGGTCCGCGACGAAATCGGCAATCGTGAAATCGATCTCGTGGCCGACCGCCGAGACGATCGGAATGCGAGAGCGGAAGATGGCGCGCGCCACGATTTCCTCGTTGAAGGCCCACAGGTCTTCGAGCGAGCCGCCGCCGCGTCCCACGATGATGACCTCGGCGCGCGCATGGCGATTGAGATCCGCGATGGCATCGGCGATGTCTTCCGCCGCGCCGTCACCCTGCACTCGCGCCGGCCGAATGATCACATTCAGATTCGGAAAGCGATCGAGCAGCACCCGCAGGATATCGCGCAGACCCGCGCCGCCGAGCGCGGTTACGATGCCGACGGTGCGCGGCAGGAATGGCAGCGCGCGCTTGCGGCCGGTATCGAAGAGACCCGCGTCACTGAGCCGCTTCTTGAGCTGCTCGAAGGCGATCTGCAGCGCCCCGGCGCCGCGCGGCTCCATCTCCTCGGCATAGAACTGGAGCGTGCCGCGCGTCTCGTAAATGTTCACCCGCCCGCGCACCACCACCTTCATCCCGTCGGCGGGCTTGAAGCGCAGGCGGCGCTTGGCCGAGGAGAACATCACCACATTGATGGAAGCGTCGGCGTCCTTGAGGGTGAAGTAGAAGTGATTCGAGTTAGCGAAGCGGGCATTGGAAATTTCGCCGGTCACCCAGCAATCGCCGAAACGCGCATCGAGGGCGTCGCGCACCAGCCGCACCAGTTGGCCGACCGTGAGCGCCGAGGAAGTAGCTGCGCGCGGCGGACCGAGCGCCAAATCGAGCTGCCCCGCCATATGAGGAGAAGGCTACCCCGACGCATTGCCGAGGGGTAGTCCCGAGGCTGCCGGTTACCTAACCCTGGCCGCTTCCCTTTAGGGCAGGGGGTCAGGTCAACAGCGCGTCGATGATCTCGCGCGTCACCGGCTGCTTGAAGCGGACGCGCCCGAGGATCGCGACGTCGGTCAGCTTGCGCAAGGATTCCTGATTGGTCTCCGCTGCCGGCGAAGCAGTCGCCTCCACATCATTGAGGATCACGCCGACGAGGCCGAGGCCGCGACTTCGCGCATGCGCAATCGTCAGCCTCGAGGCGTTGAGGCATCCGGGACGGTTCGCCGCGACGATCGCGATATCGAGGTTCAGCATCCGCGCGAGGTCGGTGGAGTCCTGGTCCCATGCGATCGGCGTGGCGATGCCGCCGATGCCCTCGACGATTACAAAGTCGCTGCGCGCGGCGATCTTTCGATAAGCCTCCGCGATTTCCACCAGGTCGGGCGCCGCCACCGCGTCAGCTTCGGCCGCCAGCGGGGGCGCGAGCGGAGATCGGTAGCGCCAGGGGCAGATCAGCTCGAGCGGAAGATCGCTGGCGGCGGCGTAAGCGAGGCCGCGCGCATCGGCAGGTTCGAGGATGCCGGCGACCTCGCCACAGCCAGTCTCGATCGGCTTCATGACGCCGACGCGCATCCCGCGCGCATGCGCGGCGAACGCGAGCGCGCAGCCAATCAGCGTCTTGCCGACGCCCGCCTCGGTCCCGGTGATGAAAACTCCACGCGTCATTTGAAAGGCAGATTCAATCACCGCGCGAGCGGGTTCCGCAAAGGGCGCGGCGCGGCTAGATTGACGCCTGACCGGCATCGGTACTTCCATTTGCGGAGGATTAAATGAGTGGCGCGGGCGTAACCGAAAAGAATGTCATCGATCGATGGGAGCGGATGCGGCTGCGTCATTCGCACAGGCATGCGCCACTGCGCAACGTCAACGAGGCGGCGGCGCAATCAATGACGTTTGGCGAGCGCGCCTCGGATGCGTTCGCGGCGACCATGGGGAGCTGGAAGTTCATCCTCATCCAGTCCGCCATCCTGGTGTTGTGGGTGGTGCTGAACATCACCGCGTACATCGAGCATTGGGATCCATATCCGTTCATCCTGCTGAACCTGGCGCTCAGCCTGGAAGCGGCGTACGCGGCGCCGATCATCATGATGTCGCAGAATCGGCAGTCCGATAAAGATCGCCTCGCGGCGGAGGAGGACTACCAGGTCAACACCAAGGCCGAGGAGGAGCTGAAGGCGGTCATGCAGCATCTGGAGCAGCAGGACGAGCTGATGCTGGACATCCTGCGGCGGCTGGAAGAGCAGCATCATGCGGTGTTGACGCGGCTCAGCGACGGCAATATCGCGGGCACTCCGGCATAACGAACATCGCCGGCGCGGGCCGGCCGTGTTCGCGCTACATTATGATGTAATCTGCTACTGCTGGTTTCCCGAATCGGTATCGCCGGAATTCTTGGCCAGCTGCACCTTGAAGTTCTGCCAGTGATTCAGGATGTCGATCGCTTTCTCGAGCTGCACATCCTTTTCTTCCTTGGGCGCCTTGGCGGGCCCGACCTTGCCCGGCACCGGGTTGCGATCGGCGGCCGCCGGGGTGTTCACCGAGTCCTTGCCCTGATCGCCGGTCGGCTTTTCCGCATCGGTCCCCGAATGCTGCTTGTTCTGGAAATGGCCGGGCAGATCGCGCTCATGAATCTCGGGATCCTGGTCGAGCTGCGCGCCTTCGCCCTCCAGCATGGCCAGGGTCGGTTTGGGATTGTCGACGTCCACGTCGGGAGTGATGCCGACCGCCTGAATCGAGCGGCCACTGGGAGTGAAGTAGCGCGCGGTGGTCAGGCGCAGCGCCGAATGATCATCGAGCGGCAGGATGGTTTGCACCGAGCCCTTACCGAAGGTCTGGGTGCCGACGATGACCGCGCGCTTGTCGTCCTGCAGGGCGCCGGCGACGATTTCGCTGGCGCTGGCGCTGCCGCCGTTGACCAGCACCACCATCGGGTAATCTTCGAAGCCGGTTTTCTTATGCGAGAAGTACTTCTGCTCCTGATTCTCGTTGCGGCCCTGGGTGTAGACGATCAGGCCGCCATCGAGGAACTCGTCGGACACTTTGACTGCCTGGTTGAGCAGGCCGCCGGGATTGTCGCGCAGGTCGAGGACCAGTCCCTTGACCTTGCCGTGATTGGCCTTCTGGAAATCATCGACGGCCTTTTCGACCCCGTCGTCGGTGCTCTCCTGGAAGGTGCTGATGCGCACGTAGCCGTAGCCGTCCTGGATGGTCTTGGCCTTGACCGACTGAATTTTGATGACATCACGCGCGAGGGTGACGTTGAACAGCTCGGGCACTCCGGTGCGATGCATGGTCAGCTTGATGGTGCTGCCGCGCGGCCCGCGCATCCGCTTCACCGCTTCGGTCAGCGTCATGTCCTTGGTGAAGTCGTCATTGATCTTGATGATCTGGTCGCCGGCCTTGAGGCCCGCTTTGTAGGCGGGAGTGTCCTCGATCGGCGAGACGATGGTCAGCACGCCGTTTTTGATAGTGATCTCGATGCCGAGGCCGCCGAAGCTGCCGCGCGTTTCGACTTCGAGGTCGCGATACAGCTCGGGCGTCAGGTACGCGCTATGCGGATCGAGCGAGGCGAGCATCCCGGTGATCGCGCCATCGATGAGCCGCTTGGTGGTCACCGGCTCGACGTAATTTTTCTGCACGATGGCGAGGACGTTCGCGAAGGTTTCCAGCTCGTGGTAGGAATCGCTGGGGAGCGCCTGCGCGCGCTTGACCGCGACTTCCTCGAGAACCACGAAGCAGGCTATCAGGCAGGCTGCAAGCGTGAATGCCCATCGATTCTTCTTCATTACTGACATCGGGAACCTATCAACCTATTGAGTTCGACCGTTAAATCTAATCAAAAGCGGACATTGTTTGGATAGAGCGAAGGTCATCAACCTTTAGCGGACAATAACTGCTGGAGCGCCTCTTTGACGTCGGGACGCGACCAGTCGAAGGCTCCCATATGATGCGCGACGATGCGGCCGTTGCGATCGATGATGAAGGTTTCGGGCACCCCGCTCACCCCATAAGAATCGCCGACCTTGTTTTCCGGATCGAGCAGTATCTTGAAATGATAGCCGTTCTTCTCGACATAGGGCACCACCGCCGCCTTGCCCTTGACGTCCTGGCTGACCGCGAGCATGACGAAATCCTTGTTGCCCTTGAGCTCGTCGTACAAGGTTTCCATCGAAGGCATTTCCTCGCGGCAGGGCCCGCACCAGGTCGCCCATACGTTGAGGAACACCACCTTGCCCTTGAGCGAGGCGAGCGAGACGGTCTCGCCGGTGAAGGCATCTTCGAGCTTGAAGTCGGTGGCCATGTCGCCGGCGGGGACCGGCGCCGGTGCGGAAGCTTCCGGCGGCGACGCGTTGTCGCCATTGGGGGTCAGGGCGACCGCATGCGGATGGCTGATTTCGTAGGAGGCCGCAAACAGCAGCAACGCCGCGAGCACCAGGAATGCTCCGACCGCCGCGAGAGTCTTGCCGCTGATTTCCATCTAGGCCGTCACCGCCCGCTTCGGTTCCGCCCGCGAAGGTTGTTCATCTTTGCCGGTGATAGAAGAATAGACGTACAAACCGGCGCCCAGAATCATCATCACGATTGCAATCAACTGCGCCTCGCTAAGGCCCATGAACACTCGCGGATTCACGCGCAGGAATTCGACCATGAAGCGCGCCGCGCCCGCCAGCATCAGGTAGAGGTCGAAAATATGGCCGGGGATTTTGTTTTCCTTTCGCCGCGACCACAGAAATATAAAGATGAGAGTATACAGGATGGTTTCGTAGATCGGCGTGGGATGCACATGGACGCCGGAATAGAAGCCGGAGACCAGGTGGTTTTGCGCATCGAGCTTCAGCACCGTGTTGCCGTTCCATCCGACGATCGCGTTGGGGAACTGCATGCCCCACGGCAGCGTCGTTGGCAGGCCCCAGTCGCCGTCGCCCGAGAGCAGGCATCCGACCCGTCCCAGCGCCTGTCCAATCACCAACGCGGGGCCGGCCATATCGGCAGCGACCCAGAAATCGATTTTGTAGTACCGGGCGACAAAGTATGACGACAGCAGGCCGCCGATCAGGCCGCCATACCAGACGAAGCCGGAGCCCGAGAAGATGATCGACCACGGATCGTGCGCGTAGGCAGGGAAGTTGTCGATAACGGAATACAGCCGCGAGCACGCGATGCCCGCGATCGCCGCCCAGACCACCATCGAGGACGCGAAGTCGGTGTTGAGCCCGCGCCGTTTGCATTCGGAGCTGATGACGAAGTCGGCGGCGAGAAAGCCCAGCGCCATCATCATGCCGTAGCTGTAGACGGTAATCGGGCCGAGCTTGAAGAGAACCGGAATCATCGAATGACATTATAATAGCGCGTCGGGGGGGCGAGACCAGCAGGCTATTTTCGAGCGCAAAATCGACGGGAGCTTAACTATGCGGGTGGTTCTACAGCGGGTGTCAGAGGCCGAGGTGCGGGTCGGCGACCGCGTCATCGGCAAAATCGGGCGCGGCTTCGTCGTCCTACTCGGGGTAGCGAAGGACGACACCGAGAAG
>Ga0210398_10001841_pt1 | contig 21317 bp, 13 predicted proteins | sample IncBWC4OmetaG_FD_161047 | JGI IMG/M metagenome (GOLD analysis project Ga0210398, IMG submission 161047) | Forest soil microbial communities from Barre Woods Harvard Forest LTER site, Petersham, Massachusetts, United States - Inc-BW-C-4-O | ecosystem: Environmental > Terrestrial > Soil >...
GCAATACGCGAAGTTCTCAAAATGGGCGACCCCCGGCTCCTGGCGGTGGCGCAGCCGGTAGGCGAATTCGGCACACCGGAGCTCGAAAACCTGCTGACCGATATGCGGGAGACCATGCGAAATCTCAATGGCGCGGGGCTCGCTGCGCCGCAAATCGGCGTCGGTTTGCGCGTGGTGATATTCGGTTTCGAGGAAAATCCACGCTACCCGGAAGCCGATCCGGTGCCCTATACGGTGCTCATCAACCCCGAGCTGACGCCGCTCGGGGACGTCCAGGACGAGGACTGGGAGGGGTGCTTATCGGTTCCCGGCATGCGCGGTTTGGTGCCGCGCTACCGCGAACTGCGCTACACGGGATTCGATGCGGCGGGAATGCCGATCGATCGCACGGTAAGGGATTTTCACGCGCGTGTCGTGCAGCATGAGGTCGATCACCTGAATGGAATTCTCTATCCACGCCGCATCCGCGACTTGCGTCAGTTCGGCTTCACGGATGTGCTGTTTCCGGGGGAAACCTTGCAGGACGATTAGTAGGTCGGTTTAGTGATTTTGAGCGGTGTGGCGCGAGTGCTCGAGCCGATCAATATCACATGCCGGCGCTCGTCGGACCGCGCCTGATTTTCTGCCCAGCGGCATTTGCTGTTTGTCTCCACCGTTCAGAATTCACACCGAAGAATGTAAGCCAAAGGGCTAGCGATCCTTCGCCGACAAGCCCAGGGACGAGGATTTGGGGAACGAGTAGACGGTCTCCGAGCGGCGGCCAGACGAATGCAAGATAGCCCAAGCCCGCCAGCGCGAGCAGGATACCAATAATCCTAGGAAGAAAGTTTGAGCGGAAAATGAGGTAGCCCGTCAAGAGGCAGTGGATTCCGAAAGGCACCAAAGCGAAGTCGTAACCGATATTGAAAGCGGCCGACGAGTGCGCGCCCCTGAATGAACCCAGGAGACCGAAAATAGTTCAGCGAGTTCACGGTCATCACGACGACCAAGATGAGCCTGAAAGCCGCGGCAAGCAAAGAGAGATCCTTGTTGACTGGCTTGAATAAATTATAGAAAAGGAGTGCCACACCGGTATCGCATACCATCGTAATGGCCATCTTGGCGACCGTAGCGTCCTTTGCGCCGCTCGGAGCTGCAATGAAAATGATTATGTACAGGACGCCCGCGATTCTGGCTCTAAGTCGCGGGGACGTACTTGCAATCCGCTTGATCATGTCCTGATGAAGGCTATTTGTCGGTTGTTGTCGGTGACGACTCTACTCCCGGTATCGCGAATGCTGCCGCCCGCATGAACATCACCGGCGAATTCACCCCGCCACGCCGAATTCAGTTTCGCCCCTCGCAGCCATCAGCCGCCTTGATATTACGCCCCAGCAGATACGCAGCCGACATTCTCCATCATTTCCCTTAATTCAGCGCTGAATCCGGGGCAGCTGCCAATGACCCGATACAACTGATTGGGCCCCCGAAATGTCACCGGGGGAGCCGAATGCCTGTTTGGAATATCGATCTGCCACTCCCCTCGGCTGGAGTTCAGTTTGAGACGGGAGTTCCCGAAAACGTCGAAGCGATAGTCCACAAGTTGCAACGAAGGATCCATGCCGTGCATCTTTTCAACGATATCTTGATTCAATGTCGCCGTGATCGACCAAATGTAGGCGATGAGTGCACTCCAAGCCACCCCCACACCTAGCCCCGTTCCCAACTTTTGCCAGCCACCCAAAGCGACGACCGTGACGACTACGATGACAAAGATCGCGAGAGGCGAACGCCAAAAGCCTCGGATTGAAAAGAATCCTATTCGCTCCATTTGATAAGCGTCCTCGTTGCCCCGCCGCGGAACCGCCTGGCCGTTATACGCATGGTCGGATCAATTGCCATCGCCCAAGTCTGCCGCTGCTCGCTGCCGGCAGCGAGTAGCGGCTTTGCCAAAGCACGACTACATCACGAAATGGCGCGCCTTGGCCGGTGTTGCCGGTGGCGACTCTACTCCCGGTATCGACCCGTTGCAGGCAATCGCGACCGTCGGCTTCCGAGCCACCAAATCGCGAACTTTCCCAAAAACGTTATGGGAAAGTTTCTTATCGATCGTCACGTCGGCGGAATTGGCTGAGGGGCGCCCGGCTTATATGCAAAGCATATGTAAGAAATCCCGACCGCGAAGACATATAGCAGCCCCGGAAGAACTCCCTCTCTAGGGACAGCTTTTATTGGACCGCCTGTTACAAGGAAAAACGCTGTTCCTAGAACAACAACTACAGTTCCCGGACCTGCATAGCCGATTCTCACCACTTAGAATCCTAAAGTCAGCCTCATTTACCGTGCCCCATGCGCTCTCCTAGCACCTAACTATTGATTGACGACAGAATCGCCGTAGTGAAATGCGAAACATATGCGTTAGCGTACCGTAGGCCGGGAACGGCCGCTTCGTGGCGGAGATTTCGTGCCTTTGCGGGGCAAGAAAAAATGCCGTGAATCGCACAAAATCGCAATGCCCCGGCTTGTAATTACAGAATGCCTGGGATCAACGCCTTCACCCGTCGCCGGTACTCGGGGTACTCCTCAGGGAAGGTCTCCATCATCAGCTTTTCTTCCACGCGGATTTTGAGCCAATAGCTGGCAAAAATTAGCACGACCATGAATAACGAGATCCCCTTGTCCAGGGCCAGCCCAGTGCCGGCGACAGCCAGAATCAGGCCAGTGTAGATGGGATGGCGAACGATCCGGTATGGTCCCTTCACCACTAGCTCATGCTGCTCTTTCACCTGTGGCACGCTGCTCCAGTTGCGGCCCAGCGCCACACGCGCCCAGATGGCGAAAACGGCGCCCAGAACCGTGATGGCCAGCCCAGCCGCATCGAGCGCAAGCGAGTGTGGCCACAGAGGTTCTTTAATCCAGCTCTCCGGCAGCACGTGCATCTTGAAGAGCGCCACGCCGATCAGGACCGGCAGATACGGGGTCAGGCTGTTCAAGCCCTCCGCCCTGTGCGATGTCGGCTTGGACATGCGCCATCCCCAGACCCACACCAGTACCAACGCGCCCCAGGCGCAGCCAAACGCGATACGAAAAAACAGGTCCACACCGCTCTCCCCTTTTGATGCACTCCATACTACGCAATGCCGAAGCCCGTCGTCCCCCAGTTCGTCGCGCTGCACTGAAACCATCGACCCCTGCAGCCAGCCACGTCAGGGAGCTACTGAAGAGAGCAACTAACTCAATCTGTTGCTCTTCTGCGTGAGCGCCTCCAAGAAACTCTTACGGAGCGCCGTCGCCCTTTCTTTAAGCCCCATGTTTTCTGCAGCTCGCTCTACAAAATCGTAAGAAAGCGATTTTGGACGCCGAAGCGATCGGCGACGGCGCGCAAAGCGCGAGGGCCAGGGCGGCCCGAGTCAAATTCGTTGTGCTCGACGTAATTCGTTGTACTCGGGAAACTCGCGATACCGATTCATGCCTCTGCTTCTTTCCTTCTCAGCGTCGACACGCTCAAGGTCATAATGCCGAGAGCCAACGAAAGACGTTCAGCGCAAATTGCTTATCGTCGTTCCCCGGAGCATTCATGCCCATCTTGAAGCCGAGCGGATCCACTTGGGCGGAAAGAAGCGCAGCCTCGCCGAACATCACCACTCTGCCCCTCCCGAACGTCATCGCGATCGCTTGAGCGTGGCCGCGCGCCGAGTGTCTGATCGAGCGCGACTGCCAATCATATGCGTTATCGTCCATGCGAAGAACGGGAACTGCCCCCGCAGGGACGGACATCGATTGGCCGGTGAAGGTCACGACGGTGTTAATTCGTTCTGCCGGAGTCCGGCCGTCCGTGATCGGGCAGGCGGTCAGCAAACCGTTTGCGCGGCTGAATAGAAGGACCTCGTTGTCCCACCCAAAGTGGTTTTTGTCGTCACGGGCGAACGCCAGATACATCGTGACCCCGAAACTCTGCGCCAGTTGCCTGGCGGCGGAGGCAAAGGGCACATGATCGGCGACGAGAAGCAGCGAGCCGCCGTCTTGCACCCATGTGGCCAGGGCCGCGTCTTCGTCCTGCGTGAACGCGGCGCGGCCTTCATGTCCGTCGGGCCCAAGTGCGTTCGCAATCACAAGAATTCGCAAGCCGGCCAGCGACGCCGCAGTGAAGGCAGACGACCGCTGGTTGACGCTGTAGCCGTCGTTCCGCAGGAGTTCCGCGAGCGGTTGATATCGTCCGGTCGGCGTGTGGAAGTTGCGATGGCCCACGTCGAATGTGACCCGAGGGCCGTCACTCGCAACGAAGTCGGGATGCGCCACCGACAGATCGAAGCTCGTATCGGAGCGTTGCCCGACCGAGTCGTACCAATAGACAAAACCGAGACCGGCGGCGATAACGCAAGTAACGCCTCCGACTATCCACAGAGCGATGCGAGGGGCGGCGCGCATGAAAAAGTCTCCCGTGAAAGAACAATCATTGGTACGACGGGCTTCGAACCCATGAATCACCTATTGTTGTTTGCCGTGAATCAATGGGCGTTCGACTGCAGCCAACAACGCCAGGAAGGTCCTGGTCCATGCATTACCCAGTTGGACCAGGAAAGTTGCAACTTTCGGGAGCGTGGGATCACGAATACGAGGGCTTATCCCAAGAACGGATCCTGCCGATTTGGCTTACCTTTGAGCACCGTGAAAAATGCAGCGATTCCGCATGAAAGGCCTATGGGGATGGCAAGCGTCGCGGCACTGCTCTTCCGTGCCGAGTAGCCTCACGCGGCGTCGAAAATAATGACCCCTCGCCCTTGCTTGCCCGCGTTCAAATCCGCAAACGCCCGCGGCGCCTCGTCGATCGAATAAGTCCGCGTAATCAGTTCGTCGAGTTTCAACCGTCCGCTGCGATACAGACCGATTAACCGCGGAAAATCCAGCTGCGGCCGCGCTCCGCCGTACATGCTTCCCGTGAGCGTTTTCTCCGTGGTCGCAACTTGTTGCGCGCCCAGGACGATTTGATCTTTGGGACCGGCAATACCCACGATGACCGCAGTGCCGCCGCGCCGCAGTACGCCCCACGCCATTTCCGAACTCCTGCCGTTTCCGACGCAATCAAAAGCGTAATCTGCGCCGCCGCCGCATAGCTTGAACAAATCCTTGGCGGCATTCGCCTGACCGGTGATGTTATAGCCGTGCGTCGCGCCGAACTGCTTGGCCATCTCGAGCTTCTCATTGCTGGTGTCGACGGCGACGATCATGCCGGCACCGGCGATGGCGCAGCCCTGCACGGCGTTCAATCCCACGCCGCCGCAGCCGATAATGACCGCGATCGAACCGGCCTCGACCTTGGCGGTGTTGACCGCGGCACCAACACCCGTCATCACTCCACAGGCGATCAATGCCGCGCGATCAAGAGGCATGCTGGGGTCGATTTTGACCACATTGTCCATATGAACGGTCGCATATTCAGCCATGACGCCGCAGCCACAGAACACATTCAGATCTTGACCCTTCGAATCGCGGGTACGGACGGTGCCGTCGGGCAACGTGAACAATGCCTTCAAAGATTGAACGCAGAGTTGCGGGCGGCCGGTCTGGCAATAGTGGCAATGTCCGCACATGCTCACGAATGAACTCACCACATGATCGCCGACCGCATAATTGTCGACGCCATCGCCGACCGCGACGATGACTCCCGCGCCTTCGTGGCCCAGAACTAACGGCAAGGGATAGTTGATGGTGCCGTTGGTCGCGGACAAGTCGCTATGGCAAACGCCGCAGGCAGCTATGCGCACGGTCACCTCTCCATGCAAAGGTGCTGCGACTTCGATTTGTTCAACCAAGACCGGCTTGCCGACTTCGCGCGCCAGAACTGCTTTCGCCAATTGAGCCATTGAGTGTTTCCTATTCGCGGGTGAGCGCAGCATAGCGCTGTAAATGTGTATCACTGTCGCCGAACATTAATTCGGCCGCGGTCAGGCGTTTGAACCAATGGCTGACAACGAGTTCATCGGTCATGCCCATACCCCCGTGCAATTGGACCGCCTGCTGGCCGACGAAGCGCGCGGACTGACCGATGACAGCCTTGGCCGCCGACAGGGCGCGTCGGCGCTCGGGTACATTCGCATCCATGCAGCGCAGGGCCGCCAGGTAACTCATCGACCGAGCTTGCTCGAGATGAATCAGCATGTCGGCAATGCGATGCTGCAAGGCCTGAAACCGGCCGATCGGCACACCGAATTGCTGACGTGACTGCACGTAGGTCACGGTGGCATCGACGAGGGCCTGCATGATGCCGACGGCCTCGGCACAGAGGGCTGCTAACCCGCTATCCAGCGCTGCCTCGATCATCGGCAGCGCGCCGCCTTCGGCACCGAGCCTGTTGCCGGCGGGCACTTCCACGCCTTTTAGATACACGTCCGCGGCGCGCTGACCGTCGATGGTCGGATACAAGTCCAGTTTCAATCCCTTCGCGTCGCGAGGAATGCGAAATAGCGAGATGCCTTTCGCGTCCCCGGGCTCACCGGAAACGCGGGCGGATACGAGCAAGATATCCGCGGCGCCGGCGTGCATGACCACCGTCTTGTGGCCATCGAGCGTATACGCATCCTCTGATTTGCGTGCACGCGTGCTTACCCACTGCGACTCAAAGCGCGACCCGGGCTCATAGTGAGCAAGCACGGTGATGGCATCGCCGCTCGCCATGCGCGTCAACAGATCCACGGCCGCGGCATCGTCGACACAGGCGCGCAGCACCGCGGTCGCGATCACCGCGCTGCTCAAAAAGGGTTCGAGCAGCAGGCTTTTTCCGCACGCGCCCATGACACTCAAGGTCTCCAGCGGGCCAAACCCCAGGCCGCCCTGATCCGCCGGCACATTGAGCGCCAGCACTCCGAGCTCGCCCAATCCGGCCCAAACCGCCTTGTCCCAACCGGTCGCGGAGGCATTGATGGTGCGAAATTTTTCGAACGTGTATTGATCGGTCAGATAACGATCGACCGTCTCGTGCAGCTGCTGCTGCTCTTCGCTGAATTCAAAGTTCATGGTGTGGCGCTCTTAAAGACCAACGATCATCTTGGAAATAATGTTCTTCTGAATTTCGTTGGTGCCGCCGAAAATCGACAGCTTGCGCAGATTCATGTACGCCGCCGCGAGCGTCGCGGCATAGCGCGGACCCGCTGCCTCGTGCGTCGGGTCCGCTTGCCATCCTGCTGCCATGGCTTCGCGGCGAAACGGCAACGCATAGGGGCCAACCGCCCGCATCAAGAGTTCGGAGATCCGCTGCGCGATCTCGGTGCCCCGGATCTTGAGAATGGACGCCTCCGGTCCCGGCGCCTTGGAGCCGCGCTCTTGAGACAGCACACGCAGATTGGTGATTTCCAGCGCCCACAGGTCGATTTCGACTTGCGCGATATGCGCGGCGAACAAAGGATCGTCGATGAGCGGGCGCCCATTCTTGACTTCGCTGGCCGCGATGCGCTTCAGCCGCGAAAGTTCGCGCTTCGCGCCGCCGATGCCGGCGATATTGGTGCGTTCGTGTCCGAGCAGAAACTTTGCGTACGTCCAGCCCTTGTTTTCGTCCCCAATGCGATTTTCGACCGGCACCTTCACATCCTCGAACCAAATCTCATTCACCTCGTGGCCGCCGTCCAGGAGCGTGATGGGCCGCACCGTGATCCCCGCGCTCTTCATATCGATCAACAGAAAACTGATGCCGGATTGCTGCTTGGCCGCCGCGTCGGTGCGCACGAGGCAAAAAATCCAGTCGGCATATTGACCCAGCGTGTTCCAAGTCTTCTGGCCGTTGACGACGTAATGCTCGCCTTGCAAAACCGCGCGGGTCTTGAGCGATGCCAGGTCGGAGCCCGCGCCGGGCTCGGAGTAACCCTGGCACCACCATTCGGCGCCGGAACTGATCGGCGGTAGAAATCGTTGCTGCTGGGCCGCATTGCCGAACGCCATGATCACCGGCGCCACCATCTTGGTGCCGAAGGGAATCAGCCGCGGCGCGCCCCCCTGCGCCGTCTCCTCGTCGAAAATATATTGCTGCACGGCATTCCAACCAGGACCGCCGAACTGCTTGGGCCAACCGACCCCTCCCCAGCCCCGCTCGTGCAGCGTTCGCTGCCACAGCACATGATCCTCGCGGCTCAATTCGTAGCCGTTTAGAACCTTGTCGCGGATCGTCGTGGGAAGCTTTTCCCTCAGGAAGGCGCGAACCTCCTCGCGGAAGGCCTGCTCCTCTTCAGTAAATTCTAGACGCATGGGGAGTTTCCGTTTAAGTTCTGTTCTGCAGAACAGAATTTAATTCTGAAATGGTGCAAAATTATGGAGAGGGGGATGAGGGCTTGTCAATGTTGCTGAGCAAGAAGCCGAACATATCCGCGGTCACGGCGGCAGCCAAAGCCGACCGCCATTTCGTGAATGCGTTGGGCCGAGGCCTCGAAGTCCTAGCCTGTTTCCGCCACGGCGATCGTATGCTCGGCAACCAGGATCTTGCTCGCGCCTGCGGCCTGCCGAAGTCGACCGTCTCTCGCCTGACCAACACGCTCACCAAGCTCGGTTACCTGGTGTACGTCGAGGACAGCGCCAAGTACAGCTTAGGGATAGCAACCTTAAGCCTCGGCAGCGCCATGCTGGCGCGCCTGGACATCCGCAAGCTCGCGCATCCTCGCATGCAGGAATTGGCGGAATTCGGTCAGTGCATGGTGAGCCTGGGCACGCGCGACCGGTTGTCCATGCTGTACATCGATGTCGTGCGTGGCTCCGGTGCGGTCACCTTGAGCTTGGATATGGGCGCGCGCATCCAAATCGCGACTTCGGCGATGGGGCGCGCCTACATGACCGCCGTGACGGAAGCCGAGAGAAGCGAAATCATGGAAAGGGTGCGCGAGCTGGTTCCCGACGATCGTTGGCTGGAAATCAAAGCGGGCGTCGAGCGCGCGATGCGCGACATCCGTGAGCTGGGCGTATGTTGCTCATTTGGCGAATGGCAGAAGGATGTCAATGGCATCGCCGTGCCGGTGCGGCCCGGAGGCGGGCTGCCGCCGATGTCTATCAATTGCGGTGCGCCCGCCTACATGGTTTCGAAAGACTTCCTGCTGGAAAAGGTTCGCACCAAACTGATCGCGCTGGCCAATGAATTGGAAACCTCGCTCGGCACCTTGTCCGACTCTTGAGGCATAGCCGCTAGGGCATTGCGGCAGACTTGGCAGGCTTGCGCGGATTTTGCAGCTCGTCGGAAGACCATCCGCCGCCCAGATCGCCAATGAGCGACACCGCATCGAGCAGGCGCTGCTGCGCAACGTTCAGAGCGGTCTCTTCGATGCTCAATTGCGTCGCCTGGGCGGTGGCGGCGGTGGTGTAATCGACGGTCCCCGCCCGGTATTCGTTGAGCGCAATCTCGGATCCGCGGGTGGCATCGCGCACGGCGGAGTTCAGCACTTCACCTTGTTCGGCGAGAATGCGCAGGCCCGCAAGATCGTCCTCGACATTTTGCAAGGCCTTGAGCACGGTGCCGCGATAGTTCGCGACGCTGGCATCGTAGGCGGCCTTCGCCGCGGCCACTTGGGCGCGGGTTAATCCGCCCTGGAACAAGTTCTCGGTCGCATTCGCCCCCAGCGACCATATGTTGTTTGCGGCGTGCAGCAGCCCCGCCAGCGGCGATTGCGAAAAGCCATCCGCGGCCGAGAGCGTCAGCGTCGGATAATACGCCGCTTCGGCGACGCCAATCGCGGCATTGGCCGCAGCCATCTGCCGCTCGGCGACGGCTATATCGGGCCGACGTTGCAGCAACGTGGACGGCACCCCCGCCGGCACCGACGGCAACGTCGGCACCTGGGTGCTATGCGCAATATCGAGGTCTTCGGGATTCTTGCCGACCAGCACGGCAATCGCGTGCGCGAACTGCGCACGTGCGACTCCCAGCGCAATCAGACTCGACTGGGCATTTTCCAACTGGGTGCGCGCGGTGATGACATCGGACGGCGGTGTGGTGCCCGCCGTACCCTGGTTGCTCACCACGCGCAGAGATTCCGTGAAGGCCGTGACCGTCCGTTGCAATAGATCAATGTTCGCGTCGGTCACCCGCAATCCGATAACAGCGGTTGCAAGCGCGGTCTGCTCTGAGAGCGTGGCGTTCGCGAGAGTCGCGGCGCTCGCCTGCGCCGTCGCTTTGCTCGCTTCAATATTGCGGCGTACGGCGCCCCACAGATCGGGCGCCCAGCTGGCGTTGCCCTCGAGAGATCCGGCGTTCACCACTCCCCCGGCACCGGGCGCGTTCAAGCCGCTCGCACCGCGCTGCCTGGTTACTGAGCCGGTAATCCCGACCGTCGGGAACAAGGCGCTGCGGGCGACCTGCACCTCGGCCAACGCCTCCTGATAGTTGGCATAGTCCTGACGCACAGTCTGGTTGGAGACCGACACCGTCGGTTCCAGTTCATCGAGCAAGGGATCGTTGAACGCGGTCCACCAGTCACCTTTAGGTTGGTCGGCCGCGGGCGCAGCCACCGTCCAGCCGTCCAGTTCCTTGTACTGGGTGGGCGTCGGCACGGGCGGGCGGTGATAGTTGGGGCCGACCAGGCAGCCACCGAGCAGCAGCGCGAGCGAGAACGCCAGCGCTTTTGGGAGAATGTTCATGTCGATGCGCTCGCGTCCAATTGTCGATTCCACGGCAGCGTGGCAGACCACCGGACCAGCCTGACGCGCAAGCGGTCGAGGTAGAGGTAAATCACCGGTGTCGTGTACAGAGTAAACACCTGGCTCAGGAGCAAGCCGCCCATGACCGTGATGCCCAGCGGCTGGCGCAGCGAGGCGCCCTGACCGATGCCGATGGCCAATGGAACCGCGCCCAGCACGGCGGCAGCGGTGGTCATCATAATGGGCCGCAAACGCAGCACGGCCGCATCGTGGATGGCCTGCCGCGGCTCAATCCCGTCGCGCTGCTGATGAATGGCGACGTCGATCATCATGATTGCGTTTTTCTTCACGATGCCGATCAACAGAATGATGCCGATCATGGCGATGACCGAGAACGGCGTGCCGAAGATCAGCAGCGCCAAGGTAGCGCCGATGCCCGCCGACGGCAGCGTCGACAGGATGGTGATGGGATGCACCGTGTTCTCGTAGAGGATGCCGAGCACGATGTACACCGCCACCAATGCGGCGAGAATCAGCAGCGGCATGGTCGACATCGACTGGGCATACACCGACGCGGCGCCGGCAAAAGTGCCGTGGATGGAGGCCGGCAGGCCCAATTCCCGCGAAGCTTCCGCGATCTGCGCCGTGGCGTTGCTGAGTGAACCGCCTTGCGGCAGGTTGAACGAAATGGTGGCGGCCACCAAACCGCCCTGATGGCTGACCTGAGTGGCGGTGTGGTTGCTGATGGACGACGCCAGCGCGGCGAATGGCACCAGTGTTTCCCCCGCCGTGCTATCCGCGCTGCCGCTGGAACTGCCGCCCTTGGAATTGGCAATCGAATTGGTCAGCTGATTGGCCTCGGCGTTGGCATTGAGCGAATTGGTGTTGGACGCGGCGCTCGGCGACGATACCGCCGTCACGGCGGTGACTGCTTTCACGGTGCTGCTCGGCGCCTGCGTCTGCTGAGTGCCGCTCGGGTTGCCCGCTGCGGTGCTGAAACGGATGCGATCGAGCGCCTGCGGGTACTGCCAATACGTGGGCGCCACCTCCATCACGACGAAGTATTGGTTGAGTTGATTGAAGATGGTCGACACGGTGCGTTGACCGAAGGCGTCGTACAGGACATTGTCGATCTGGTTCGGCGCAAAGCTATAGCGCGCCGCGGTCGCGCGATCCATGTTGACATAGAGCTGCAAGCCGTTCTGCTGCAGGTCGGAGTTGACGTCAGTCAGAGCGGCAGAGTCCTTGCCGAGTGCGGTCACGAGCTTCGGCACCCAGGTATACAAGGCGTTGGGATCGTCGCTGGTCAGCGTGTACTGATATTCAGCCGCGGATTGGCGGCCGCCAATCCGCAGGTCCTGTGCAGCTTGCAGGAATAGCCTTGCACCGGACACGGCATTGAGCTTCGGGCGCAGACGCGCGACGACCTGCGTCGCGGACAGCTTGCGCTGCGCCAAAGGTTTTAATTCAATGAACACATTGGCAGTATTGAGCGCGCGGCCGCCGGTGAAACCTGCCACCGAGGCAACCGCGGGATCTTGCTCAACGATGCCCTGCAATTGCGCCAGTTTCTGTTCCATCGCCTGGAACGAAATGCTTTGATCAGCAATGATCTGACCGTTCAAGATGCCGTTGTCCTGCTCCGGAAAGAAGGTCGATGGCAGAAGCTTGAATAAAAACACATTGAGCACGACCAAGCCAATGAGGGTCAATCCGACAGTGAGCGCGTGATCCAGCACGATGTCGAGAGAGCGCGCATAGGCATTCTTGAAGCGTTCGAACTGGCGCTCGGACCAGACCGCCACGCGGGACTGTGAATGCAGCGCCTTACCGCGCTTCAAGAGATAGGCCGCCATGGTCGGCGTGACGGTGAGCGAAATCACCAGCGAAATGAGAATCGCGATCGACAGCGTCACGGCGAATTCGTGGAAGAGTAAGCCGATGGTTCCGGGCATCAACAGGATCGGCGTGAACACCGCGATCAACGACAGGCTCATCGAAATGACGGTGAAGCTTACTTCGGCGCTGCCGCGCAGGGCGGCCTCCTGCGGGTCCATGCCCGATTCGACATGCCGTACGATATTCTCAAGAACTACCACCGCATCGTCGACCACGAAGCCGGTGCCGATGGTGAGCGCCATCAGCGAGAGATTGTCGATGCTGTAGCCGAGCAGGTACATCGGCCCGAAGGTGCCGATGATGGACAGCGGCAGGGCCACGGCCGGCACCAGGATGGCACGCGGCGATTGCAGGAATACGAACACCACGCCGATCACCAGCAGCACCGCGATGAACAGCGTGCGCTCGGTGTCGTGGACCGCGTTGTTCACGGATTGAGAGCGGTCCACGGCGATGTCGACGTGGACATTGTGCGGCAAGGTGGCCTCGACGGAGGGAAGCACCTTGCGGATCTGCGCCACTGTCTTGACAATGTTGCCGCCCGGCAGCGGATAGACGATGACCAGCACCGCATCCTTGCCGTTGTAGAGTCCGGCATTGCGGATATTCTCCGCGCCGTCTTCGACGTCAGCGACGTCGCGCAGCAGCACCGGTGCGCCGTTGCGGTAGGCGACGACCAGATCGCGGTAGGGCGCGGCCTTGTTGATCTGATCGTTGGACAAGACCTCGAAGCGCTGCTCGCCTTGGTCGATGTGGCCCTTGGCGCTGTCGGCGTTGGCGGCGGCAATCGACGCGCGCACATCCTCCAGGCCGATGCCGTAGCTGTTGAGCTTGTCGGGCTGCAACTCCACGCGCACCGACGGCAGGGCACTGCCGCCGAGCGTGATCTGCCCGACGCCGTCGACCTGCGACAATTGCTGCTGCAGCACCGAATCGGCTGAATCGTACAGTTGCGCGCGGGTAAGCGTTTCCGAAGTCAGCGCGAGCACCATGATAGGAGTATCGGCCGGGTTGAACTGGCGGTAAGTCGGATTGTTGCGCAGCGTGCTCGGCAGGTCCGCGCGCGCCGCCTGGATGGCAGCCTGCACATCGCGGGCGGCGCCGTTGATGTCGCGGCTCAAGCCGAACTGGATGACGATGCTCGCTGCGCCGACGGTGCTCGTGGAGGTGAGTTCGTTGACGTCCGCGATCGTTCCCAGGCGCCGTTCTAGGGGCTCCGCCACCGTCGAGGCCATGATCGAAGGGCTGGCGCCCGCCATGTTTGCCTGCACCACAATAACGGGGAAGGTGACATTCGGCAGCGGCGCGACCGGCAAGTGGAAATAGGCCAGCGTTCCCGACAGCAGGATGGCAACCGCCAACAGGGTGGTGGCCACGGGGCGTTTGATGAACAGGCCCGGAATGCTCATGGCACGGGTTCGGACGCGGTTTCATCGCCCTTGCGCCCGAAGCGCAAGGCGAGACGGTCGAAGAACAGATAGATCACAGGCGTGGTGAACAGCGTCAAGAGCTGGCTGACCGCCAGTCCGCCGATGATGGCAAGTCCCAGTGGCCGGCGCAGCTCGGAACCCGTACCGGTGCCGAGCAGCATGGGCAACGCGCCGAGCATCGCCGCCAAGGTGGTCATCAGAATGGGCCGAAAGCGAAGCAACGAGGCTTGAAAGATAGCCTCGTGCGGCGGCTTACCGTGTTGCCGCTCCGCCTCGAGCGCGAAATCGACGATCATGATGGCGTTCTTCTTGACGATGCCGATCAACAGCACGATGCCGATGATGCCGATCACTCCTAGATCCTGGCCGGCAATCATCAATGCCAGCAACGCACCAATGCCCGCCGAGGGCAGCGTCGAGAGAATTGTCACCGGGTGGATGAAGCTTTCATAGAGCACGCCGAGCACGATGTACACGGCGACGAGGGCTGCGATTAGCAAGAACACTTCGCTCGACAACGAATCCTGAAAGGCCTGCGCGGCGCCCTGGAACGACGATGTAATCGACGGAGGCAGGTGCACGGCCTTCTCCGCCTGATTGATCTCGTCCACCGCCTTGCTGAGCGAGGCATCCGTCGCCAAATTGAACGAGATGGTCACCGCGGGAAACTGCGCCAGATGGCTGATGACCAGCGGCGACTTGGTGATCTTGATGCTGGCGATGGCCTTGAGTGGGACCTGGCCGCTGCTGCTGGTCTGGCTCGGCAGGTACAGGTTGCCGAGGGACTCGAGGGTCGGCAGGCTTTCCGGCTTCGCCACCAAGATCACGCGGTACTGGCTGGACTGATCGAAAATAGTCGACACGATGCGCTGTCCCAGCGTGTCGTACAGTGCGTTGTCGACGGTCGCCGCCGTAATGCCGTAGCGCGCCGCCAACTGCCGGTTGAGTTCGACGTTGACGCTCAAGCCATCGTTGTCGAGGTCACTGGTGACGTCGGTGATCGAGGAGATCTTTTTCATGCGCGCGATCAGTGCCGGCACGTATTGCTGGAACGCCTCCTGACTCGGCCCGCGCAATACGAACTGGTACTGGTTCGGCGACACCGTGGTGTCGAGGGTCAAGTCCTGTTCGGGTTGTAGATACAGGCGGATGCCCGAGACGTCCGCGACCTCGCCCTGCAAGCGCCGGGCGATGACGTCGGCGGTCGACGAACGATCGTCGCGCGCCTTGAGATTGATCAAGAAGCGGCCGTTGTTGAGCGTGGTGTTAGTACCGTCGATCCCGACATACGAGGTCAGTCCTGTGACGTCCGAGTCTTTGAGGATGGCCTCCGCGAGGGCCATCTGCCGCTCCACCATGGCGGTGTACGACACCGAGTTGTCGGCGACGCTGATGGCTTGGATGACGCCCACGTCCTGAACCGGGAACAGGCCCTTGGGAATCGTGATGTACAGAATCACGGTCAGTACCAAGGTGCCGAGAAAAACCAGCAGCGTCAGCGTCTGGCGCGCCATCACCAGCTTGAGCCCGCGCTCGTAGGCGGCCAGAAGCTTGTTGAACAGCCGTTCGCTGAACTGCTCGAAGCGGCTTTGCTTGCGCTCGGCGCTCGAGCGCAACAGGCGGGCGCACAGCATGGGCACCAAGGTCAGGGACACCACGGCGGAGATCACGATGGTGACCGCGAGGGTGACTGCGAATTCGCTGAACAACCGCCCGATGACGCCGCCCATGAACAGCAGCGGGATTAGCACCGCGATCAGCGAGACCGTCAGCGAGACGATGGTAAAGCCGATTTGGCCGGCGCCCTCGAGGGCCGCTTGCAGCGGTGTCTTGCCCTCCTCCAGATAGCGCACGATGTTCTCGATCATGACGATCGAGTCATCGACCACGAAGCCTGTGGCGATGATCAGCGCCATCAGCGACAGATTGTCGATCGAGTAGTGCAGCTGGTACATCATCGCCAGAGTGCCGACCAGCGACACCGGCACGGAAATGCTCGGAATGATGGTAGCCGGCACGTTGCGCAGAAACACGAAGATCACGAGCACCACGAGCACGATGGCGAGGCCCAGCTCGAATGCGGCATCCGACACCGAGGAGCGGATCACGGTGGTGCTGTCGGCGACGATTTCGACGGTCATGCCCGCCGGCAGCGTGGACTCGAGCTGCGGCAGCTGCTTCTTGATCTCATCGACGGTGGCGATCACGTTGGCGCCGGGCTGGCGCTGCACATTGAGAACGATGGCCTGCGTCTTGTCGTACCAAGCACCCTGCTCGGTGTTCTGCGCGGCCTGGCTGACGCGGGCGACATCGCGCAGGTACACCGGCGCGCCGTTTTGGTAGGAAATGACCGTGTCGAGATAATCCTGCGGATCCTCAATCTGGTCGTTGCCGTTGATCGTGTAGTCGAGTTTCGGACCGTCGATGTTGCCCTTCGGCTGGCTGACATTGACGTTCGCGATCAGCGATCGCAAATCGTCGATGCTCAGTCCGTAGGCGGCCAGTTTCTGCGGATCGGCCTCGACCCTGACCGCCGGCACATTGCCGCCCGCGGGCGTGACCAGTCCCACTCCCGGCACCTCGGAAATCTTCGCCCCGAGCCGATTGTTCGCGACATCCTGCAACTGTGTCAGCGACATCGAATTGGACGTGACCGCCAGGGTGAGGATGGGCTGATCGGCCGGATTGATCTTGGCGTAGGTCGGCGGAGCCGGTAATCCCGCAGGCAACAAGCTGTTGGCCGCGTTGATCGCTTCCTGCACATTCTGCTGGGCGACGTCGAGATTGAGCGCCAGATTGAATTGCAAGGTGATGATGGAGGCGCCGGCAGAACTGTTCGACGTCATTTGCTGCAAGCCTGGAATCTGGCCCAGCTGTACTTCCAACGGTGCTGTCACGGTGGTCGCCATCACCGTGGGACTTGCGCCTGGATAGAAGGTCTGTACCTGGATCGTCGGATAGTCGACGTCAGGCAGAGATGAAATCGGCAGAAAGCGCACCGCGACCAGACCCACCAGCACCAGCGCGACCATCAGCAGCGAGGTCGCCACCGGCCTGAGGATGAACAGGCGGGAAATGTTCACCGGATCGTGCCCGACGCTTAGGACGCCGCTGAGCCGGACGCGCCGGCGTGCGAGCGCTTCGCGCCGGGCGCTGGCGCCGGCGCCGGCGCACCGCCTGCAGTCGGCTTCGCCCCTCCGATCTTGATCTTGGCGCCGTCGCTCAAACGATCCATGCCGTCGGTGACCACGATCTGACCCGCCGCGAGCCCCGTGAGGATCACGGTATTCTTTCCGTCGCTTGGGCCGAGCGTCACCTTGTGCACCGAAACCGTCTGGTCGGCGTTGACCAGGTACACATAGTCTCCCGGCGCACCGCTCAGCGCCGCCGCCGTCGGCACCAGCACGGCTTTTTGCAGCGTGTCGACCAATAAATTGACGTTGACGAATTCGTTAGGAAACAGGGCCTCGTCATCATTGGCGAAGATGGCACGCAGGCTCACCGTGCCGGTGCTGGTGGCCATCTGATTGCTGATCGCGTAGAGCGATCCGGTGGCGAGCTGCTGGCTGTTGTCGCTATTGAAGACCGTGACTGCCAGTTTGCTGCCGGAATTGAAGCGCTGTAGCACCCGGCTGAGCGAGTTCTGCGGCACCGTGAACTGCACTGTGGTGGGTTTCATGGTCGTGATGGTGACGATACCGGGCGACGTCGACGGGGTGACGTAGTTGCCGGGATCCACCAGGCGCAGGCCCACCCGCCCGGCTACCGGCGCCGTGATGTGGCAGTAAATGAGATCGAGATCGAATTGAGCGATATTCGCGCGGTCGGCCTCGACTGCCGCCTCGCCCTGTTGAACCAGGAACTTTTGATCCTCAAAGGTCTGCTCGGCGATAGATTTCTGTTGGTTCAACTGGGTAAAACGCGCGAGGTCGGCGCGCGCCTGCGCCAGGCTCGCTTGGTCCTTGGCGAGCTGCGCTTCGGCCTGTTGCTTGTCGATTTGGAACTGACGCGGATCGATTTGCGCCAGGAACTGACCCTTCGCCACATCCTGGCCTTCCGTGTAGCCAACCGCCGTAAGGTAGCCGCTCAGCTGCGGCAATACATTGACCGTCGCGATCGGCGTCACCGTGCCGAGTTCGCTTAAGGTTTCCGGCATGTCGCCGAGCGTTGCCGTGGCGGTGCTCACGACCTGCGGCGGCGTCGAGGCTTTTGGTTTGTTGGCGCCGAAGAGATGGAAAAGAACCAGGACCAGCAGCACGAGTCCGACGATTCCTACAATGAGCCGTACTCGATTCTTACGTGGGCGTGGGGCAACATTCAGCGCATCCGCGCTCATAGGGCTTCTTCGTGATTCAGATCAGATGACTTCGAACACAGCGGCAAAGATTCGTTCACCGCGACTATTGCGCGGACGCGGCGAGACTCAGGCGACCGGCCCAATTGGCGGCAAAACTCGCGCACCCGCACGCCAATCGGTCGGCGATTGTCCGGTCCAGCGGCGAAATGCTCGCGTGAAACAGCTTCCAGCGGAGAATCCGAGCAAATACGTGACTTCGCTGACGCTGTGTCGCGGCGCGCTCAAGTAAGCCAGCGCCAATGCGTAGCGGGTGTCGTCGAGTATTTCTTTATAGGTTGTGCCGCATTCGCCTAATTTTCGCTGCAACGTACGCGCGCTCATATTGAGAATTTCCGCGATGTCCTCCTGCGAGGGTTCGCCGTGCGCCAATCGTTGCGTCAAGACCTCGCGCACGCGCACTTCGATATTGTCGCGCTCGAGCTGCGACAGATATTGAAGGGCAATCGCGTCATTGTGCCGAGCCAGTTCCGGGTTGCCGCCGTCGAGCCGTCGCTCAACGCTCTCTCGATCGAATACCAATCGGGTCTCAGGTGCATCGAACATCAAGGGCGCGCGCAGCAGGTTCTCGAAGTCATCTAGCTTTTCAGGCGGCGAGCGCCGAAATTCGATCCGCAGCGGCGAATATTCCCGCCCGATCAGCGAGCGGCACATCCGTAAATAGAGTCCCACCACCGCATCGATTGGCGCATCGCCCAAATCGGTGGTGGGAGAGATGATGAAGTGATACTCGGAACCGCGCAAAAAGAACTGATAGTCCACCGCATCGCTGACGATGTGACAATAACGCTGCGCCCGCTGGAAGGCTTCCTTCAAGGTAGAACTCGCCGACATCCCGTAGCTCATGGCATGAAAGCTGGTCGGTCTGATATAGCTCGCAACCTTGAGCCCGAACCCTGGATCGCCGGTCGCGGTCAGCGCGATCTTCCAGAGCCGCAGACTGTAGGTGACGGGGCAGCGCGCCGTGGGACAGTCGAGCGATTTGGCATCCAAGCCGGCTTCGGCGAGTAATGCCGCGCTATCGCATCCCGCGGCATCCAACGCACGGCAAATCGCCTTGATCCAGGAGAAGAGCGTGGTTTTGCCGCTACCCGAATCAGCCGCCGGTATCCGCACTGCTCTCGCGCCCAATTAGCCCCCTAAAGCGTCAGAACGGAATGTCGTCGTCGAATTCCTCTTTGCCGCCGGCCGGCGCCGGCGATTGGTCATAGTCATCACGCGGCGGGGCGGCCCCGGCGGCAGTACCGCGTTCGGAGCCGGCCGAACCGCCGGCAGCGCCTCCGCGGCCTCCCAGCATCTGCATATTATCGGCGATGATTTCGGTGGTAAATCGGTCATTGCCCTGCTTGTCCTGCCATTTGCGGGTTCGCAGCTTGCCCTCGACAAAGACCTGCGAGCCCTTGCGCAGGTACTCGGCGGCGATTTCGCCAAGCCGCCCGAACAGCGCAATGCTGTGCCATTCGGTGCGCTCTTGCTGGGCACCGGAGGCCTTATCCTTCCAAGACTCGCTGGTAGCGATCCGGATATTGGTTACCGTCATCCCGCTCGGCATGGAACGGGTTTCGGGGTCGGCACCTAGGTTCCCCACCAGAATCACTTTGTTTACGCCTCGCGCCATGTCCTCCCCCCAAGCCTCAATTCAGTGCCGCATATTGTACACGGCGAACATGGCCCCAATATCGAGCTTGAAGCGCGCAATAGCGCAGATATGCGCCGCTCTTGGTGCCCCATGGGGTCGTTGGACCCGCGCTTGACGCGGCGCGTATAGTAATCGGTTAGATGCAAAATATCCGAATCCGGGGTGCCCGGACCCACAATCTGAAGAATATCGATCTCGACCTGCCGCGCGATCGATTGATCGTATTCACGGGCCTGTCGGGGTCCGGTAAGTCTTCCCTGGCCTTCGATACCATCTACGCCGAGGGCCAACGCCGTTATGTGGAATCACTCTCCACCTACGCGCGACAGTTTCTGTCGATGATGGAAAAGCCGGACATCGACAGCCTCGAAGGACTCTCACCGGCGATCTCGATCGAACAGAAGTCGACCTCGCACAACCCGCGTTCCACCGTCGGCACCGTCACCGAAATACACGACTATTTGCGCTTGCTGTTTGCGCGCGCCGGAACGCCGCGTTGTCCCGATCATCACATCGACCTTGCCGCGCAAACGGTAAGCCAAATGGTGGACGCCGTGCTCGAGCACAAGGAAGGAACCGCCTTGATGCTGCTCGCGCCCGCGATCGCGGAGCGCAAGGGCGAACACGCCGAACTCATCGAAGAACTGCAGGCCGGTGGGTTCGTGCGCGCGCGCATCGACGGCAAGGTGGTCGAGCTCGATCAGGCGCCCAAACTCGACGTACGCCGCAAGCACACGGTCGAGGCGATCGTCGATCGCTTCAAAGTGCGGCCGGATTTAGGACAACGGCTGGCCGAGTCCTTCGAAACGGCCCTGCGTTTGGGTCAGGGTGTCGCGCGCATCGCCTACATGGACGAACCGGAGCGTGCCGAGCTCGTGTTTTCCGACAAATTCGCCTGCCCGATCTGCAATTACTCTTTGAGCGAGCTGGAACCGAGGCTGTTCTCATTCAACAGCCCGATTGGCGCCTGCCCTACTTGCGACGGTCTTGGTACGCAGGAGTTCTTCGACCCCGCCAAAATCGTCGCCAATCCGCATTTATCGTTGGCGGGGGGCGCGGTGCGCGGCTGGGATCGGCGCAACGCCTACTATTTTCAATTGATCCAATCGCTCGCTCGCTACTCGAAGTTCGACATCGAAGCGCCGTTCGAAACCCTGCCGCAAAAAATCCAGGACCTGGTGCTTTTCGGCAGCGCCGATGAGCAGATCGAGTTCAAATATTTGGACGGCAAGGGCGGCACCGTCTCGCGCCGGCATACCTTCGAAGGCATCGTCCGGAACCTCGAACGGCGCTACAACGAGACCGAGTCCGTGGCGGTGCGCGAGGAGCTCGCCAAATACCGCTCCTCTAGGGCCTGCCCCGATTGCCTGGGAACGCGGCTGAATCGCGCGGCGAGAAATGTTTTTGT
>Ga0210398_10001845_pt1 | contig 21297 bp, 18 predicted proteins | sample IncBWC4OmetaG_FD_161047 | JGI IMG/M metagenome (GOLD analysis project Ga0210398, IMG submission 161047) | Forest soil microbial communities from Barre Woods Harvard Forest LTER site, Petersham, Massachusetts, United States - Inc-BW-C-4-O | ecosystem: Environmental > Terrestrial > Soil >...
CAGCCCTTATCGTCCGGAACAACACCGTCCCCTGCGCGATCAGGAGCAATCCACCTCCTGCCAACGGGAATACCCACCAACTGATCGGAGTGCGGTACGCGAAGTTCTGCAGCCATTTATTCATAAACCACCACGCCAGCGGTGAAGCGATAAGGACCGACAGCAGGATCGGCCCCAAAAAATCCCGTGACAGCAGCGCGCTGATCGATGCAACCGAAGCCCCTAGCACCTTTCGGATCCCGATCTCTTTCAATCGTTGCTGCGCCGCAAAAGTTGCCAGCGCAAAAAGTCCGAGGCAGGCGATGATGATCGTGATGGCAGAGAACAGATCGAAAAGCCCCGCCAATTGATCTTCGACTTTGTAGTTTTGGTCATAGACCTCGTCCAGGAATTGGAATTCGAATGGTGTTTTAGCATCGTAGCGGGCGTAGGTTTTTCGGATCGCATCGATCAGCGTTGGAACATTGACATGCGGCCCGATCTTCAGGTACAGAATACCATACGAGGCTTGTTCGTGATCTTTATCGACTTCAGAAGAAACACTGAAACTGAAAGGTTCGATGCGGGAGTGAAGCGAAAAGAAATTAAAATCTCTGAGTACGCCCGCCACGGTCTCCGGCTTGTCCTTCCCTATCTCCAGCCGCCTTCCGGTGGCTACCCCGTCCAAATGAAATGCGGCGACTGCCGTTTCGTTCAGGATTAGATGGCTGCTATCGTACCAGGGACTACCGGCCAAAGGCTTTTCCTTCCATTGCAAACCCATAAGCGGAATGAACGAGCTGTCCACGGTCAGGAAGTCCAACTGCACGGGTTTGGTCTCGCCCGGCAAATGCACCAATTCGATCATCGCCGATTCATACAACCGATCATCGGATGTCGCCGCAAGTTGAATACCCGGCAACGACGCCACTTCATTTTTATAAGCAGCATAGTGCCCCATCGTCTTAAAGGGGATCATAACGACATTTTCCCTGTCGACACCCGTGTCTGTGTGCCGCATATAATAAAGCTGCTTTCCGATCACAACGCTACAGATCACGAGTGCCATCGACAACGCAAACTGCATGACGATAAAACCCTTCCGGACCCGCTCCCTCCCTCTCTCCCGGCTCAACTTGCCATACAGGACAACCACCGGCCGGAACGAAGAAAGCACCAGCGCGGGGTAGCTTCCGGCAACAAGGATCACGAGTAGCAGCAAGCCGCCAAACGCAGCCAATACCCCCGGGCTGACCAGGAAGCCGGCATCGATGGGCAATTGCATCAACCGGCAAAAATAAGGCCGGAACCACAGGAAGACCAAACCCCCGGCGACGAACGATACAACGGCATATATCGCAGATTCCATATAGAACTGTCCCGCGATCCTTGCTCTTCCAGCGCCGATCACCTTTCGGACACCGACCTCTTTGGCACGGACCGCTGACCGGGCAGTCGCGAGGCTCATATAGTTCACAAGCGCCAATAACAGGATCAGCCCGGCCACCAGCGTAAACGCATCCAGATATTTGTCACCTGCGCTGACGTTGCTGCTGAGATACCTGTCGGCCAGCGGCCGTAGCCGAAAATCATGACTGCGTTTGTACATCCTGGGGTTGTCCTCCTCTCCGGTCTCTTTCCCTTCAGCCAGCAGTGATAACTGGCGCAGACTTCGCGCCACCCCGGTCGTATCCGTTCGCCGCTGAAGCAGGACATAAGTAAGAAATCGTCCGGGACGCCCCGGAGATCCTTCCAGATCATCCCGGAACTCCTCCACCGCGGACAACGTTGCAAGCGAAGCTACCATGTCAAATCGGATCGTCGAGTTGGAGGGCGGATCAGCGACGATGCCCGTTACCTCGAGCGGAATGCTGTCATCCATCATCAACGTCTTCCCGACAGGATCGGCCTCGGCAAAGTATTTTTTTGTTGCCCTTTCGGTGAGAACAACCGTCAACGGCCTTCCCAATACCGCATCCGCCTGACCACGCAACAGCTTAAAACTAAAAAATTCGAAAAAATTACTATCGGCAAACAGTAAATTCCCATTTTCCCTGAAATGAACGTCCGGCGAAACGGTGTTTCTGAATTCGACATCCCCGGGAGCCGAATAAGTTCTGAGCATTGACTTGACAATAGGGTCCGACTTCTTTTCAGCCGCCCCCGTCGCATAACTTAGCCCGGATATCCAAAAGTTCCTCGCCCCAAAGGACTCCCGGGTCTGGACCGTAAAGATCCGATCCGCATTCTTATGCCAACGGTCATAACTGTGCTCATGCAGGATATACAGCAGGATGGTCATCACGACCCCAAGCCCGATCGAAAGACAACCGATATTGATCAGACTGTAGAATTTGTGGCGGCTAAAATTGCGCAGCGCGACACGCAGGTAATGAGTCAACATTTATATCGGTCACCCGTTGTAGCGGAACCGTACAGTGAATATACCCAAACTTTCTTAAGGGATTGATTTTAAAAGCGCTGGAAAGCTGGCATTTTTTTGGCGGCGGTAAGTCATGTTCCAAAACTACTTCCGGACCGCCTGGCGCAGCTTCCTACGCAATAAATTGTACAGTGTATTGAACGTCCTGGGTTTGGCGATTGGCATGGCCGTTGCGCTCCTGATCGGTCTCTGGCTACATGACCAGGTGACCTATGATTGTTTTTTCCCCGGGTATACACAGACCTACCAGGTACGATACAACTATAACGACAACGGGGTCGTCCGGAATACCGATGAGGTGTGCATCCCGCTGGCCGGCGTCCTGAAGCAGGATATCCCCGAGATCGAACATGCCGCCGTCTTTGGCCTGAATTGGCAGACAACCGCCCGCGTAGGCGAAAAGCGGATTTCGTTGAACTATGCCGCAGTGGGGCCGGAGTATTTACAGGTATTTCCGTTCAGGGTAATAGAAGGCAATGCCGCTACGGCACTGCAGGAGTCGGGATCGCTCGTATTGACCCAGTCCAGGGCAAAGGCCATTTTTGGTAACGCCGACCCAATCGGCAAAATGGTCTACCCATTGGGTAAGGTAACCGCTGTAATCGAAGACGCGCCCAGGAATTCTTCTATTCCGTGGGATTGTCTGGGGCCATTCCGGGACCTCGCAGCAAATGAGTTTTGGGTACGGGATGCAATTCGACACTGGGATCAAAGCTATTTTCGGCTGTATGTTTCGTTGCGGCCGGGCGCAACTTATGCGGAGGTAGAGCCCAAGATCAGGGGGTTGATCAAAAAATATGCGCCCGGTACGTACACCGGCTTTCATCAGGAGGTGATGCTGCAACCCTGGAAGGACCGTCATCTATATACGGAGTTCCGGGACGGACGGGCCGTGGGCGGCCTGATCGATTATGTTCGGCTGTTCGGCATCGTTGGCATATTGGTGTTGTTGATCGCGTGTATCAATTTTATGAACCTTTCTACCGCCCGCAGCGAGAAAAGGGCCAGGGAGGTCGGTGTCCGGAAGGTCATGGGAAGCAGCCGAACAGGATTGATCATCCAGTTCCTCGTGGAGTCAGTGACCTTGACGGCAATTGCATTTATCGTGGCGCTCATGCTGGTGCAAGGCGTGCTGCCCGGCTTTAATGCGTTGGCGGGAACAACCATCCAGATCCCTTTTTCCAATGGTTATTTCTGGCTGATCATGCTCAGCTATGTCGTGTTCACCGGGCTGCTGGCGGGGAGCCGGCCGGCCTTCTATCTTTCTTCATTCCAACCGGTGAAGGTGCTGAAAGGGTCACCGGTCCTGGGGCGGGCGGCGAGTTGGCCGCGTAAGGCGTTGGTCGTCGTTCAGTTTACCTGCAGCATCGCCCTGATCATCGGTACGATCATCGTTTATCAGCAGATCCAATATGGCCGGCAGCGCCCACTGGGTTATGATCCCAACCGGCTCCTGCTCACAGCGGGATTCTGGGCCGACGGCTCCAGATTCCGGGCCTATCGGCAGGAGGTGCTGCAAACAGGGGTAGTCTCGTCGATGACGCAGTCGTTAACCTCAGCTAACTACATCCATGGACACAATACGATCGACAACTGGCCGGGACGTCTCCCCAATGAGGCCCTCTCCATCGCTATGAATTCGGTGGCCGACAGCGGCTATTTCAAGACGTTGGGAATGTCTTTCGCCGCCGGCCGGAATTTCAGCGACAACCTGGCGGCGGATACCACCTGTGCGATCCTTAATGAGGCAGCTGTGCGTCGGATGCGGTTACAACAGCCAATTAATGCCATGCTTTCCTGGACGGTGACCAACGCACCCGGCAGATTGCGGGTAGTCGGTGTGGTAAAGGATGCCGTGGTTGACAATCCCTTTGGACAACCGGAGCCGATGATCTTTGTGTTTCAGCCCGCCTGGACGGGTACGGTCACCTACCGGCTTGCACCGACGGTTTCGATCACTTCGGCGCTGGACAAGATAAAGCCGGTCTTTAAAAAATACAATAAGGAAAGTTCATTTGATTTTGGCTTTATGGACGATCTCCTCGCCTCTAATTATGCCCTGGAAGTTCTGATCGGCCGGCTGGCAGGTATTTTTGCCGCACTCGCGATATTCATTTCCTGCCTGGGGCTTTTCGGCCTGGCCGCCTATGTGGCCGAACAACGTACCAAAGAGATCGGTATCCGCAAGGTCCTTGGCGCCTCTGCGGGTCGCATCTACCGCATGCTCACCCGCGACTTTGTCCTGCTGGTTGCTGTCAGCTCGGCGATTGCTTCCCCGCTGGCCTTTTATTTCCTGCAGAACTGGCTGGAAAAATATAGCTACCGGATCACGATCAACCCGCTAATCTTCGTAGGGGCGGCCGGGGTCGCCCTCCTGATTACCGCGGCCACGATCAGCGTTCAGGCGATCCGCGCGGCCGGGGCCAACCCCGCCACAAGCCTTCGGGCGGAGTGACGGTGAAACGCGCAAATTTCGTACTTTTGCCGAATGACACAAGATCAAATCAAGTTGATGAGGGACCGGCTCGTGGTCCTAAGGAGGTTTCTTTGACGTCGACAACCGACGATACAAGATCAATGAAGAAAAGCAACTTTCATTAAGCCCCGGCTTCTGGGATGATAACCGGCGCGCGACCGAAATCCTGAAAAATATAAAGCAGAACGAATTTTGGGTGAAGCTCTACGAATCGGTCGAGACGGCCGTAGAGGACTTTGCCGTCCTCTTCGATTTCTGGAAGGCCGGCGAAGCCAGTGAGGAAGAGACCCGCGATGCCTGGCAAAAGGCGAACCGTCAGTTAGAAGAAGTGGAATTCAAGAGTACCCTCAACCAGCCGGAAGACGAGCTGCCCGCGGTATTGCAGATTAATTCCGGGGCCGGCGGCACCGAAAGCCAGGACTGGGCGGAGATGCTGCTGCGGATGTACCGCATGTACGGGGAGAAACAAGGCTGGTCCGTCACCGAGCTCGACCTGCAGGACGGTGAAGGCGCCGGGATCAAAAGCGCTACGATGCAATTTGACGGCCCATTCGCCTATGGGTTCCTGAAGGCCGAAAGCGGCGTGCACCGGCTGGTGCGGATCTCCCCTTTCGATTCCAATGCCCGGCGTCATACCTCCTTTGCCTCCGTTTTCGTCTATCCGCTCGTGGATGACAGCATCGAGATTGAGGTCAATCCCGCCGACCTGGAATGGGAGTTCTACCGCAGCGGCGGCAAGGGCGGCCAGAACGTCAACAAGGTCGAGACCGCAGTGCGCGTCAAACACCTGCCCAGCGGCATCATAGTCGAATGCCAGCAGGCCAGAACGCAGGGCGAGAACCGGGAAAAAGCGCTCAAAATGTTGCGAAGCCGTCTGTATGAAGAAGAACTGCGACGCCGCGAAGCGCTGAAAGATGCCGCCAATTCAACCAAAAAGAAGATCGAATGGGGTTCGCAGATCCGGTCCTATGTCTTCCATCCTTACAAAATGATCAAGGATCACCGTACCGACTATGAGGTCGGCAACGTACAGCCCGTCATGGACGGTGAACTGGACGGCTTTATAAAGGCTTTTTTAATGTCAGAAAAAGAAACAACCACCACATGAGCTTAGGATATTTTCACTACCCCGCCCCAGCCAACGAACCTGTCCTGAACTATGTGCCGGGCAGCAAAGAACGGGAACACCTCAAAAAGGTATTGAAAGAACTTAAGAGCACCCAGCATGATATTCCAATGTATATCGGAAGCCGGGAAGTACGCACCGGGAGAAAGATTGAGCTGCATCCCCCACACGAGATCGCGCATACGCTCGGCCATTTTCACGAGGGGGATGAAGAGCATGTCCGCGAGGCGATCGACGCGGCCCTCGCCGCCAAAGCAAAATGGGCTGCGCTTAGCTGGGAGAACCGGGCGGCCATCTTCCTGAAAGCAGCGGACCTCATCGCCACCAAATACCGGCCGTATATGAACGGCACGACAATGCTCGGACAAAGCAAGAACGTCTACCAGGCGGAGATCGACAGCGCCTGTGAGTTGATCGACTTCCTGCGCTGGAACGTCCATTTCCTGAGCGAGATCTACAAAGTCCAGCCCGTCAGCAGCCCCGGTATCCACAACCGGACCGAATGGCGGCCCCTGGAAGGTTTCGTGCTGGCCATCACACCTTTCAACTTCACGGCGATTGGCGGCAACCTGCCCACATCGGCGGCCCTATGCGGCAATACTGTCGTTTGGAAGCCGGCCTATACCCAGGTTTTCGCCGCTCAGTTCTTTATGCGCATCCTGAAAGAGGCCGGGCTGCCTGACGGCGTGATCAATCTGATCTATGTCGACGGGCCCGTACTGGGGAAGGTCTGCTTCAGCCACCGGGACTTTGCCGGCCTTCACTTCACCGGCTCCACCGCGGCTTTCAATCATCTCTATAAGACCATCGGCGAGAATATCCAAAACTACCGCAGCTATCCCCGGATCGTTGGGGAGACCGGCGGAAAAGACTTCGTGCTGGCGCATGAGAGCGCGGACCCCGACGTAGTTGCCGTCGCCCTGCTTCGCGGGGCTTTCGAATACCAGGGACAGAAATGCTCCGCTGCCTCCAGGGCCTATATCCCGGCCAATCTGGCCGCCGCCGTCAAACAAAAGCTGATCGACGGTATCAAGGGCTTTAAGATGGGGACTGTGGAGGACTTCTCCAACTTCATCAACGCCGTGATCGACGACCGCAGCTTTTCTAAGATCAAGTCCTACCTCGATAAGGCGAAACAGGACCCAGCCGCAGAGATTTGGGTGGGTGGGGAATGTGACAAGTCGAAGGGCTACTTCGTACAGCCGACGGTGATAGAAGCGAAGGACCCGCGGTATGTGACCATGTGTGAGGAGATTTTTGGGCCCGTGCTCACCGTCTATGTCTATCCGCCCGCCGAGTTTGAGAAGACCCTCGACCTGGTGGACAGCACGTCGCCTTATGCCCTGACCGGATCCATCATCGCCCGGGACCGCCAGGCGGTAGAACTGGCCGTGGACCGGCTGCGGAATGCGGCCGGCAATTTCTATATCAATGACAAGCCCACCGGCGCGGTGGTGGGCCAGCAGCCCTTTGGCGGCGCGCGCGGATCAGGAACCAATGACAAGGCCGGATCTATCCTCAACCTGTATCGCTGGCTGAGCGCCCGGACGATCAAAGAAACCTTTGCGCCGCCTACCGATTACCGGTATCCGTTCCTATCCGATGATTGATAATCAATATTTTACATATTGCACAATAAAAAAAGCGCCTGAGCGTAGGGTGCAGGTTTCGATTGTGTGATTATCTTTGTTCCTGATTAACAAAAACTTAATCTAAATCAATCCAATTCAACTCAATTTATGAAAAAGCTAGCATTAGTACTTTTGGCAGGTTTCTCTTTCGCAACGTCACACGCGCAGTTCGCATTCGGGATAAAAGGAGGCGCCAATATTTCCAATGTTAACGGCAGTGACGTATCGGGCACCAATTCTCTGGTTGGATTCAACGCCGGTGTATTTTTAAAACTCCCCGTAGCTTCCCATCTTGCTATTCAGCCGGAGCTTTATTATTCCGGTCAGGGTTTTAAGGAAACAAACAGTGGCGTCACGACTACCCAGCATGAAAATTATATTAATATCCCCGTGCTGCTGAAGTATCACATCATGGGCGTGTTCGTCGAGACCGGCCCCCAGGCAGGTTTCCTGGTGAGCGCCAAGGTCAGCCAGCAAGGCGTCAGCGTCGATGACAAGGCCAGTTTCAACTCGGCCGATTTCTCCTGGGTATTCGGAGCCGGGGTTAAGATCCCCATGACGCCGATCTCCCTGGATGCGCGTTACAATTTAGGGCTGTCCAATATTATCAACAATGGCGGCAACAGTTCCGACAACAGCACCGCCCACAACGGTGTCTTCCAGATCGGGATTATGGTCAATCTTTTCAGCGCACCCATAAGATAAAGCTTTTGTTTTAGAGTGTGAATAGTTTGCTTAGGCCGCCGTTTGGCGGCCTTTTTTTTATTACCTTCAATTTATGAAAAGGCTACCATTGATACTTTTGGCAGGTTTCTCATTCGCAACAGCGCGCGCACAGCTTGCATTCGGGTTAAAAGCGGGCGCCAACATATCCAATGTTACCGGCAGTGACGCAACCGGCACCAGCGCGCTGATTGGGTTTAACGCCGGGGCGTATTTAAAAATCCCTTTGCCGCATCGTCTTTCTATTCAGCCGGAGCTTGTTTATTCGGGTCAGGGTTTCAAGGAAACAAGTGACGGCGTCACAACGACCCAGCATATCAACTATCTGAATATCCCCGTGCTCGTGAAGTACTCGATCGCCGGCGTATTTCTTGAGACCGGTCCCCAGGCAGGTATCCTGGTGAGTGCCAAAGTGGGCCAGGGGGGATCCAGCATCGATAATGAAGTCGTCTTTTACTCGGTCGATTGGGCGTGGGTATTCGGGGCAGGGGTTAAGATCCCTATGACGCCGATCTCCGTCGATGCCCGGTACAATTTCGGGATGGCCAACATCGTCAACGACCGCCAAACTGCCAACAACGGCAACGTTCTAAACGGATGCTTCCAGATCGGTATTATGGTCAATCTCTTCACTGCACCCGAAAGATAAAGATCATTTTTTCCTACCTTCATAAAAAATACTTTTTTGAAGACCATTTTGAATGAGCAGCAGCTGGACCTGACGATACAACGATTAACGCATCAATTACTGGAGAATCACCTGGACCTGGACAATACCGTATTGATCGGCATCCAGCCGAGAGGTGTCTTCTTCTCGAACCGGGTCATAGCGCTGCTGAAAACGCAGGTCGACCCCGCACAGATCCGTTATGGTAAGCTGGACATCACGTTCTACCGGGATGATGTGCGCAGTGGTCTGCATGAATTGAACCAAACGGAGATCCCCTTTTCCGTCGAAGGCAGGAACGTTGTCCTGATCGACGATGTTTTGTGGACGGGGCGTACGATCCGGGCGGCACTGGACGCTTTACTGGACTTCGGTCGACCCGCGAAAGTCGAGCTCTGCGTGCTGATCGACCGTCGTTTCACCCGCCAGCTGCCGATCCAGGCCGACTATATCGGCAAGCCGATCGATTCCATGTTCACACAGAAGGTGAAGGTATACTGGAAAGAAAAGGATGGAAAGGACGAGGTGGCGCTATTGTAATTTTTTTCCCCTAATTTCGCGTTCTAATGCAGTTAAGCACTCCACATCTACTTGGCATTAGAGATCTCCAGCCGGGCGATATCCAGCTCATTTTAGATACCGCCACCCAATTCAAAGAAGTTCTACAGCGACCTATCAAGAAAGTACCAACGCTGCGGGATGTCACGATCGTCAACCTCTTCTTTGAGAATTCAACCCGGACCCGCATCTCCTTTGAACTGGCCGAGAAACGCCTGTCTGCCGATACCATCAACTTCACTGCATCCGGCTCTTCCGCCGCCAAGGGCGAGACCCTGCTCGATACCGTGAACAATATCCTCTCCATGAAAGTGGACATGGTCGTCATGCGGCATAGCGCGAGCGGCGCGCCGCATTTTCTCGCCAAGCATATCCCTGCGGCAATCGTCAACGCCGGAGACGGCATCAACGAACATCCTACCCAGGCGCTGCTCGATGCCTTCTCCATCCGCGAGAAACTGGGATCGCTGGCCGGCAGGAAAGTCGCCATCATCGGCGATATCATGCACTCCCGGGTGGCGCTAAGCAATATTTATCTGCTGAAGAAGATGGGCGCCGAAGTGACGATCGCCGGACCGCCCACGCTGATCCCCGTGCATATCCGGGAAGCATTCGACGTCCGCGTTGAATACAACCTGCGCAAGGCCCTGGAATGGTGTGATGTCGCCAATGTGCTGCGCATCCAGCTGGAACGGCAGAATCAACCGCTCTTCTCGTCCCTGCGCGAATACAGTCTGGCCTATGGGGTGAACAAACGGCTGCTGGACAGCCTCAGCAAAGAGATCGTGATCATGCATCCTGGCCCGATCAACCGCGGCGTCGAGCTGGACAGCGACGTAGCAGACAGCAAGCAGTCGCTGATCCTGCACCAGGTAGAGAATGGAGTGGCGGTCCGGATGGCGGTCCTGTACCTGCTGGCAGGGGGACAAGCTTCCAATTAAACTTCTAAAAACAGCGATTGCCTATGCAACGTATCGGCCTTTTCCCCGGCACCTTCGATCCGATCACCATCGGACACCAGGATATCATTAACCGGTCCCTGCCGCTATTCGACAAGCTCTATATCGGTATCGGCACCAATACCGGCAAACTGCCGATGTTCACGGCCGAACAACGGCTGGCCTGGATCCGCGAGATCTACAAGGACAACCCCCGGGTCGATGCTATCGTCTATGACGGCCTTACGATCCATGCCTGCCGCCAGGTGGGCGCCAACTTTATCCTGCGGGGCATCCGCTATGTCAATGATTTTGAGTATGAGAAAGCGATCGCCGACATGAACCGGAGCCTGGACAACCATATCGAAACGGTTTTCCTTACCTGTCTGCCGCAATATACCTCTGTCGCTTCGACGCTGGTCCGGGATGTGCTGAAGAATGGCGGCGACGTCATGCAGTTTCTACCGGACGTGGTGGCGAAGTCGCTGAAAGCGCAGCAGGCCACACAATTGAAAATACCCAATACCTAACCGATATGCCTATCTGGTTTGAGCAAAATCTGACCGTCGCCCATATTCAGCCGTTGGGCAGAAATACAATGGCCGAATATCTCGGGATGGAATTTACGGAGGTCGGGGAAGACTTCATAAAAGGCCGCATGCCCGTGGATCATCGCACCCGGCAGCCCTATGGCCTCCTGCATGGAGGAGCCTCTGTCGCGCTTGCCGAAACCCTGGGAAGCGTTGGCGCCGCCTTCGTCGTCGATCGCAGCAAGTACAATACTGTCGGACTGGAGATCAATGCCAACCACGTTCGCGGTGTCCGGGAAGGCTATGTGACAGGGACCGCCCGGCCCCTGCACATCGGCAAGACGACCCAGGTCTGGGAGATCCGCATCACCGACGAACGCGACAAGCTGGTCTGTGTCAGCCGGATTACCGTAGCGATCATTCCAGTCCCGCCGCCCGAAGGACATCGATAATAGAAGGAAAAGTATTCTTAAGCAGCTGCCCGAACCGGCTCGCATCCGCCCAGACCAGCTGCGTGATCTGTTCTTCCTGCTGCGGGGTGATCGCCTGGTCTGCCGACGCCGTCATCCGGTACCAATGGGTTTCCTTCAGGATATGATGTCCGCTTTCATCGTAAGTATGATAGGTGACCACGAGCGGCCCATTCAGCTGCACCTGTTTCAACCCGGTCTCCTCCCCTACTTCCCGGATGGCACATTGCTCCAGCGTCTCTCCCGGATCCAGCTTGCCCTTCGGCAGATCCCATTTACCGCGGCGCAGCATGAACAGGTATTGCTCGCTTCCGTTCTGAACCAATCCGCCGCCCGCCTGCACCAGCATGAATTTTTTCCAAAACGCCTTTTTCAGCGTCCGGAGGTCGGAATGGAGGAAGATCCCGGCATGCACGCTCTCCCGCCGCATCTCATGGATCATCGCGTTGACAGCCGGATGAGAATATTCGTCGATGAGCACCGCGTCATCATGATGTGCATACGCCCGGATCTCATCTGTCATTTCATCACAGAGGAACAACGGCTTGTCATTAAAATAGATCTTGATGTACATGGAGGGGCGATGAATCCCTAAGATACGAAGGCCGGAGGACCAAACTTTTCTTATTTTCGCAGCAGAATGGAAAAGATCATCAGCACCAACGAGAAGGCAGTCGCGGAACGACTGCTCCAGGCACAGGCCATCCGCCTGAACCCACACCAGCCTTTTACGTGGTCCTCCGGCTGGACGAGCCCGATCTACTGTGACAACCGCAAAGTGCTCGGCTACCCCTATATCCGCGATTTTATCAAGTCCGAGCTCTGCAACGTGGTATTCGCCCGTTTCCCGGAAGCCGCCTTGATCGCCGGTGTCGCCACCGCCGGTATCCCCTGGGGAGCGATGATCGCCGATCAGTTGAAGCTCCCCTATATCTACGTCCGGTCCAAACCCAAGGAACACGGTCTCGGCCAGCAAATCGAAGGCCATTATGAGCCCGACCGGTCCGTCGTGGTCATCGAAGACCTGATCTCCACCGGCAAAAGCAGCCTCCAGGTCGTGGAGGTGCTCCGTCAGGCAGGACTGGACGTGATCGGCCTGGTATCCATCTTCAACTATAATTTCCCGGCGGCCCGGGCCGCATTTCAGGAGGCTGGCGTGCCCTATCTCTCGCTCTCCGATTATCCCACGCTGATCAGCCTGGCGCTCGACAAAAAGCTGGTGAGCCCGGAGGAGGAAGCCGTGCTGCTGAAATGGAGCGAAGATCCCGCGGGCTGGAAGGGGGTATAGGAACGGCGGATTTATTTCTGTATTTTTGGAATGATTAAATCCTCTCAATATGAAGAAGCTGCAATTGATGATACTGTTACTGGCCGGTTTTGCCGCCCCCGCCATTGCCCAGCAGAAAGCAAAAATCACGGTTGTCATTAAGACCCCGACCGTTCAATGCGAGATGTGCAAAACGCGGATCGAGAATTATTTGAGCCATGAGGACGGTATCTTAAAAACGGTTGTGGACTACAAGAAGAAAACGACCACGGTCACCTATATGAGCGACCGGACCAACGTCGAGAATATCAAGACGATGATCGCCAACTGCGGCTATGACGCCGATGACGTGACCGCCGAGCCCGATTCCTACAAACGACTCCCCACCTGCTGCAAAAAGCCGGAAGACGGCGGCGGCATGCCGAAACAATAGGCCCGCCAATTCACGCGCAAGCCCACCTAAAACGGCACCCGCAGCCGGACCGTTACGTTTCGCCCGAGATCATCCACATAATACCTGAATCGGTTCAGGTAATCCCGGTAAGCTACATTCGTCAAATTGGTCACCGCGACATTGAGGTCGATTCCTTTTTTGAAGAACGGCAGCGAGCAGCCGGCATCCACCGCCCATAGGTCATAACCCGGTGGCGGCGGTACGTAATCGCTGTTCGGCGGCACCCGGGTCTGTTGGGCCACCGCCAGATTGTCGATGCCAATATGGAAGTTGTGCACCTTCCCGATCGAGTCCCAGGTATAGCGGATCGAATTATCGGTCCGATCGGCAGGAATGAAGACCAGCCAGTCGTGGAATGTCAGGTTATGCGCCCGCACCAGGGAGGACTTGCTGATCAGCGACCAATGGGGCGCGAAGTTATAGGTAATGTTGAGGTCCACCCCCTCGAAGAGGGCATTCACCTGGGTATAGCTAAAGGCGGGGAAGGCTCCCGAGATCGTCTGCACGACGGTAAGATCAGGCTTTAGATAGATATAGTGATGGAAATAGTTGACATAGGAGCCTACCTCCGCGACGAACTTCGAGGTGCTGTAAGTGAAGCTGAAATTGTTATTGTATGCTTTTTCGAGTGTCAGGCTCGAATCCCCGAACTCCCAGGAAGCCGCGCTCTGGTGGATGCCATCCGCAAACAATTCGATCACTTGCGGGGGTCGCCAGGCGGTTCCGAAGTTGTATAGCATGGACAGCCGCCTGCTGATTTTGAATTGCACCCCCGCATTGAAGGTGCTGTTCTGCCATTGGTAGATGGGGTTGAGCTCAATGGTTGGATAATTCGGATTCAGCGAATGCGCCTGCAGCCAGCGGTAATCATATCTTGCCCCACCCTCGAACAGCCATCGGCCCGTTTCATATTTCTCAATCGCATAGATGCCGCCGCCATAATCCACGAAATTTGGGATCAGCTCCTGGTAACCCGTGCCCTGCTGGAAGTTGGCATGAGTGATGAAGTTCAGACCAATACTGCCGTTGATCTTGCCGGCGATGGGCGCATGCTCCCAGATGGCGTCGACCGTCTGGGTATTGAGCTCGAAGTCGAGATCGGCGATATTGAACGCGTTCTGTTGATTGTTAAGGCTTGCATCCGCGTCATACTCCTTACGAACATCGCGCTGGAAGGAATAGATTCCTTCTAACTTGCCCGCGCCGCCGAGGTCCAACGAACTGCTCACCTTTACGAGCTTGTGGTCCACGGTCTGGTAGGGCCGGGTGATATCGTAGGAGAAATTGGCTGTATCCGCGGGTTCACTGCGGGCGAAAGCCTGGTAAAGGTCCGCTTGCGACCCGACGACCGAGGCCATGGCGATGCCGATCTTCGTATGGAAATCGCTGTAATAGACCTGTCCGCCGAAATGTCCCTTGTTGTATTGGACCGCAGCGGAATAATCGTTTTCCATATAGCCCGTATTGCCAAGGTAATAATTGGGTGTCCGGGAATTACCCGCCTCTTTCAGTGTACCCTGCAAGCGCCAGCTCAGGCCTTCCCACGAACCTTTCCCTGCCGAGCCTTCAACCATAGCCGAAGCCGCACCAATCCTGCCATTGGTCATGCCCACCATATTGACCTCTCCGTCGAGAACACCGGGGTGATCAGGCATGTCCTTTGGGTCCACCAGCACCACCCCGCCGATGGCATCCGATCCATAACGGATGCTGGCCGCCCCTTTGATCACCGTCAGCTTGGTGGCGATAAAAGGATCGATCTCCGGCGCATGGTCATTGCCCCAGTTCTGCCCCTCCTGGCGCACCCCGTTGTTCATGATCAGGATGCGGTTGCTGTATACCCCGTGGATGATGGGCTTGGAGATGGAAGGCCCCGTCTGCAGACTGTTCACGCCCGCGACGCTCTTCAGGGATTCCCCCAGCGAAAGCCCGCGAACCTCCTCCAAAGCCTTGCCGCCAAGGGTATCAGCAACGACGACGTTGAGCTCGGATCTCTTCAGCCGTAACGCCGTCACGATCACGCCCGTCAGTTCCTGGGTCTGGCTGACCAGTTGGAAGGCATATCCCAGCTTTCCGTTAAAGGCAAAGGTCGTATCGATCGTACGATATCCGACATAGCTGATCACGATGTGCAGCGGCCCCCGGCACAGGCTGTCGAATGAAAAATGACCAATGTCATCGGGTGTGACATGGCGGTCTTTGGCAGGTAGGTATACCGTGACGGCGGCATAGGGAATCCGGGCGGTATCACCCGAACGAAGTGTGCCCTGCAAGACGAGATTACACGACGGATTTTGCGCGCGGGCAAGACCCAGTAAAAGAAAACAACCGGAGAACAATAGCCATTTTTTCACTCGATACCAATTTATTTGTGTTTACACCAGAGCGTATATGCAAGGCCGGCGGAGAAATTTACGCTTTCCAGCGGCTGATCGTAGCTTGAGACCTCTCTGCCCGCATTGTTGAGTCGCTGTGTGTTGCTGATCGTAAAGTCGGGTTTCGTATAGAAATAATCCGCCTTTATGTTGATCGACAGACCGCGATAGATGGAATACCTCAATCCTGCTCCAAGGTCAGCGGCAAATGCTGCTTTGGATGCGGAATACTGGACCGCCGGTGGATCGGTCACGCCCCCGTCTTCTATGTTCACATAGATCTGCGGTGTGGAAGCACTGGCGATCCCCACCAGCGCCCGGGCATTGAAGGCGAACTTCTTTGCCAGCGGCATACTGAAATAGAGACCCGGCATCACACTCCAGATCTTATAGCTGGTGGTGTACGTCCGCGTAGTATCCACATCGAAAGATTCTTCATAACCCTGGGATAACGAATCAACGCCTTTCAGGCTATAGCTCCCATATTTGAACATCCCGCCGATGCCGAAATATTTGGAGAAAAACCAGGCCCCGTCTACCGAGAAAAAGCCGCCCGAATTAGCGTAACCGTGGTTGTCCCCGATCGTTCCGTTGGTGCTCATCAGCGAGTGGGCGGTAGAAGTCGCGCCGAAATTGCCCAACGGCAGGGAAAGGCCGCCATCGAACTCCAGGATGATCGTCCCCTTCTGGGCATAGGCGGAAACACTGGCGATGCAAAGCGCAAACGCCATGTATAAATATTTGGTCCTTCTCATATCGAATTAATTTTTTGGTGTTTGGATAAGCATTCTTTTATTGGATGTTGACGGCATAAGTGACGTCGAAATCGGTAGATCCCGGGGGATAGGTACCGTTCTTTGCGTTGGGCTGATGCCGCTGTACGATTCGGATAATACCGCTGCTCGCAGCGCCTGTTACCCACTGTGTATGGATCCCGATCTGCATCGGCGGGTTGTTGTCGTCCAGATCGGTCCGGGTGACGACCAGGTTTAGTGGGCTGGCGGTAGAAGGTGGGATCTCGAGCTCGTTGATTGACACTCCACCGGCGGTCGTATCGGTAGCGTCGCCCGTGATCCAATAGTTTGTCGGAATATCTGTCGACGTATTGCTGATAACAAGATTGGAGGCCGCGATCGGCGTCGGCTGGTAGTAGATCAGGTGGTAGTTCTCCCGTTGCTGAATCTCGGGGGTAACCGAATCGACGGGGCTCTTTGTGGAATCCAGCAGGATCATATAGCAGGTGTACGTCGAATTGGCCTTGAGATTTATGAAAGCATTATTGAAATAGGCGGAGTCGGTTTCATACTTACCCGTGTACGGACTCATCTGACTCCAGCTGGGCAGATGGGTATCGGAGGGGTCATTGACATTCACCAGGAGAAATTGCACGGTCGTCAGGAATTCATTGCCGGGGAGGGATGGTGTAACGCTGCTCGCCTTTTTGTTACAGCCGGCGGCGACAATAATCAAACCAAGGATAACTAATACCGGAAGCCACTTCCGGCATGAAGCTGTCTTTTGCATGTAAAGATGTTTAAATAATAAATGGTAGCCCGCGACTTTGACGTCAGGGCGTGCGAAGGGAATCCGGGCGGCCGGATCAACAGGAAGGAAGGAGAGCGGGCGGACCCCGGAGACCAAACAGCGGATGGGCTGCGGTAAGGGGTTCTGTCAGCATTGGCGCCTGGTAGACCGGAACCACCGGCGACAGCCCCAGCTGATGGGTGAGAGAATGATTAAGGAAAGGGAATTCCACCACCAGGTTATCGGTGGGACAATGAAAACCCGATGGATCGAGTTGATCGGAGTTACCGTAATTCAGCGACTGGTGCCAATCCGTATGACGCGCCACAAGGGCATGGATCGCGATCTTGGGGGTGACTGCCAATGCAAACAGCGCCAGGAATGCGCCTGCCACGAAAGGCCGTATTGTCCGATGAATTCTCACAAGTGTTTGAAACTATGTTGCAAATTACGGTAAGTCTCCAATAATTTGCAACCAATCGACAATTATTTTTCACCGCTTGTCCGGCAGGTCTGTATCATCTGACGCCCCGGCTGCTTGATCGTCATCGGGCCGTACCTCAGGTCCCACGTCCGGCTCCCGCCGGATCCGACCTGCATCACGGAGCGCCCGGTGCAGCACCCATTCGATCTGCCCGTTGACACTGCGAAACTCATCGGCCGCCCATTTTTCGATGGCTTTCATCGTCTCCGCATCTATCCGTAAAGCAAAAGGCTTCTTTTCCGCCATCCTCATTGATTTAAAGTCCCGGTATTCACCACCGGCTGCGTGTCCCTGTCTCCACACAACACCACCATCAGGTTACTGACCATCGCCGCCTTCTTCTCCTCGTCCAGCTCGATGATCTTTTTCGTGGAAAGCAAATTTAAGGCGCTTTCCACCATGCCTACCGCCCCTTCCACGATCTTATGCCTGGCCGCTACTACCGCCGACGCCTGCTGCCGCCGGAGCATGGCGCTTGCAATCTCCGGTGCATACGCCAAATGTGTGATGCGCGCCTCCACCACCTCTATACCGGCAATGACCAACCGCTCCGACACCTCCCGCTCCAGTGTGGTATTCACCTCATCGAAATCAGTACTCAATGTAACTCCCGCCCGCTCATCTTCAAAGTGATCGTAGGGATAAGACGCCGCCAGCTTTCGCACCGCCGAGTCCGTTTGGATCTTGACGAACTTTTCATAGACATCTACCTCGAAGGAGGCCCTGTAGGTATCCTTCACCTTCCATACCAGGATAACGCTGATCAGAACGGGGTTACCCATCTTGTCATTGACCTTGAGCTGCTCGCTCTCGAAATTCCTTGCCCGCAACGACACTGTCAGGCGGCCATAGAACGGATTCACCCAAAACATCCCGCTCTCTACCACCGTACCCTCGTATTTCCCAAACAACAACATGACCTTCGCCGTATTCGGCGGGATCACCAATAATCCCTTGGCCACAAAAATCGCCAGTGCCATCAGAAAGGCCCCTCCGCCGGGAGAGACCTCCGCTGCAATAAGCCCGATCGCCGCTGCCATCAGCGCTATAAACAGGAATAGCATCCCATAGCCGTTTACCGGTTTTACTATTTTCTCCGTTTTAAGATTGTTCATAAAATTTTAGTTTGATATCATTACGATATCAAATTTATATCTAGTTTTGGAGAAATGCAACTTTTTTATTTCCCCCCTGTTAAAATGGCCTATGCAGCCCAACATCCTTCTCAGTATTTTGGACCAGAGCCCCATCCGGCATAACAGCGACGCCCCGGCAGCCCTCCAGGAGACCATCCGGCTCGCAAAATTGGCGGATCGCCTGGGTTATACCCGCTATTGGCTGTCCGAGCACCACAATACTATTACCCTGGCCGGTGCTTCTCCAGAGATCCTTATCGCCCGGCTGGCGGCCGAAACCACCCGAATTCGTGTCGGGTCCGGCGGTATTATGCTGCCCAACCACAGCACGCTGAAAGTAGCGGAAGACTTCCGGCTGCTGGAAGCTCTGTACCCCGGCCGCATCGACCTCGGTCTCGGCCGCGCCCCGGGAGGTGACCGCCTCACAGCCCACCTGTTAAACCCCAACAATACCTTCGACCCGCAGGAGTATATCCGGCAGATCCGGGACCTGCACGCCTTCCTGACCGATACCCCGGATCCCGGGAATTATGAGGGGAAGGTCAGGGCAATCCCGCGGATCGATACTCAACCCGACCTGTGGATGCTGACCTCCAGTGGAGAAAGTGCCCATCTCGCCGCCCATTTTGGAATGGCGCTCTGCTATGCCCAGTTTATCAATCCCGTCGGCGGCGCCGCAGCTGTCCGCACCTATCGCGAGCGGTTCAAACCTTCCCCTACTCTTCCCGAACCGCAGGCCAGTGTAGGCATATTTGCCTTTTGCTCTGAAGACCCGCTAAAGGTCGAAGAGACCCAGGCGCTCATCGACTACCGCCTATTGGGTTTTGAGAAAGGTCACTATGACGAAATCCCCACATACGCCGCAGCCGGCGCCTATGCCTATACGCCGGCGGAATGGCAGCGGGTTCTGTCGAACCGGGCCCGGACGGCGATCGGTACGCCGAATGAGGTCAGGGACAAACTGGAAGGCCTGGCGCAGGAATTCGATGTGGACGAGATCGTGATCTCTACCTTCACCGAGCATGCTGAAGACCGGATGCGCTCCTATGAACTGCTGGCGGACCTTTTTGGGCTGGGCGGCATTCAGCCTCAAGCCGGAAAAGCAAAACCGGCGACTGAGCTCAGCCGCCGGTCCGCTACCTGAAAATTTCTGGTTTCTTTATTTCAGAATGATGATGTTTTGTACGCTCGAAGTACCATCCGGGAAGTTCAGCTTCAACAAATAAATACCGTTATTCAAATTGACGTTTAGATTGGCCGACCCGCCCTGCACCGGTACCAGTGCCTGCACCAGCAACTTACCGCTCATATCGAACCACTGCGTCTCCACATTGGTGGTATTCAAATCCAAACCTGTGACAAAAAGGTTGCCCTTTGACGGGTTCGGATAGATCGTGAAATTCTGTTTCTTCATAAAATCTACCGGCGCTATAGGCGAATAAGTAGAATTGCCGGTCATATCGGTCGTTTTCAGCCGATAGTAGCTGACGCCCATAAACGGATGTGGATCCACAGCCGAATAATTCAACGGCGTAGCACTATTGCCGCCCGGCGCAAGTGTCTCTACGCGAGCGATTGAATCGAAATTCGTTCCATCCTGGCTGCGTTCAACCGTAAAATAGCTGTTATTCACTTCGGTAGCCGTCGTCCACTGCACATCGACCTGGCTGCCGGCCGGCGCCGCGCTGAAGTTGAGCAGCGTGATCGGCAGAACATTCATCCCGCCAAACTTGTCACCCAACGTGAAGGTGGAGAAGGAAGTGAAAGCCGTAGGCGCCGAGGTGGACGTGATGCTCCCCGTTAATGGCGACCCGCCACTGTAAGCAGGCCCACCGGTGCCGCCGATATCGACCCAGTTCGTGGGCGCAGTAAAGACATTCTTACAAACCGTCAATGTGATCCCATTGCTGACGTAATCGTTGGTGCCGAAAAACAATTGGATCTGTTGGTTGCCGCTTAACCCGGCAGTCGGCTGATTAGTGCCCGAGCCATCGGCCCGGTTGATCACCCAATAGTGCACCGCCGAGACGTGGTCCACGGTGACCGGCAACGTCCATTGAAGGTTCTGGGCGTCGGCATCGTACAGGGTAGCGGTGTACGAATAAAGGGTACCGTTGGCATGATTGACCGTCAGGGAAGCCGGCCGGCAATCCGCCGATGTCCCGATCGGGAAGTTCAGCGTCGTCGCGCCCGCGCTCGATTTCTGGTATTGCATCGGACCGTTGACATAGCTGGTGGATAAAGCCGTCCCCGCAGCCGTCGTGGACCCGTTCAGCATCACCAACATATAGCTGGCCGTGGTATTGAGTAACCCGGCGGAAAAGGCAATATTGCCCGAGACATCGATATTCGTATTGCCCAGCGTAACCCCGGCGCCTGTATTACTGATTGTCGCCCGCGTAAAAATCGGAACGGGCGTGCCCGGCGTCACGTTGATCGTTTGTGCGGCGCTTCCGGAGAAGGTCGCGGTGCCGTTGCCAGCACCAAACGTAATGGCCGTACCTGCCGGAGACGTT
>Ga0210398_10001846_pt1 | contig 21295 bp, 23 predicted proteins | sample IncBWC4OmetaG_FD_161047 | JGI IMG/M metagenome (GOLD analysis project Ga0210398, IMG submission 161047) | Forest soil microbial communities from Barre Woods Harvard Forest LTER site, Petersham, Massachusetts, United States - Inc-BW-C-4-O | ecosystem: Environmental > Terrestrial > Soil >...
GAGGAGCCACGAAGGCTTGCGTCACTTTCTCGGGGAGAGTGCCGGAACTTTCGGAGTCGTCTTCCGTGTAGTATCCGGTGATCGCTTGGAAAGTGGAATTCATGCGGTTCCAGTCCTCGACTCGGATAGGGGCCAAGCGGGTCCGAGGACTCTTGATCTTGGGGTTGTATTGACGAAGCTCCATCAGCTGATCGCCGTCCGGGAAGGGCAGGGGGCGGAGAAGAATGGCGTCGATAGCGGAGAAGACGGCGCTGTTTGCGCCGATGGCCAGAGCCAGAGTGAGGATCACTGTGATGGAAAACGTGGGGGACTTGCGAATGAAGCGAAACGCTGATTTGAGATTGGCGAGCGTGCTTTCGATCAAGCGAACACGGTAAACGTCGCGCAATTCTTCTTTGACTTGTTCTTGGCCGCCAAATTCGAGGATGGCGCGTCTGCGAGCTTCTTCGGGAGACATGCCCGCAGCGATATTTTCATCGGTGAGCTCGTCGACGTGGAAGCGAAGTTCGGAGTTCATTTGCGCGTCCGAAGCGCCTTTGGAAAACAGGGATTTCCACCAGGACATGACAGACTCCTATTGCGCGGTTTGCATGATGCTGGCGACCGCACCGGCCAGGCGATTCCAGTTCGACTCTTCGCTCTCTAACTGCTTGCGGCCTTTTGCCGACAATTTGTAAAACTTGGCTTGGCGGCCTTTTTCGGACTCGCCCCATTCGGCTTCAAGCCAGCGGCGTTTTTCCAGGCGATGCAAGGCGGGGTAGAGGGAGCCCTGCTGAACCTGCAGGACTTCTTTGGAGATTTGACGGATTCGGAGGGAGATGCCGTAGCCGTGGACCGGGCCGAGCGCCACAATTTTCAGAATGAGCATGTCGAGAGTGCCTTGAAGCAAATCCGATTTCTCAATGGGCATTCCTTCTCCTGACTTCGATTCGCATTGCTTCATCTGACGCATGGAGCGCGCGGCGGACGCTGGTCAACCGTGCTACGCCGGATTTGTTCTTCCTAGACATTCTACATATATAGGCCGCGGATAGGTAGAATGTCAAGGAGAGAGAGCAAACGAGGGAGCGGTTAGTGCGAGCCGACCGGTGTGGCAGGAGCCGGGAGATACTTTGCGCTTTGCCGGGCAGAGCGAACCGAGATGTCTTGTGCTTTTGAGACCGGCTTGCAATGCCGGTTCGTACAGCGCGGGGGGCGAGCTTACTCGCGATGTTTCATCAAGACCTTAGCCGGCCAAACGGATTTGTGGGGGCGCGATCTAGGAGTTCCAAGGGACGCGGGAAAGCTGCTTCTTGCGGGACTCCCATTCGTTGCCGGAGAGGATGCGCGGGGCGACGTCGATCAAGCGGGGGATGAGGCGGAAGACGGCGGCGGAGGTCCAGGGGCGCCCGTCGCGCGTGCGGTAATCGCGGACGTTTAAGGCGTCGGCCATGCTGGTGAAGGAGACGTCCTGGACAATCAGTTCGGCGAGGAATTTGAGGGTTTGCGTTTCGAGGGGATCGTCTTCGAGGTGATGGCCGTCTGCGGCGATGCGCAAGCCAAAGGGGATCTCTTCGGAAGCTGGAACTTCTTCCTGTGGCTCCGGCGTGGCGGAAGTTTCGATTTCGCGTTCCCACTCGAGGGCGATGAGCGTCCAACCAGCGTCGTGCATCTTCGAGAGATACATGGAAGTCGGGAGGATCGTGACTTTTTCTCGGATGCGTTCGTGTTTTTTCATGACGGCCTCTTAAACAAGAGCGAGAAGCAAACCCCAGAACAAGGGCAATCGAATAGCCGATTTTTAGTCTTTTGTAACTATAAGAAACATATAGACTTACATTTTTGTAAGAAGGTAGAGAGGGCTGGCAGACGTTCGGTCGTGGGATCAGGCTGTCGCGTTGCCGGACAGTTAGATGTGTGGATCGAGAATGATCGGGAATTATACTTCTTGACGGTCGTGGGGGTTAGAAGCGTATGATCCGCCAGCCGTTGAACCCACCTCAACGTTCAAACGCACAACCCGGTCCAGAAAGCAGCGCGGTGCCCCCTGGAAAGTGAAGCGCGCCGATTGGAAGATCGTGCTCTGGTGCATCTCACGGTAGATTTGTCTGGTTTGGATATTCATACCGTGGCGCAGCAGGGAGTCACGGAAAACGTGAGCGCTCGAGGCGCGCGCGTGGTGACGAGCAAGCCGTGGCAGCCCAACGATCACGTAAACGTTCGATCGCTCTTGGGGAGTTTAAGATCCAGAGCCCGCGTCGTTTATTGCCAGTCCTTGGGGAAAGATTCGTTCGCTATTGGCTTGGAGTTGTTTGTGAGCTTCGGCAAATGGACCATATAGCAATCGGCGCACCGAAATATGGCACGGCGATAGACGTGGCAGGGGCTCGTGGCCACGTCGCGGTTCGCCGGATTGTTGACGTCTCAACTTGCGGAACGGGGTTCCTGCGACCAAGACCGATGCGTCACTCCGGGAGTGGTCCGCCAGGTAATACAAGCTGGTTACACGCGACGCGAAAGGCTTCGTACCAGGTTTGCGTGAAGCTGACGATCAGCTCTTCTACACTACGCCCGCCAATAGTAACACCAGAGTGAATGACCTCTCCCCAGGTGTGGACGCGGGTGCCTTCCTGCCGTTCTTCAAAAGTGACCCATTGAGCCATGGCGACGCCGATGGCGTAGTCGATCCACCCGACTTTCTTTGCGGGAACGCATGTGGTAATGACGTGGTCGATGACGGCATTCACGGGCCGCAAGAGTTCAATCTCAAGACGGCTGCCTGGCTCCCAGGCATTGCCGTCTCGCCAGCGCAATTCGCCATAGACGTCGGCGAACGTGTTCCAGCGATGCAAATCGGAAAAGACCAGCCAGGCGAGTGCGGGGCTGGCCTTGGTAATAATGGAATACTCAAATCTTGCCATAACTTGTTGCTAACTTTCCCTTGCCAGGTTTATTTGGGACTAGCCAACCGCTAAGGCGGGGCACCATAAACTTATACGTTGTTTGTTTAACGCTGTCAAGTATATAATCTGCGTACAATTTGGGTTAGGCAAGGCCGGGAGGGCTCGAGAATGCCACGGATGGCCGACAAACAGCTAGAGGGACGAATCCTTGATGCCGCTTATCAGCTGTGGAGCAAAGGAGGAGAGCACGCATTGACAATGCGGGCTGTCGCGCTTGCGGCCGAGACGACTACGCCGACGTTGTATGAGAGGTTTCGAGATAAGCACGATTTGATTGTGTTTCTGAGGGTGCGTGCCAGAGAAAGGATGTTTAATGCTCTCCGAGCGGCGCGGTCCACATCCGAGGCCTGCCGGCTGGGCCTGGAGTTTGCGTTGGCCAACCGGAACGAATACTTGCTGCTGACGTCGGATTGGGCGGAGCGTTTTGCGCGCAAGGAGCCGATGCCGTCGTACGAATATCTGAAGGAAAAGCTGGCGGAGGATCACGGGGGCACGCCGGCGGACTACGCGCAGTTAGGGCTGGCCATTGTTGCGCAGGTTCACGGAACTGCGATTCTGCTGTTGGGAGAAGGAGTTGAGGCGCAGATCGCAAAGGAGTTCAAGGAGGCGTGCCTGGGCGCGTGCAAGGCGCTCATTGAGAGCGCACCTAAGGGCGTCGGTGGCACAGGGAAGGGCTGAGTCGAACAGTTCGGCTAAGGCTTGTCCCCGACGATTGCGTGGACTACACCGTCGCGGCGTTTTGCTCTAATTAGGACGTCGACGGAGTCGGGGCGGCCATTCCAAAAATCGAGGCGGACGCGATCGTCGGGAAGTTGCGTGATGGTCGCGGGGGTGGCGCTGGTTGTGAGATACCAGCCTGCGGGGAGAACTACCGCGTTGCGTGGTCTGCCTAAGCTGCGATCGAAGACTAATTCGTCGCCATCGAGACGGTAGCTGGATGGGGCCGTGTAGGTCTCGGAAATGCGCAGCCGGATGGATTGGCCTTTTCTCACTGGTGTGAAAGGTATGAGCACGACTTGCGTCGTGGGATTGACGGGCTCACCGGCGTCAATTTTTGCGGCGGCGAGATCGGCGCCGGTCATCAACTTAGTGGGGAGTTTTTCGCCGGTATCTAAGATGTATGCGGACGGATCGGAGACGGTACTGCCTTGGCGGACAACGTTCAGATATTTGTCGGCGCCTTCGTGGGATTCCGTGTAGTCGTGGTAGAGGCTAAAGGCGTGGGATTCTGGCTGCAGCAGGAAATAGACGATATCGCGGTCCTGGTGGGCGCGTTCGGAAAGGCGTGCTCGCTCGGACTCCCCTTGGAAGGGGGATTCCCAACTGTGCGCTTCTGTGGCGGGGTGTGGCGCGGCGGACGGGCCGGTTTCGGCGCCGAGCTTGGCGCGCAGGATTAGCGGAGCTTCGCCGGAGCCGGGGTTCAGGAAACTGACGGCGATGCGGCCATCCGGCTCAGGTAGGACTTGGGACGGGACATTGCATCCGACCGGTTCGTAGCCTCTGGGCAGAACGACTTTGTTTCTCTTGATGCCTAGCGGACGGTTGAAGACTATGGCGTCGCCCTCGCGGTAATAGCTCTTCGCGTCTTTATAGGTTTTCAGGATCAGGATTCGACCCTGGCCCCCGAGCGGCACCGGCCGCGCCAGAGAGATTTTGATGAAGTTTGTATCAGCATCCGCTTCCGACATGAATGGGTCTTTGCGCGCTTCCGAGCCGCTGACCACTTCGAAGTGAAGCGAATCGCCGGTCATGGAATCGAAGACCGCTTCGTCAGTTGCTGCGCTACCCTTGCGAATTGGATTGTAGAAAAATTTGGCGCCGGGCGTTGTGGCCGTGACTTCGTAAGAGATTTTGAAGCTGGCGGTTTCGGGCGCTAGCAGTTCGTAACGGGTGTATTCATCGGTTTCCGTCTGCTTTGCCGCGGCGGGACTGGCCGCGGGTGGCCGAGAGGTTTGTTGGGCGCGGAGCGAGGCGCAACTAAACAGTGCGAGGACCGCGATCGCGGCTCGGATGACGAGTTCTCTGCGCATTTTGATTCTCCTCGTTTGCGGCCGAGACCCTACGTTCGAGCGTCGATCATCGCCGACATCGCGGTCAGAGTAAAGAGCGAGAGTAGGGCGGCCGAGGAAGAGAACGAAGCGCTTATAGTCTGCGGCCTCGAAGAGCCCACCTCTTACACTGTCGAACACAATTGAAAAACCAGGAACAAAAGCGCCGGACCAAAAGGTAGAATCAGCAACCGGAAGGATTCGGGAGAAAAAACGATGGCGAAGAGACCGACGATCGATGACGCGCGCCTGATTCTCGAGCTTTATGCCTTGAAGCGCGAACCGGAGATGCGGAAAGCGCGGCAATGGTGGTTGACGACGTTTTGGCCGAAGGATGCGGATGAGTACATGAAAGTTGCCATGACCATGGGGACGGAAGAGAACAACTGGCTAAGGCAGGTAATCAGTTATTGGGGAATAGCTGCGTCGTTTGTGGAGAACGGCGTGCTTAACGAGAAGTTGTTTTTTACGACCGCGTTCTGCGGAGAATTGTTTTTCATTTTCGCGAAGGTTCGGCCGTTTTTGAAAGAGCTTAGAGAAAAGACAAAGAATCCCGAGATGCTGCTTGCTGTGGAAAAACTGATCATGGGATCGCAACTGGGGCGGCAGAGATTCCGAAAAGTAGAGCCGCGAGTCCAAGCGATGCGGCCGAAATAATGGGCCGTCGAGACCGAGTACCGGAAAGGTGCAGCTTTAGGCTTGGAGCATCGATTGGACTGATCGGGATCCTCTTGCTCGCCGCAACACTGCGGGCCGAGGATTGCGGAAACGGGGTGGCGCTGAGGTTGAGCGCTCCTGAAGCAGCTCAAGGCACGCTGCTGCTGGTGCAGTTACGAAGCGAGAAACCGTTGAGTGAAGTCAGCGGCAGATGGAACGATCGGGAGGTGCCCTTTTGGGGGGAATCCGAGAAGGAGCACGCTCCTTCGCGAGCCTACACAAGGCACGCGTTACTCGGGGTGGATTTGGAAAAAGCGGCAGGGAAGTACGAGTTCACGGCTACGGGTAAGCTTCAAGGCGGTGAGTTAGTAAATTGCCGGGCGACGGTCGAAGTGAAAGAAGGACACTTCGCGACGGAAAACCTAACGGTGAAAAAGCAGTTTGTGGAGCCGAACCCGGAGCAGGAGGCGCGCGCGGCCGCGGAAACGAAACGGTTGCGAGAGATTTATGATCGCGTGACGCCGGAGCGTTTATGGGATGGGCCATTTCGCGCGCCGCTGGACGGGGGGTTTAAGGGAAGCAACTTTGGGAAGCGGCGAGTTTTGAATGGGCATCCCGGTTCTCCGCACGGCGGCGTGGATTTTCCGGCGCCTACGGGGACGCCGGTGCATGCGGCGCAAAAGGGGCGCGTGGTCCTGGCGGAGGAGCTATTTTTTTCCGGCAACAGCGTCATTGTCGACCACGGTCTGGGAATTTACACTTTTTATTGCCACTTCTCGAAGATCGACGCGAAAGTTGGCGATGAGGTAGTGGCAGGGACGGTTTTAGGTGAAGTCGGAGCGACGGGCCGCGTGACAGGTCCCCATTTGCACTGGGGTCTGACGGTCGAACGTGCCCGCGTGAATGCGCTGGATGTTCTGAGAGTGCTAAAGGATTAAGTGAAGGCCGGCGAGTCTCGGAACCTTTGCGGACCAGGTTGCCAATCGTGTTCGCCGTGGAAGAATTTGGGCAAAAAAACCACAATCGTCGGCCTGATTTCGGATACGCATGGATTGCTTCGAGCGGAAGCCGTGCGTGCGCTGCGTGGGTCGGATGTGATCCTCCACGCCGGGGATGTGGGCGCGCCGGAAATACTGGAAGGATTAGAAACCATTGCTCCGGTGGTGGCGGTGCGCGGAAATGTAGACACCGGAGAATGGGCTAAAGCTCTGCCGTTGATCGCGGTCATCCCTCTGGGCTCGGCGAGGATCTATATGTTGCATATCTTAGAGGACTTGGACCTTGACCCTCGGGTGGCAGGGTTTCCCATCGTGGTAAGTGGACATTCCCATAAACCCGGACAGACCGAAAAGGACGGCGTCCTCTACATTAACCCGGGGAGTGCCGGACCGTGTCGTTTTTACCTACCAGTTACTGTGGCTCGCTTGGACTTAGCTGTTAGACCCTGGAAGGTCGAGTTCATCGAGCTCCCCGTCACAAAGTAAGCCAGGTCTGCAGCGTATAGTCTAAGCTGCAGAATACAATGGAGTTAGTTGTAGATTTCGCGGAGCCAACAGGGCCACTGTGCGGCGAAAATGTGTGTGCGTTGCCGATAGGCATCCTTTCGGGGTGCGCGAAACGCCCGGGCCTTGGCGTGCAGTACATGAGGGCCGTGTCTCTCGAACAATCAGGTTGAACTAGAACGAGTAACGTACTAGAGTACCGGAACAAAGGGGTTAATTTGGTACCGTTCCGCTATTGCCGGACCGGGTGCCAAAACCCAGAATATAAACAATGTGGACGACGTTTGTGCTGGTTTCCTCGCTCATGTCGACCGTTCACTTCAGCGTAATATTCACAAAAGTGATGCCGCTGAAGCCCGTCCCGTATGGACAGGCTTAGGTTCCCGAGTCGTCAAGTTCAATCGAGAGGTTCGTGTCTCTCATGGCCATACTTCATTTTCGCTGTAAAGAGCGGCGCCGAACGTTGCGGGTGAGTATCACCGTACCGATAACTGTGCACGGACAGGACGAGAGCGGCGACAAGTTCCGCGTAAAGGCCAAGTCCCACTCCGTGAACCGCCACGGGGCCCTGCTGCAAATCGATCAGACCGTCGTTGTGGGACAGATGCTCATCCTGGTCAATGAGAATAGTGACCGGACGGTGGAATCCAGGGTGGTTTCCGTCAGGCGCGACCGCGATAGCAAGACATTCGTAGGCGTGGAGTTTACTTCCCCGGATTCAAATTTTTGGCACATGAGTTTCCCGCTGCCAGGAGCGCGACCGCTGCGTCGCTCGCTCGATTCCAAGGCAACCGTGTAGTTTCAAAAAAAAAGATTAAAGATCGAAGGAACACTTAGGAGCTCTTTCTTAACCGAGAGGGCTTTTTGCGTTTGTGGCCAGGCGTTCCGAGACGTTTCCGTGCGGCGGCCTTTGTGGCGGATTTCCGCTGCGCCCGGGACTTGCCGCGCGCGAGGGCTTCGCGCCTTTTCCTAGGGAGCTTGGCAACCACCATGTCGTAGGAATCGCGCAACAGGATTCGAAGCTCGTCGGGCGACAGAGCGTCCTTGGTTAGAAGCGCGACCCACTTCGCGCGGGCCAGGTAGGGCGCGGGAATAATACCGGGGCGTTCTGTTAACTCGGAGAATTTTTCAGGAGAAACCTTGAAACACAGCCAAGTCTTGGCAGGCTTAAGTACCGTAATAGCGTGAATCTTTCCCGCGACTTTAAAAACGAGATCGTCGCCCCATTGAATCTGTTCGGTCGTGTGGGGAAACGAGAGACAGAGATCGCGGATCCAGTCGACGTTCACGGGCGAGCCATCCAGGTGATCGGTTCGAGATTGCCTAGGTTCATTTTTTTTTAGAAATCATGGAATGGCTGGCGCCCAGGCGAGCCCGTCCACTCCATGGGTAAGCTGGATCGGTTCGAGAAGCTTCTGGCCAGGTATGTCCAACACTTCGATTGTTCCCGCCTGTGGACAGCTTACGAATGCAGACTTGCCGTCTGGCGTAATAAGCAGTTCGCCGAGTGCGGCGGGAATGTCGAAGGATTGTTCGAGCTTTCGAGTGGCTAGATCAATGACGAAGATTTTGCCGGATGGAGAAGCGGCTAGCAGTTTGCGGCCGTCGGCCGTCGCCGATGAGGAATAGACGGTTGCGGGAAGTGAAATCCAACTGGCAACCTTATTTGTAGATGTGTCGATGACCGCGATGCGCGCCGTATCTTGATCGTGAGTGAAGACGCGCTTGCCGTCGGCGGAAATCGAAATGCGTTGGACGGTTTTTGCGACGGGGATGACGGTGACCAGAGCGCGCTGCTCGAGGTCCAGCACGCTCACGCTGCCAGCGGCGACGTTGGCAGTGTAAGCGCGTCGGCCATCGGGGGAGATTACGATCATGTGGGATTCGATTGCGCCTGTGGGGATTTCTCTGATGACCTTGCGCGTGGCGGGATCGATGACGTCGACGGCTTTGGCGAGCTCCGCCGTAACGTAAAGCAGGCCGTCAGGGCCAAATTCGGCGCGGTGAGGACGAAGCGGTTTGCCCAGGTCAATAGTGGCGGCTAGTTTGCGTTCGTGTAAATCGACGATATCAATGGTCGCGCCGTCCGTGCCGGGCTTGCCGACGCCGGAATTGCCGTAGATGGGAACGTAGGCGAAGCGGGAGTCTGGCGAGACAGCGACTTCGTGGCCGTTGACTCCGACGGTGACCTTCGCCAGCTCCTGGCGCGTCTCCGGATCGATCAGCAGAGCAGTGTGCTCGCGCTGGTTGGCCACCACGAGCATTCCGTGTGCTGGCGGAGCAGGGACGCGGCTGCCTCCGGCCGCCAGAGCCAGGAGCATCAAGGAAGCGAGCAGCCATGAAATTGGGGTGTACATAGATTTACCTCGATTGCTTATTTTGCCCAAGAAATTGGAATAAACCTGGTGGATTATACCAGCCTTAGAGGATACCGCTCGGGGTTGTTTCAGATGAACATACGGGAATCGCTGGATTGGCTGAATTAATTCGGACCTTTAACCTCCACGTACCGGCCTCGGTACGGAGAGAGCGAGCGGAACATGCTGTTGGAAAGCACCACTGCCAAGATTGCTTACGTTTCGGGACTAACGCTTTTTTTGACTTCGCTGGGTTGCTGGGCCGTGCTGCGGCACCCGGAAAATTCGCCGGTGTCCTCGGAGACTCAGGCCGCGATGACTGACCTGGGCTTCGCGAACGATGCCGCTCGTGGAGGCCTGGCGGAGATCAAGCTCGGCAAACTTGCCGAAGATAGCGGGTCTAGCGAGGCCGTAAGGACTTTCGGAACGCGGATGGTGGCCGAGCACAGGAAAACCGGTGACAAATTGAAGGAAGCGGCGGCACGCGAGCACATCGCCTTGCCGGCAGGCGTCGCGGCCAGGGATCAGTCCACTTACGACAGGCTTAGCAAACTGAGCGGAGCTGATTTTGATCGCGCGTATGCGCAAGACATGGTGAAAGATCACCAACAAGATTTAGAGGCGTTTCAACGCGAGGCGAATCGCGGCAAGGATGCCGCGATCCGGGGTTTTGCCTCCGAAACCGTTCCTATGATCCAGCGGCACTTGGAACAAGCGAAAGAAATGCTCAAGACCGTTTCCCCGACAAGCAGCCGGCGCACAAAGGGAAGCATAGGCCGGCCAGCAAGCGGGCATTAATGGTTGAAGCGCGGGCTCGGTTTTCTCCCCCGGAGCGAACAAACCGGCGTCCCTGAAGATCGGGACGCCGGTTTGTTCTCATGGCGTCAATGGGTTTGACTTCCCGTCGCGATTCACCCTTTTTCCCGCATATCGCATATATTGTGCCGCCGCCATGGCGTGATACCCTGACGCGCATCGCGGAGTGCGTGCATGAAGCTATTCAATAACAAGGCAGCGATCCTTTTCGGCGCGCTCGTGGTTTCGAGCGCGTTCCTTAACGTAAAGCAGACCCCTCTTATAGAGGCCTCCCAGAACTCACCTAACTCGGGCCAGGAAAAGCGCGACTGGCCTGCCTATGGCGGCGCGGCCGAAAATATGCATTACTCCAGCCTCGCGCAAATCAATCGCACCAATGTGAAAGAGCTGGCGGTTGCTTGGAGTTTCGACACTGGGGAACCGGGAGGCTTAGAAACGAGCCCCATCGTCGTGGACGGGACACTGTATGGAATCACGCCGGCGGAGAAGGTGTTCGCGTTGGATGCCGCGACCGGCCAACTCTTGTGGAAATTTGATTCTGGGATTAAGGGCACGCAACCGGATCGCGGGCTGGCCTATTGGTCGAGCGAGCGGGACAAGCGCATTCTGGTTGGCGTGATGAATTTTCTATATGCGCTGGATGCAGTTACGGGCAAGCCCATCGAAGCGTTTGGGAAGGAGGGTCGCATAGATCTTCGCCTCGATCTTGGGCGCACTCCGGAGCGGCAATCCGTCGTGCTAACGAGTCCGGGCATTGTTTACAAGGACGAGATTATTGTGGGCGGGCGGAATCCGGAAACTTTGCCTGCGCCGCCGGGTGATGTGCGAGCGTACGACGTGCGATCAGGGAAGTTGCGCTGGTCGTTTCACACCATCCCGCATCCCGACGAATTTGGCTATCTGACTTGGCCGAAGGACGCATGGAAATACAGCGGCGCGGCGAACAACTGGGCAGGCATGGCTGTCGATGCGAAGCGCGGAATTGTTTATGTGCCGACGGGATCCGCGGCGTTTGATTTTTACGGTGCCAATCGTGTGGGCGACGATCTGTTTGCCAACTGTCTCTTAGCTTTGAATGCGGAAACGGGCCAGAGGATTTGGCATTTTCAAGGAGTGAAGCACGATTTGTGGGACCGCGATTTTCCGTCGCCACCAACGCTTGCGACCGTAAATCGCGACGGCCAGCAGATTGACGCCGTAGCGCAGACGACCAAGCAGGGATTCGTTTATTTGTTCGATCGGGTGAGCGGAAAGCCTCTGTTTCCGATTGCCTATCGGAAATATCCACGGAGTGATGTGCCGGGCGAAGTCGCTGCGCCCGAGCAGCCCCTGCCGTCCAAGCCCGCACCGTTCGCGCGGCAATTTCTCAGCGAGGCTATGCTGACGAATCGCACACCCGAGGCGCACGCCTCGGCGCTTGAGAAATTTCGAGAGTTGCGCAGCGAAGGACAATTCATTCCGTTCGGCGTTGGAAGGGACACCGTGATCTTTCCCGGATTCGATGGTGGCGCGGAGTGGGGGGGCTCAGCCGTTGATCCCGAGACTGCAATTCTCTATGTGAACGCAAACGAAATGGCTTGGACGGGGGCCCTGGCGCCGGACTCTGGTGAAAACAGCCCCAAGGCCCTGTACATGAGCCAGTGCAGCGTGTGCCACGGCGAGCGGATGACGGGATCGCCGCCTGCGATGCCTTCGCTGGTCGGCGCAGGAGACCGATTGTCGCCGCAGCAGATTGCGGCCACGATCAAAAATGGCAAGGGACGAATGCCGGCGTTCGCCAATTTTGACGACGGCCAGCTTTACGCGCTCGTGGATTTTCTGGTGAGCGGAAAGTCCAAAGAGTTGCCGAACTCGGAGCCTCGGCCGTCGGACATGAAGTATCGATTTACGGGCTACCACAAATTTCTGGACCCGGAGGGCTATCCTGCCATCGCTCCACCGTGGGGCACTTTGAACGCAATCAATCTAAATACCGGGGAATACGTTTGGAAGATAAATTTGGGGGAGTATCCGGAACTTGCAGCCAAGGGCCTGAAGAACACGGGTACGGAAAACTATGGCGGCCCCGTGGTGACGGCGGGAGGGCTGGTGTTTATCGGGGCGACCGACTTTGACAAGAAATTCCGTGCGTTTGACAAAGCTACTGGCGAATGGCTGTGGGAAGCTACGCTTCCTTTTTCCGGCAATGCCACTCCGGCAACTTACGCCGTGAATGGGCGCCAATATGTCGTGATCGCCGCGGGTGGAGGGAAGGATCTCAAGTCGCCCTCCGGCGGCGTATACGTTGCGTTCGCGCTTCCGAAATAAACAATTAGGCTCGGCGGTCTCGCGTGCGACGGTTCCAGTCGAGAAGGCGATCAGTCGAACGCGGCGGTCACCGAATAGATCGGCGGTAGATGTGCCGAGAGAACATGCCAGGAATCGCCGGCATCGCGTGTATGAAACAGCGTTCCGCCGGTGGTGCCGAAGTAGACGCCCGCGGGGTCGCGATCGTCGGAGGTCATCGCTTCGCGCAGGATGAGGTCGTAGGCGTCGGACTGAGGGAGGCCCTTGGTCAGAAGCTTCCACGTCTTGCCGCCGTTGCGGCTGCGCGCCACGCGGAGTTTCGCTTGGGGGACATAGCGCTCTTCAGGCGAAACGATGGGAATCGTGAAGAGCGTGTCTTTTTCAGCGGCGGGTACGGCCAAGCCGAAACCGAACCGCGAAGGAAGGCCATCCGAAATGTCGATCCATTTCTCCCCCGCAAAATCGCCGCGGTAGACACCGCAATGGTTTTGCTGGTAGAGCGCATCCGGATTGCGGGGATGCGCTTTCAGTTTGTGGACGCACTGGCCGACTTCGGGAAATTTTTCAGGGCCAAATTCGACAAGGACGTTTTCGTTAAACGCTGACCACGTTTTTCCCGCGTCGCTTGAGCGAAACGCTCCTGCGGCCGAAATCCCAACGATGAGGCGGCCCTTGCCAAGGCATTGGATCGAGTGCACCATCATGCCGCCGGCTCCGGGACTCCACTTCTCGCGCGTGGGATGATTACACAGGCCCGGTACCATCTCCCAATTTGCACCATTGTCGCCGCTGCGGAAAAGTACGCCGGGATCCGCGCCTAGATAAACGGCGCCGGGTTCGTCGGCTGCGCCGGGAGCGATATGCCAGATACGCTTGAGTGTGGCATCCGGAAGATCCTTCAGTTCCATTCCTTTTTCGGTCACCTGCCATGTTTTGCCGGTAATGCCTTTGACCTCCAATCCCTTTTCCGAGATTTGCCACGTTTTGCCGTTGTCTCGGCTGGCATGGAGATGCGGACCGAACCAGGCATTGCCGACCGCAGCGTAGTGGCGCTTCGGCTCGCGAGGATCCGGCGTGACGTGATGCACTTCCTGTCCAGCGAAAAACGGTCCAGCGCAGTCCCATCTCTGGCGATCTTTTGAGATGAACCGAAACGCACCTTTGCGAGTGCCGACCCAGATGCTGATAGCGGGTTGACGCGCCATGGAGTTCCTCCGGCAAGAGAGCTGACTAGGCCTTTAAGGACGACGATAATGTGTATTTTATCGTACAAGGTCAAGCGGGCAGGAGGAATTTGGCAACTTTCCAGCCTTTCCCGTTCCTACTTCCTTGGAGCCATTACCGCCTTAACAAAATGGAGGAAGTTCAGAGAGCGGGGAGGTGTGGTTGACTACCGGGGTATTCTCTGATTGTACGCTCGTAGGAAAAATTCTCCTGTTCATGTTCAAAAAGATGACCTATGAAGGAACTAGTGTGACGGCTCGCGTGAGCCGGACATGCCTCTTTGGCGCGTTTGCCGGGATCAGGTGGCCCGTTTATCACGGCAAAAGTGCAGACGGTGGATTGAGGAACTCACGGCTGTCCGAGCCGTAAATCGGACGAGGAGGAGTGGTTCATGAAAACGAGAATCCTGATTGTATTTGCTGTGGTGGCGCTGGTGGTCGCATTTGCCTATACGGCGTCGACTCCAGCCGCTCCGAACAAGGGCAACGCGAACGCCGTGCCCACGGCGGTCCCACAACCGAGCACGGCGACAGCGACCGCGGCGGAACCGCATCCTGAAATCCGCGATGCGATTGCTGCGCTGCGTCGCGCCAAGGAACACATGGAGCACGCTGCGCACGATTTCGGCGGGCACCGCGTGGAAGCCCTCCGGGCGACCGATGTGGCCATTCACCAGCTTGAGGATTGCCTCAAGTACGACAGAGACTGAGGCTCGACCGCAATAGTTCGCAGCAAATCTAGAGCAGCGCCCGGAGGGAGTTCTCCGCCGGACGCTGCTTTTTTTTGGTCAACCTCCGATCGCCAATAACGAGATTGCCGGGAAGGGGACAATCTCGGGCCTTACCTGTATTACAATCGCGCGCTTGCGGTGTGCCAAGGAGGGAAGCCGATGCTGGATCGCAGACGATTCTTGAGTGCTTGTTCAGGACTGGGGCTGGGAGGGACGCTGTTTCCGGGAGTGCTTTGGGCGCAGGCGCAGTCCGAAGGGGCGGCAAAGATCACCAAAGAGATGATCAACAATGCGGCCGCCATCGCGGATGTGCCCATCCCCGAAGAAGCCAAAGAGGTGATGTTGGACAACCTGAACCAGCAAGCCAAGAGTTACGAAGCGATTTACGCCTTGCACATTCCGAATTCCGTTGCGCCATGCTTGATTTTTGATCCAGTGCTTCCGGGGATGAAATTTGAAACGGAACGGCGGCCGTCGCGGACGTCGAAGCCGTCGGCGATCGCCGCTCCGAGCACGCCGAAGAATATACAAGATGTGGCGTTTCTGAGCGTGCGCGAACTGGCCGAATTGGTGCGAACGAGAAAAGTGTCCTCGGTCGCGCTAACGGAGATGTACCTGGAGCGGTTGAAGCGCTATGACCCTACGCTGAAATTTGTGGTGACGTTGACCGAAGACCGGGCGCGGGCGCAGGCCAAAGAAGCAGACCTGGAAATCGCCCGAGGGAAATATCGAGGGCCGCTGCACGGCTTGCCCTGGGGCGCGAAAGATTTGCTGGCGGTGAAGGGTTATCGGACGACCTGGGGCGCCGGCGGTTTCGAGAATCAGATGATCGACGAAGACGCTACGGTGGTGAAGCGGTTGGATGAAGTAAGCGCCGTGCTGGTGGCAAAGCTGACGCTCGGCGCACTGGCGCTGGGCGACAACTGGTTTGGCGGCGTAACTCGGAATCCCTGGCATCCGGGGCAAGGGTCGAGCGGATCTTCGGCAGGTCCTGCCTCCGCGACGGCTGCCGGATGCGTGGCCTTCAGCATCGGGTCGGAAACCCTCGGGTCGATTTCGTCGCCTTCGACGCGGTGCGGCTGCACCGGCCTGCGACCGTCGTTCGGCCTCGTGCCCCGGACTGGGGCCATGGCGCTGTCCTGGAGCATGGATAAGCTCGGGCCTATTTGCCGCGCGGTGGAGGATTGCGCGCTCGTTCTCGAGGCTATTTATGGGCCAGACGACAAAGACCCGAGCGTGAAAAATGCCGCATTCCATTGGGATGCGGGGCTGGATTGGCGGAAGCTGCGTGTGGGTTATCTGAAGGCGGATTTCGAGCCTAGGCCCCAAGAACAGCCGCAAACGGCGACAGAAGAACCAGCCGCGACTCCGGAAGAGCAAAAAAAGCGAGACGAACAGAAGCGGCGCAGGGAAGCGGCCCGGGCGCGCGCGGAGTACGACAGAAAATACAACGAAGCGGCGCTCAGGAAGTTGAAAGAGATGGGCGTCAGTCTCATTCCGGTAGAAATGCCGAAGTTCCCGTACCAATCCATGGTGCCCATGTTGTCGGCCGAAGCGGCCGCGGCGTTTGATGAGTTGACCCGGACCGGCAAAGATAAATTGCTCACTTCACAGAAGCCTTCTGACTGGCCAAATTCGTTCCGTTCGGCGCGGTTCGTCCCGGCGGTCGAATACATCCAGGCAAGCCGGGCTCGGCGGATGGCCATGGAGGGGGTTCGAAAAGTATTCGAGGGCGTTGACGTAATTGTGGCGCCGACGAACGGCGGCGAACAGCTCGTGATCACGAATTTGACCGGCCATCCGTCGGTGATATTGCCCAACGGCTTTCGCGGCGATGATGCTCCGAAGCCGGCGACAGACGATCCCAGCGATTTTCAAAATGCGGGTGGGCCCGGAACGCCGGTAAGCCTCACATTCCTTGCGAATCTATACGGGGAAGCGAAGCTGCTTGCATTTGCACGCGCCTACCAAGATGCCACTGCATTTCACCTCAAGCATCCGAAGTTATAAACGGCAGGCCTCGGGGAAGAAGCGACGAGTGATGGGTGCGAGTCGCGATCGACTGGTACCGCGGGTGATTGACCAGCGCCACGGCGGGAAGTAGGATTCCCGCAACCGGCCCCCTGCCAGGCCATTCGCGCGAAAAGGAGACTCTGTGTACTGCTCAAAATGCGGAAGCGAAATTTCGGGCGCGACGGCGTTCTGTCCCACGTGCGGCCAGGCGGTCACCCTCCTGGTTGCTACCGCCGCTTCCCCATCTGCAATGACCATCGCGCCGATTCCGCCGACGCCGATGGGCCCGGCGAGCGCGGGGTATGGCGGCGTGGCGTACGCCGGTTTCTGGTTGCGGTTCGTCGCTTACATTATCGATGGAGTCGTTTCCGGGCTGGCATTTCTGCTTCTTCTGATCCCTCTCTTCCTATTGACGGGCGCAGGCGCCGCGCTGAGCAAAATTAGTTCCGGCGGGATATCAGTGACGATGTGGCCACTTTCTTGGGTCTCGGGTTCCTCTTCGGATTTTTTGGAATTATATTTCTCGTGAGTTGGTTGTATTACGCGCTCTCGGAAAGTTCATCCTGGCAAGCCACGCTGGGGAAGAAGATGCTCAATCTGAAGGTGACCGACATGACCGGGCAGCCGATCTCCTTCGGCCGGGCTTCGGGTCGCTTCTTCGCAAGAATAATCTCGCACATGATTCCTCTCGCGATCGGCTACATCATCGCGGGCTTCACCGAGAAAAAGCAGGCCATTCACGACATGATCGCTAGCTGCCTGGTATTGCGCAAAGTCTAGCGATGCGTTCTCGACGGTCTGACGCGGACCTGCTCGAGCGCGTCACGCCCGACTCAAGCGTGGCGCACGGATTCCATCGGATCGGCCTCGATCCAGGGGCGCGCCGCCGAGTAAGCCGTGAGCAAGGTCATCAGTCCCATAGTGAGTCCGACGGCCAGAAACACACTCCATTCCACGGGATGAATTCCGTAGAGCTGTGAACGGACGAGTGTGCTGGCGATGATCCCGCCGGTAATGCCCAGGCTCACGCCTGTGGCGGTCACGAAGATGGTCTGGCGCAAGATCATTTTCCAAAGATCGCGCGGCGCGGCGCCGAGAGCGACCCGAATGCCCAACTCCTTTTTTCTCTCACTGACGGAGTAGAAAACTGCCCCGTATAGGCCCACAGCAGCCAGAATAAAGGCAAGGGCACCGAACGCGCTGGACGAAACCAGCGTGATTCGGGGGGCATACAGCGCAAAATCCATCCAATCATCCATCGTGAGTGTCTGGAAGAAGAGTTGTGAGTTTAGTTTCTCGAGAGCATCGGACATCGGCGTGAGCCACTGATGTGGGTTGCCTTGGGTCCGCGCCATGAGATAGACAACGCCTTGGTAGCGTTGGTTTAAGTCGAAATACATAAATGGGCGAGCAGGTTCATCGATATCAACATATTTGCCGTCGCCGACCACACCCACGACGGTGACAACTTGATGGCCATTTTCGATTCGTGCCGTTTTGCCGATGGGGTTCTGGCCGGGCCAGTATTTCTCCGCCATCAGATGATTGATGACCATCACGGCGGGGCCTTTGGCCGTGTCCGCAGCAGTGAACACGCGCCCGGCCAACACGGGAATTCCAAGAGTGGAAAAGTAGTTCTCGTCAACCGCAACCGATGCAATGCTGGCCGCTTGTTGGCTTGTGGCGGGCGATCCTTCCACGCGAACCTGTTCAATGTGGCCGCCATCGCTGCTCACAGGCAGGTCGCTGGCCAGGCCGGTCGATTCCACGCCGTAAATTTGGGAAGCGGCCTGACGCATTCTGGCGTACATGTTTCGGCCCTGCTCTTCGGAGTATCCATTGGATTGCAAATCAAGGGTCAAAATCACGACGTTGCGAGCAGAGAATCCGAGATTGACGTGCTGCAGATTGCTCACACTTTGAAAACATAAACCCACGCCGATCAGAACCACAGTGCAAACGGCTACTTGGATGGCCACCAGCGCGTTTCGAATTCTTCCCTTGCGCGTCCCGCCGACCGCGATTTCGCCGCTCAGCGCACCCGCCAGATTCGGCGAGCAGGAGTACAGCCCCGGCACCAGGCCCGTTGCGAGCCCCGTTACAAAAACAAGCGCCACAGTCACCGTCGCAACTCGCCAGTCCGGCCGGAAATCGATCGTCAAGGGCAGAAGTCCAATCCCCGGCATATAAGGTTTGAATTGCATGAGTTGCCGAAGGCCAACCCAGGCGAGCAAGAAGCCAAGCAGGCCACCGCCAGCCGCAAGTAGGGAGCTGTCGAGCAACAGTTCTCGAATCAGCCGGCTGCGCGTCGCTCCCATCGCGGCACGCACAAGGATTTCGTGACGACGCGCGCCCGCCAGCGCCAATAGCAGATTGGCGACGTTGGAACAGGCTGCGAACAGGACCAGTGCCACGATGGCGAGAATAATCGCCGAGATGATTCTTGCGGAAGAGACCGAATCGACAGGCAGCATGGTCGCGTCCGTCAACTGCGCGAGGCGATCTTTGTTGGTTGCCGGATAAGCAGCGGCGAGTTGCTTCGACAACAGTTGCATATCTAGAAGCGCCTGCGGACGCGTTACTCCCGGTTTCAACCGCCCCGTCAAGCCGAGATAACGAACGGTGCGGTCCGCGCGCCAATCTTGCGCCTGGTGATTGAGCGTCGCGTCTATGGACAGCGGATACCAGACATCTGGCAGGTCGCTGAAAATTGTCCCGACAAAGCTCTTTGGGGCGACGCCGATAATGGTTAGCGGGACGCGCTCGACCGTCACCGTCTTCCCCACAATGTTCGGTTCCGCTCCGAGCCATTTCCAGTAGGAATAGCTCAGAACCGCCAGCGCGGACGGCTTGTCGTCCTCGCCTCGCCGAAACACTCTCCCCAAAATGGGCTGTACTCCGAGAACAGAGAAATAATTGTCCGACACCGCATTCATGAGCCCTGATTTAATGTGGCCTTCGTAGGAAATAGGGTGCACAGCGATGGAGTACGGGAACGCCAGGACATCCGAGAAGACGGAGTTGTGGTCACGATAATACTTGTAGTCGTCGTAGTTGGTGCCGCTGAACTCTTCCGTTGGCGTGGTTGTATATACCGAGGCCAACTGCTCCGGCGCAGGAACGGCGGGAGGGCGCAGCAACAGCGTGTTGAAGATACTAAATCCCACCGCGCCGGCGGCCATCGCAATGGCCAGGGAAAAGATGGCGATGGAGGTCAGTCTCCAATGCTTCCGTAGAATCCGCAGGGAGAACCGCATGCTGGACCAAAGCGCCATCTTGCCCCTCCGTTGTCAGGGTTGGCTCGCGAAGAGCGTGCCTCGAGTGTTAGGAAGTCGAGCCCCTGTTTTGCCTGATGCAGTTCAGAGACTTGGAGTTGCCGCGGCGTTTGATTTCCACGGCAACGGCGCCCGCAAATGTCTACAGACCTTTCTCGATGGGGTAACCCTTCTCGACCCAATCCGCCGCGAAGCTTGTCGGGAGGACAAGGATGCGTATGCGGGTGAAACCCAGGTCCTCGAGAGCCCTGTAGGCCGGCCGGATGTTCGGGCAGCGATCGAAAGGGCAGCATCCGCAATAGAGGACGAGATTCGTGGAGCGCGGCAGAGGGCCAGCCCATTTTCTCAGTTCTCGGAGGCCTTCTTCTTTAGAAGCCGTGCCGTGAAACGAAGCTCGAGGAACGTGGCCACCCTCGAAGAGCGTGCGAAATCCAACATAAACAATGGCCGGAGCGGTTCCGCTTTTTGAGTTCCCAAGCTCGCGCACGAGGTCAGCGGCTTCCTGGACTTGCGCCTTGGTCCAGGGATCGGCTGTCTTTTCTTGATTCACGGCCCGGCTTTGGTTCGATCGGAGAACAGGCGCAAGAAGCATCGCGGCGCACATTCCCAGCAGCAATATTGCCGCGCCTCTCTCGACTGTGGACGGGAAGAACATGCTGGTACGCCTCCGCACACAATTGTAGAACCAAATCGCAGCAACGGCGATGCGTTTCCACCCGGACCGCGGCGCGAAAACAACCAAAAATCACTTTTTGAGGTCGGCTCGCGTGCGCTGCAGCTTGGTGGCGGTCGTGCGCAGGGTTTCCGGCACGTTCTTGTTGGTCGTCAGCTTCTTAAGGTCCATCGCATTGCACATTGGGAGCATGTGCAGCGAAACGTCCAGCGGCGTCTTTGGATTGTTAAGGAGATTGCGCACCACGGCGTAGTTTTTTCGAAACTTGCGGTTGCTGGCGATCAGCCGAAGAATCTCATCCGTGAGGCTGGTCATGGTCGCGAAGGCCTCGACCTCCTGATCCGTAAGGCGAGGCGATTGCAGCACGGCGCGCTGTACGACCTTGTTCGAGTCGCGAATCAGTGTGCGCCGCGCCTCAGATCCGCCTTTGATAGCGAACTGCACACGCTCGGAAACGTTCATCTTTGCGAGTCGCATAAGAAGGGTCTGACGCTTGGCTACGTCCGGCTCGGCTTCGGCAGCGGCTTCCGCAAGAGCTGCTTCGTCAATGGCCGAACCCATTAGTTCGTGGAGCTGGCGCTTCTGGTCCGCGGTGATGGAAGAGGAATGCTCGAGCGCGGCCGCGAGAGCCGCGGACTCGCTGACGCGCTCCAACTCTTCCATGAGCGCCGTGATGCCGAGTGCAGAAAGATGGCGCGCGACCGGGACCAGGTACTCGGCTGCACAATTTTTGTTCTGCACCATCGCGTCCGAGACGCCGGGTTTGTCCGCA
>Ga0210398_10001848_pt1 | contig 21292 bp, 13 predicted proteins | sample IncBWC4OmetaG_FD_161047 | JGI IMG/M metagenome (GOLD analysis project Ga0210398, IMG submission 161047) | Forest soil microbial communities from Barre Woods Harvard Forest LTER site, Petersham, Massachusetts, United States - Inc-BW-C-4-O | ecosystem: Environmental > Terrestrial > Soil >...
GTTCCTCCGGGACGCCGCCGAAATCGTCCTCGCTCACCAGGAATTCTTCGACGGCACCGGCTACCCGCGCGGCCTAAGAGGCGAACAAATCCCCCTCGGGGCCCGCATTTTCACCATCGCCGACTCTCTCGACGCCATGATCAGCGACCGCCCCTACCGCCGCGCTCTCCCCATGTCCCATGCCCGCGAAGAAATTTGCCGCTGCTCCGGCACCCAATTCGACCCCAAAGTGGTCGAAGTCTTCTCGACCATCCCAGAACAACACTGGATCGACCTGCGCGAACACCTCGGCTCCCCCTTCCGCCTCGCCCATCTCAAAAATCTATAAGTGCTCTGGCTCAAACCGCTTTCACATCCCGCCGCGGCTCCGCGGCTCGCGTGAAGCCAATCCGTGCGAGAAAACCACGTTGAGCCACCTAAAATACAAGCGGGAGGCCAAACCTCAGCCTCCCTCTTGGCATTCCTCGGGACCGATTCAGCTAAAATTCGTACCGCAACGCTAGCTGACTAACGCGTGACCCGGAATTGGCATTTATCGAGTTGATGATTCCAAACGAGCTCGTGTTGCTGAGCGTGTTGGTGTCTGGCGCGTTAAAGTTCGGGTGATTCAGTGTATTGAAAGAGTCCCAGCGGAACTTCAAACGCTGCCTGTCCGACCACGGCATCTGGAACGACTTTGTTAGCCCCGTATCCATATCGAAAAACCCTGGTCCCCTGGCTGCATTGCGATTGCCCACGCCGCCAGCGAATGGGAAGCTTATGTTGGACAGCGAAGCGGTCGGATCGGCAAAGTACTGCAGATTCCCGTTGGCGTCGGTATGGATGCCGGTCTTCAGCGGACCGGTAACTACCGCGGGAGCATCCAGTGTGAAGTCCGTGGGGAACGCACCCGTGTTGATGGTAAACGGGTATCCCGTGCGGTAGGTGACGATTCCGCTCCAACTCCAGCCGCCGATGAAGGCGTCTAGCCACTTCGGTGCATCCCGCAACACCGATCGGCCTCGCCCAACTGGCAAATCGTAAATGTAGTCGCCGGACACAATATGCCGCGCGTCAAAATCGGAACTTGCGCGGCACGCCCGTAAATCTGTCAAGTCGCACACCAGGCCATCTCCAGTCCCGGTATACGTTACGTAGTTGTTTGTGATCTCCGAGACATTGTCGATGGAATGCGAGTAGGTATAGTTAAACTTGAATTGCAAGCTGTGCGAGAAGCGCTTGCGCACGTTCACCAAAAGCGCATTGTAATTCGAGCTGGCGAAGTTGCCGATATAGCCGTTCGCTCCCGTCTGTGCAGGCAGCCCGACGTTGAAATTCAGGAACCCGCTGGAGAGCAAACCTTGAACCGTGTCGGAGAGATCGCCCTTCTCAATGAGCTGTCCGAAAGAGCCGACAGCTAGTTGAGAGCAAGTTAGACTGATGCCGTAATTCGCCATAGTGAAACTCTGGCACCCAGCCGTGCCTCCCATCTGGTTTTCGAACCATGGCACGTTCGTGATTTGGTTGAAACGAGTCCCAGCCTGGACCTGCTTTTCGAGCTCTCCGAACTGCTCCTTAAGAAACGTGCCGGAGGCTAGGTCCTTGAAGTTCACAATTTGGGCGGCATCTCCAACAGCAAGCAAGCGTCGGCCAAGCCGGCTAACCGCATTGGCCTCAAGGATGACACCGCCCGGCAGTTCGCGTTGAATACCGAAATTGAACAGAATCGAATAAGGAGTCTTGGTGTCCGAATCGAATTGGAAGAAGGACGGGAATCCTCCGTTGGCTGTTCCAAACGGTACGCCCCCCGACACGTTCGGCGTATTGGGCAAAGTAATCAACGGAGCGGTCGGGGCTACACAGGCCGCGCCGGCCGGCGGCAGGGCTCCAATGGCTGTAAACCGGGGGTCCGTCAGCAGCGATCCGGCTGCATTTCCAGCCATACCGCAGTTCGAATTACTATTCGAATCGAAGAGAAAGGTGTTCTGGTCGAGGCCAAAGCTGGCACCACCGGCGATGCGGTCGTACAGGATCGCTCCGCCCAGCCGAATCGACGTCCGCCCGTCTCCCAAGACCGCATGCATCAAACCATCCTTGAAGGAAGGGCTATAAGCAAGAGCGAACCTTGGGCCAAGGTCTTTATAGTCCGGGTTATAGAAGCCCGGGCCCTTGTTTGCCGGACCTCCGAGGCTGTAGCTCACGAAGGGAATCGTGTTGGCCCCGCTCTGGCCTGCTAATCCGGCTTGGACGCGGTCCGCCAGGTAGGTGTTCTCGTTGATGCTCGGAACCGACTGATACCCGTTCATCTCATACGGCACTGAATGATAGTCCCAACGGAGGCCGTAGGTTAGCGTCAGGTCCCGGCGCATCTTCCAGCTGTCCTGCGCGTATATTTCAAACTCGTTGTAGTTATAGTAGCGGGCTTTATCGCTGCCGTTCGGCAGAACATTCTGACTCTTGTCGTAGTTGAAGTTGGCGGCAACGCTGGCGTAACGCCCCAGAATCGTCGGAAACCAATTGTCGTAGTTGGTGATGGCCGAAGGATCTGAACTAAGGTCGGTCGGGCGCACCGAAGCATCCAGGGTCTGCAGCTGGCCACCCAGTCCATAGGTCACAAAATCGTAGCTATTCGTTAGCCCGCTTATGACTCGCGTGAGCTTGAAATCCGCTCCGACGTCGATGGTGTGGTTGCCTCTGGTGACGTTAAAGCCGTCGCGAATTTCCGGGACCGGCACGTTTCTGGATTGCGAAGAATACCCTACGTAAGGGCTTGAAAGAGTCGGAGAGAATGCTACCTCGACCGGGAAAGTCGGCTGGTAACCATTGTTGAACTCCAGGATGGGACGTACGAATCCCAGTGTCAGAACGTTCAGCATTCTAGGTGAAATGGTCCACGTCCAGCCTAGCACCCCCGTGTAGCTGTTGAATTTGTCTTTCAGGACCGGTACCACCGGGTCACCCGGGAACTGCTCGATCGAGGCATTGGAGAAATCGTCTTGCCCTTCCCTCGCGACGTTGGCCCGGAAGAATAAGTTGTGCTTCTCCGAAATGTTGTAATCGATGCGTGTAGTGTAGAGGTTCACGCTATCGTGCGCTGGTGCCGTAAACCGGAAGCCCTCGGAATTGATGCCGTCTCCTCCAGTCGGATCGTTCGGCAGTGGATAACGGCCCTGCATGTAAGTCATCAGCGCCGTATCGATGCCCACCTTTTGTGGGTCAAGAGCGGCAATCTGGCTCGCGCTTAGGAAGCTTATGCACGTTGGAGCGGTGTTCAAACGAGCGGTGCCGTCGCACGGCAGTCCGGTGGCCGGGTTGGTCGTGCTGTTGACGTAGGCGAGTTCCCCGCTTCGGAATTGCATGGTGGGAACCGAACGGTTATAGGAAACAGACTGCGCCTGCCGCAGCCCTTCATAGTCAAAAAAGAAGAACAGCTTGTCCCTCTTGAGGGGTCCGCCAATGCTCCCGCCAAACTGGTTACGCACCAAAGGAGCGCGGGGGATTCCGTCACGATTGTTAAACCAATCGTTCGCTTCCAGCAGCGTATTGCGGTTGTACTCACGGAGATTCCCGTGAAACGTGTTGCTGCCGCCCTTGGTCTCCAGGTTGATCATGCCGCCGCTGCTTCGTCCGTAATCCGCAGTTTCTCCTGCCGTGATCGTCCGTATTTCCCGCACCGAATCCACCGAGATCGGGGTGGTTGAAACAAATGCCTGCCCGGTCTCCTGATCGTTCACGTCGATCCCATCCAAGGTAATGTTTCCCTGGTCGGATCGCGCCCCGGTGACCGAACCCGCGTCATTCACCCCGGGTTGCAGCTGCATCAGTGCCGCAGGGTTGAGCCGAGCCTGGATGGGAAGATCGGTTACTTCGCGCGAGCTAATCACGTTGCCAATTGTCGCTTCGGTTGTGTCCAGCGTCGATTCACCAGCTTCCTTCACCTCAACCGTTTGGGTAGTGCCTCCCAATTCAAGCGTGGCGTTGTGCGTCTCGGCACTGCTCACGCCGAAACTCAGGCTGCTCAGCACAACAGTTCTAAAATCTTGTTTTGAAAAGCTTAATTGGTAGCCATCAGCCGGAGTCACTCGCAAAAACTGGTAATAGCCGAGGTCGTTTGTAGTAGCAACAGCGTGCAAACCTACCCCGGAGTTCTCGAGCGTAACGGTGGCCCCGGAAATCGACGCTCCGCTCTTATCGGAAACGACGCCATTCACGGAAGAGAATTGCTGTGCGCGTAGGGAGAAAAATGACCCCAGCACCAGGAACAACAGCCCGGCAACTACACCCCTCCACTTCGTCATAAACCCTCCAAAAGAATTGCAGACGCAAACACGCGAGATACCACGGGGGGCCGAAATGGATGCTAAGAATTAGTGATGTAAGCGCAAGCCACTTGCCAGAGACACCCCAAGGGAAAGATCCTCGTAAAGCGCTTCCTCGAAGTAAGCTAGCAGCTCCCTGAAACAAATAAGAAATGTTCGTCTGGATTTTCTTAGGCAGGGTTACATAAAATACATTGACTGATAGTTCTCAATTATGTGTTCCTCTCCGCTCGAGAAGGCCTAGATCCACCACGAGGGCCCGGGGTGTAAGAAACGCAACATTTGCTCTTTACTTTGATAGATTTGAATTCTCCGTGCCAACTTTCATTGGCCCCGAACGTGAGTCGGCACTGCTCCACCACCCCACTCAATCCAAAATTGTTTAGATCTCTCCCACCAGCCAACAAACGCATCGGGTCGTTCTCCGCGAACACCCTGGCTCGCCCTTCCGTCTCGCTCTTCCGAAGAACTTCGAGGCTTCACATCTGTCTGTATAAATTCAGCACAGACGCATAATGTGGCGCCGCCGCCTGGGACGCCGAAAAATCCAGGCTAATTCCGGCAACTAAATAGAAGTAATCAGTTTGAGGGCTTCCGGTCGCTTGCATTATCGGCGGATGTCTTCTCTTTGGGGGGCTCCCCGATCCTCTGTTTGTCGTCGATGGAGAAGAGAACGTAGTCCGTGAAACTGTGACGCCTGTGGAACTGGTGTCCGCGCAAGATTGCGTAATAGTCCGCGCTTGACGGCAACCAAAGTTCTTCGTTGCGATTTTTGAATCTGACTGGACCGTATTCCATCACCAGGTGTTCTGAATTCAGGCGCAGCTGTGGATGAGTCTCGCGCAGGTCTGTCTCCAGCCGCACGACCTGAAAGGTATTAGCATCAATCCAGGCGCGTCCTTTGAGCGCAATCGGAAACACATGCCCGCCCATCCGGTAGCGCCGGATACGGCTTTCTTTGTCTTCCCGCTGCTTGAAATACACCTGCCACGCGAAGTTGCCGTGCGCCCGGCTCAAGCCTTCACACTTCATGTCAAAGTCAGAGATAAGAAGTGGATGAAAAATCAGAACGATGGAGGGCAAGCCCACGCTGGCCATCTGGTTTGGAAACATTTCCGTGCCAGTGCTGCCGTTGCGATACTCTTGAACGTCAATCGATTGACCGTATTTGTTCCTGATTTCTTGAACTGAAGCCACGTAATTGAAGGACAGGTCCGCAACCCGATCCGCGTATCCCGCCGCGTTCACCTCTTCTTGGTGCAAGACTTCTGTGGCGGTGTATCGGTCGACAACTGCCGGAAGCTCCTGCACACGCGCCGAAGCGTTCTTGAGCACATCCGCCAGCGAGCACGCCACTCCCGGCTCCACAGGAGAGACAGCATCATCCACATTCGGAGGAAGCCAATGGAGTGCGGCCGCAGTCAGGGGAAGGTCGGGAACGTCGCTGGCGATCGCCGCGTTTTCGTAGGAAGTTGTCACGCCGCCTACGGTGGCACCTGCAGGAACGGTTGGGGCATCCTTTAAGCGAGCAATGAGCTTTTGGACGGCTTGCGCCTGCGTCTCCGGCGGTTTTCCCGCCAAATAGTCCTTAAGTGCTGCGACGGCTTGTTCGTTCTGATGCTCCGCCGCGAGTGCCTGGCCCAGGATTAGCAGTGAGGAGTTGGCTTGCCCCTTGCCCAGCTCCACTGCACGTTGTGCGTGCGTGACAGCTTCAGCATAGGAATTCTGCCGTAGCAGGGCGTTGGCCAACAGGCTATGTGCGCGCCACGAGTTTGGCGCGACCTCCGCCGCCTTGTCCAGGTACTTGCGTGCTCCTTCGACGTCATTTTGACGTAGCAGCATGTCACCGCAAGCTAGCAAGGAAGAAACATGTTTGGGATCGGCCTGGAGCGCCTCGTCCCAGTATTTGCGGGCCGAGGCCGAATCGTTCTTCTTTTCGTACACAGTTCCAAGCAAATAGACGATGTCCGGATGGGTCGGTGCCAACTGATGAGCGGCATCCAGATGACGGATAGCCTCGTCGAGTTTGTTCGTCTGGAAGCTCTCCACACCTTTGGCTACTTCCTTCTGGGTTTTCGGCGAAAGTACAACATTAGCCGCCGGAACATAGTTCATGCCGTTCGCAGTGTCTGGCTTCAGCGTCACAGTAACAGTCCGATGTGGATTTCCGCCTGAGACCTCCGCGCTCACCCGTGCCTTTTCATATCCAAAAGCTTCGACTTCCACTACGTAGGCACCTGCCCCTACCTGGAAGATCGTTTGTGCGCCGAAAGTTGTCTGCGACTGCACCGCCTGCCCGATGATGTTCGTAAGATTCACAATCGCCATCGTAGTCAGCTTCGCTCCATCCGCTCCGCGGACCTGTACAGCGATGGTAGTGCTGTTTATGTTGCTTTCTACGTTGCCGGTGTATCCGCCGAGACCGCCGGGGCCGCTCTGCGGAAGAGCGCGCATTGGGGTGAGAACGGCAAGCAGTACTGCAAATGCAAGAAAACGAACCAAACCACGAAAAACGTCCATAAGGTCACCCGAGGCCCGAATACTCTTCATCATGCGCGCTAAACACCGGCAACCCTGAGATCGTGGGACCAACAAGGCTGGAGAATGCGTCAGTTTGACGTAAGTTTGCGACTCCGTCAATCCCTCTAATCTACCCTATCTATCCCGCAGGAGCCGAAATGCCGCTCTTCTTTATATAATTAAGTCTCGCTAGATGAAAGGTCTCCACGCCTAAAGGCTTTCTGCAGTTGAGCTATCCGCCCAGGAGCGACGCAAATGCGTTTTTCTGGGCCGCTACTCAGCACTTAAAACCGTCCCAAGTCTCGATAAGTCCCCGAGCAAAGAAAGGGCGCCTTTTGAGAGGCGCCTTTTCTTATTGCAAGTTTGTGTCAGGGTTTAGAAGTAGAACTTACCTGCGAGCTGCACGGTACGCGGTCCTATGTTTGAATCGCTCGTCACTTCGCCAAACTGGCTCGAGTTGATATTTTGGACCGGCGCGTTGAAGTTGACGTGGTTGAACGTATTATACGATTCCAGTCTCAACTCCACCCTCATCTGTTCTTTGATGTAGACATCCTTGTACAAACCGAGGTTGGTGAAGTTCAGACCCGGCCCGTGGAACGAGTCACGACCCGCGTTCCCGAAGGTTCCGAGCGTCGGCGTCGTGAAAGAAGATGTGCTGAAGTAGATGTGATTGGCGGTAGACCGCGGATCCGAAATCGTGATTGGCGCGACCTGGTTGGCATTGTCCGGGCACCCGTAGAAGCTGAACGCCCAGCACGTACCGGAATAGAAGTGCGAACTGGCGATGTCAAGTGGGAATCCGGTTTGGAGCGTGGTGTTACCGGATACTCTCCAACCCTTGAACACCTTGCTCAGTCCCGAATTGGACGTAAGCTGATGAGGAACAGGGATTTCGTAGTCGTAACTGGCCACGAATCTGTGCCGTCCGTCGAACGCGGAATCGCCCCAGTTCAGCTGATTGATGAACGGGTTCGTGCCGCGGGTGCCGAACGAGGAGTTCTCGAAGCTCGAACCGTCGTCCTGTGAGTGCGCATACGTGTAAGACAACAGGAAGGTCAATCCGTGCGAGATTCGCTTGTTCAAGCTCACTTGCAGCGAGTTGTACTTTGAATCGCCGTCGGTGGCTTGTTGTCCAACCGAGCCGAAAACCGTCGGGTTGTATTTGAAGTTCTGCGGGAAGTTGAAGCCCTGCAGCTCGCGCGAGCCTGTTGTAGCGATGCAGGTGGGTTCCGAGGCGCAGGCCCCCGGAAGGGCGGGGTTCAGTTCGTAGGCACGCTCCAGATGGCGGCCCTCCGAACCAACGTAGCCAACGGACAAGATCATCTGCCCGGGCAGTTCTCGTTGGATGGTCAAGTTATAGTTCACCGAATAAGGAACCGCAAAGTGCGGATCGAGAACGTTGAGCGACATCGGTTCGAAGAATCCGAAGTTCACAGCGCTGCCTGCAGCGGGTGGCGTGAACGGGTACTTATTCGTCAAAGTCGCTGTCCCGTTCGTTCCGATGGGACGACCTGCAATGTCGGTGAACGGATCGGCAAAGCTGGGAGTGCCGCCTACGTCTCCAATGCCTGAGGAGCTGACGGAGAATGGCGGCGCAGTGAGGTTCTGCAGCGAAAGTTCCTCTTCCACTTGGTTGTAGTAAATGCCGGCACCTGTGCGAATCGAGAATTTTCCCTGATCGCCTGTAATGTGGCTAAGCGGTCCGCTCGCATGAGGCGCCCAGGCCAACCCGAGGCGCGGAGCGAAATGCGCAAATCCCGTATAGATGCCGGAAGAGGTGCAGCCAGAATCTCCGGGGAAGACCAATCCGGTGGGCGCTGTCGGAAAGATCGCGGACTGTTCGCCAGGACGGAAGCAGTTAATCGCTCGACCGTTATTGAAGTGGTCTGTAAGCGGACCATTGATCTGCCACGCAAGCCCGTAGTTTACAGTAAAATCCGGCCTGGCTTTCCAGGAATCCTGGGCATACATGTAGTGCTCTTGAGCGCCAGCGTCAATGAATCCGCCGCTGCTTTGCCCATAGCTGTCCGGGATGCCCAACAGGAAGTCGACGCCTGCATTGCCCGTGGTAAACGGGCCGCCCGCGCCGAAGGAGAAGTCGCCGTCATTCTCAAAGTAAAACGGGTTGGTTACGTGAAAGCGCCGTCCATCGTAGCCGAACTTGAACGTGTGGCGCCCCATGACGTAGCTGAAATTGTCATCCAGTTGATAGGTCTGGTCCAGGCGCGGCTGCGGTCCGTTCGCGCTAAAGCCTAGGGTGAAACTCACCTGTCCAGGTTGATCTCCCGTCACGCCGATCACCGGAAGTCCTGCGCCTGCCGCGCTCTGTACATTAATACCTGTAAACCCGAAGCTGGAAGGCAGCGTCGGTGTTTGCGGTTCTACCGCCGCGAAATTGAACCGCGTGTACCCGATGCGCAGTTCATTCAGCACATTTGGGCTGAAAACGTGAGTCCAGGAGGCCGTGAATTGCTTGTAGTGCCGGGCATCGACTTCAGGAAAGCCAGGTAGGGTTGCGCCAGTAAACGGGAGGGTTTCTGACGTCGGGCTGCTCTGCAGAAACCCGTAGGACCGGATGGAATCCTTCGAGTTGAAGGTTTGGTCGACCTGCCACAGGTACTGGTCGGTGCTTCCGGGCTCCACGGCTGTGAAGTTGAAGCCATTATTCGCCGCATTGGGAAGTGGCACGAACGCGGCAACCAGTTTCGTAGAAATAGAGTTGAAATCTTGCGTCGGGACCATGCCGGTGCTGAACAGCGAGGAATAGGGTGTCGAATTTGCTGCGCACTGTGGGCCACCCACCGGGCAGGGCGACGCGCTGTCTCCCCAAAGCGCCATGGGCGCTTGCACAGTTGATTCTGCGATATATGGCTTGCCCGTAGCGGGATCAACGTCTGCGCCTTGGCTGAAGTTCCCGTTCAGCTCTGCTTGCGAAAATACGGTTTGCGTGTTGGAACCCTGCGGCTCCCGGAAGCGGGATCCTTGGTACGAGAAGAAGAAGAACGTGTGGTTTTTAAATATCGGGCCGCCAATCGTCGCACCAAACTGATTTTGATGAAAAACCGCGGCTTCCCTTGTAAAAAAGTCCTTGGTATTCAAGAACGTGTCCCGATAGAACTCGAACACATCGCCATGAAAGCCGTTGGTTCCGGACTTGATAGCCGCGTTCATGATCGCGCCGGAATTGCGGCCATACTCGGGGTTGATCGTGTCCGTGACCATGCTGAATTCCGCGATGGCGTCAGGGCTCGGAATAATCAGAGGCGTGTTCAGCGGCAAGTCGTTCGAGTCTTGTCCGTTGATCAGGAAGCTGTTCTGCTGGGTCTGGCTGCCATTCGTCGAATAGGTTCCGAACCGGTCGGACGAGGCCATCACGCCCGGCTGTAGCAGTTGTAGCTGCGTCCAGTTCCGGCCGTTCAGGGGCATATCCACGATGGTGTCGCCATTGATGACTGTGCCGAGCTGCGTGTTCGCCGTTTCTACCTGGACGTTCGACGCTTCGACAAGGACTTGTTCGGAAATCTGGCCAATCTCCATCTTGATGTTCAACTGATAGATTTGGTCGAGGACGAGAGTGATGCCAGTCGTAGTAAAAGTACGGAAACCCGCGCCTGTCGCCGTGACTCGATAGGTTCCGATCGGGAGATTCAAGAAGACGAAGTTTCCGTCCGCGCTCGTCTCCGCCGTGTACACGATGTTAGTCCCCACGTTGGTAGCGGTAAGCTTCGCCCCAGACAGCACTGCTCCCGTCGGATCCGTCACCGATCCCTGGATCTTTGCGTAAAGATTGTCCGCTCTTGCTGGCTGAAGGCCAACCTGACTGAAGAACAAGGCCACCACAACCGCGATTGATAGTACAAAGGGCGCAATCGCGCCGCTCCCCAGGACACGCTTCATATCCATTCCCCCTATAAGGTTCATATCTTTCTGAATCTGGGCACTATAGATCCACCACCGACCTACTCGTCATTAGGCAAGGCACTGTCCAATCTGTGCTTTACATAAACAGTCCATCAATTTCCGCTAACTCTTTTATTTCCAATAAGGTACTAGGACTCTTTATATGTTCTTTATGTTTAGAAATTCCGAATTTTGTAGGGATTCCATTACTGTCTCCAATAAACTGAATCTTAAGCACCGATATTTCTGCGCCAGGGCACTCTAGCGCCTTCCGAAAACCTTGCATATCTGTCATTTAGCAATTCCACGAACGTAAGCCAACTCAGCCTTGGGGTCGCTCACTCAACGCGAAGAGGGGGCCCAGCACTTGCGCTTACAACCTTAAGTTATAAGTAAGTTTTTACAGTGAAGATGAATTTAGAGGCTTTAATTGGCGTCAAGAGCCAGAAAACCTAGTGATCATCGCGCGGGTGGTCAGAAGAAAGGAGCAGTTGCCCTAACCCCTTGGATAAGTCATTTTTGGGCGTGATCAGGCTAACAACCACAGTTCCCCGGGGAGGAAAGTCGTAGAAGTGCCCAGGGTGAACGTAAACCCCCTTCGTGGCGAGCAGTTCGAGCGCAAGTTCCTCATCCGAGTGAGCAGCAGGCACCCGTATGACGGCATTCCATCCGCCCTCGGCTTCTAGCCTGCTACAAGATTTCTGCCCCGCTAACTGCCTGTCGAGTTCGGCGAGGTTTTCGCGTAGTCGCACCATCAATTGCTTCTGGAACGCTGCCCGCTGCCGTAGTAGCGTCGGCATTGCCCACTGAATCGGGGCACCCATCGAAAGATGCGTATCCGCGATCACCTCAAGCCTGGCAAGGGCCTGCGCTTTGAACGGTTCAGGCCCGCTCACGATCAGCCAAGCCGCCTTCATCTGCGGCAGACCGCAAATCTTCGATAACCCGCTCATCGTAAATGTGAGCGCGCCGGGATTTGCCGCAAATGTGGCCTGGTGCTTCTCGCCAAGGGCAAAATCAAGAAAAACCTCGTCCGCAATGACTGCGATCTGGTGCTCAGCGCAAATCTCGCTTAACTTGCGCATCTCCACCGGCTTCAAGAAATGTCCTGTTGGATTATTCGGGTGCACCACGATCACTCCACGTGTCCGCGGCGTAATGGCCTGCTCCAGCGCGTGGAAATCGATCTGCCATCCATAGTCGTAGACCAGCTGGTAGCGCACCAGCCGCACGTCCTGAATATCGGCGAGGAACTCGAACAGTGGATAGCTCGGTTCCGGAATCAATACCTCATCGTCTGGATTGCACAACGTTCGAAATAGGTAGGAATAGGCTTCGCTAGTGCTCGTAGTCAGTAGTATGTCGTCATGCGAAACAGCTGCTCCGCGCTCCGCATAGTACTGCACCACGGCGTCCCGCGCCACCCAGAGACCTCGCGGATTTGGCTCATATTTAAGCGCCGCCGGATTCCGCAGCGCGCTCAAAATCGCCTCCTCGTCGTACTGAAATCCGCATTCCGTCGGATTTGAAACCGTCAAGTCAATGAGCGGCTTCCCCGACGCGCGATGCGCGGCCAGCGCCGCGCTCAAGCGGTTCGGCTCAAGATTCCAATTTGTCCGTTTCGCAAACATTTCTTTGGCGCATCATTATATAGTCGATCGCCCCGTGCGCCGGGGGTCGATGGCGTATACTCGGCAAGTTGCACCAGACTTCTACTGGCATGGAACAATTGATGAGCACACTCCCACAAACCACTTCCCTGCTCGATCCCGTGCCACAACTCGATCTCGCGGCGCAATACGCGGCAATTGGGGCCGAGATTCGAACTGCTGTCGAAAAGGTTCTCGCGTCGCAACAGTTTATCCTGGGACGCGAAGGTGCCGCGCTCGAACAAGAAATCGCCCAGCTCTCGGGCGCCGCCCACGGCGCTGGCGTTGCCTCGGGAACCGACGCTCTGATCCTGGCGCTGCGCGCCTGCGGCGTCGAAGCCGGCGACGAAGTGCTGATCCCGCCGTTCACCTTCGTCGCCACAGGCAGCGCCGTAAGCGCACTCGGCGCAAAACCAGTTTTCGTCGACATCAGGCCGGACACCTACAACATCGATCCTTCTGATCTCGCGCGGCGGCTTACTCCGCGGACTCGCGCAATTATCGCTGTGCATCTTTATGGGCTTGCTTCGGACATGGATCCGATTTTGCATTTTGCGCGGGCGCACAATTTACGGGTCATTGAAGACAATGCGCAATCGATTGGCGCGAATTACAAAGGCCGCCGCACCGGCTCGATGGGAGACGCGGCGTGCATGAGTTTTTATCCTACCAAAAACCTTGGCGCGTACGGCGATGCGGGCATGGTGGTCACCAATTCGGGCGAGATGGCCGCGCGGTTAAAATCGTTGCGCAATCACGGCCAATCCTCTAAATACGTCAGCAGCGAGCCCGGGTGGAACAGCCGTCTCGACGAAATTCAAGCTGCCATTCTGCGCGTGAAACTGCGCCATCTGTCCGAGTGGCAACGTGCGAGGCAGGCGCATGCGGCGGAGTACACAAAACTTTTGCTCGGCATTCCCGGCATTGCGCCGCCTTTCATCCCGGAAGGGTATGAGCATGTGTTTCACCAATACACGATTCGCGTCGAACGCCGCGACGCGCTAGTGCAGATTTTGAACGAGCGAAAAATCGGGAGCGCGGTTTATTACCCTGTTCCGCTGCATCTGCAGCCGCTCTACGCTTCGCTAGGCCACCAGGCAGGTGATTTTCCACATGCGGAGCACGCCGCCCAGGAAGTGCTTTCTCTACCGATGTTTCCGGAGTTGCGCTCTGAACAGATTGCGCGCGTCGCGGAAACAGTTTCTGAATTTGTCACCCATTGATCGTTGTCCATTCCTGTGGTCAATTTGTCATCCATGGATCTGCGCCACTTCTTCCGTGTAAACGACTCCGCGTCCGTTCCGGCTTGTCAACGCCTCTCACAGTTCCAAACCGCATCTCATTTTCCCAAGTAAAGCAGCGCGAGAAGAAAAATCCAAAGGCCGTCCATGAAGTGCCAGTAGTAGGAGGCGACTTCGGCAGCGACGGCGCGCGACACTTTGGCTTTTTCAAATTTGCGGAAGGAGACGTAGAGCAGCGCGCAGATTCCTCCGAGAAGATGCAGGCCGTGTAGCCCGGTAAAAATGTAAAAAAAGCTGCTGGCCTGATTGGTGGACACGTAAAAACCAGCCAGAACGAACTGGCGCCATGCGACTAGTTGACCGATCAGAAAAAGTGCCCCGAGAGTCGTGGCGACCGCCCAAAGTTTGCGGAATTGAACGACGTCCGCGAGCGCGAGTCGCCGGCGCGCGAACTCCATTGCTCCGCTGCTTAGCAGGAGAAACGCCGTGTTGACCCAAATAATCCATGGAAGATGCAACGGCACCCAGCGGTTGCTGTTGGCGCGGAGGTAGATGTAGGCGCTGGCCATGGCCATGAAAAACATGACGATGGAGACGATGGCGATCAGGATGGCTGTGGCATATCGCCTCGAGGAAGGCCTTTGAGGGCCGCGGCGCCTGCCGCTATCGCCGCCGTCATCTCCACCTGTGGGCGGAAGTTTCCCACCGCCTCCACCGATGTCTTCGATGATGAGTTCGATATCCTCGACGATGGTTGTGCCCGGCATGAGACCTTTCTTTAATTCTCCTCGCGGGCAGCTTTAGCCGCCTGGCTCGTTTCGAGCGGAGGTTCCGCAGGTGCGGGCGCAACATTCTGCGCTGCGAAATCTTCCGGCGCACCTTGCGGGCTGAATTCGTAGGCACCGCGATAAACCACTGGTTCGGTCGCGCCAAAGTTGTGGATAGGCGGAGGTGAGGAGACGGTCCACTCGAGTGTTGTGGCGCGCCACGGATTCGGATCCTCGATCTTTTCGCCGCGCCACAAACTCCAAACAAAATTGAAAACAAAGAGAGCTTGCGCGGCGATGGTGAGAATCGTGGCGGTGGTGACAAACGTACGTAGCGAGGTGTAGGGAGATGCGTCAAACGGAGTGCCGAACGATTGACCGAGAATAGAGACCGCGGCAGGGCCACTTTTCGCCGCGTGGGCTATCAGCCCCAGCCAATGCATGGGCATGAACACGCAATAGACTCCAGCAAAGGTGAGCCAGAAGTGGAGCTTGCCGAGAGATTCGTTGAGACGGCGCGCGAACATTTTTGGGAACCAGAAGAACAGAGCACCGAGAATTGCGAATGTCGCGGCCACGCCCATGACCAAATGAAAGTGGCCGGTGACGAAGTCGTCGCTGACGGAAACGGCGGCGAGATCGTTGCGAGCGAGCGAAAGTCCGGAGACGCCTCCTGCCAGGAAAAGAGAAACGAATCCGAGAGCAAAAAGCATCGCCGTATTCAGCTGGATTCTTGCATTCCACAGTGTGCCGAACCAACTGAGCAGGAGTACCGAGGCGGGCAAGCCGAGTGACGATGCCAGCAGCGAAAAAACCAGCGGAGACCACGGATTGAGGCCGCTCGAAAACATGTGCTGGCCCCAAACGAAAAAGCCCAAGAGGCCGACACCGCAAAGAGCGAGAGCCGCGGCGCGCTCGGCCCAAACGGGCTTGCGCGAAAAAGTCGAAAGCAGATGGGAGACGATTCCGAAACACGGAAGCATGGCGACATACACTTCGGCCTGGGCGAAAAACCAGAAGAGTCGCTGCCAGAGAGAAAGCAGAGTGGATTGCGCGAGAGACGCTGGCTGTTGCGAGAGAAAAGTTAGCGGCGAGAAGAATTGCGAGGCGAGGAGGCGGTCGGACAGGAGAAAAACACAAGCGGCGAGGAGAATGCTGAAAATCAACATGCTCAGAATGGCGTTGATGAACCAGGCCCAAACGGTGAGGGGCATTCGCGGCAAAGTCATGCCCTTGGCGCGAAGGTCGAGCACAGTAACGGTAAAATTGAGCGCTGTGAGCAAGGCAGCCAGGCAGAAGAGCGCGACGCTCGTGGTCCACAGTGTGAAGCCGGCGTCCGGCGAAACGAAAAAAGCTGCGGTCATGCCAGCGAGCGAGGCGACTGTGGCCCAAAAGGAAAACAGATTCAGCACAGGAAACGCCATTTCTCGGGCGCCGATTTCGAGAGGCAAGAAATAATTGCCGAAGCCGGCTTGCGGCGCGGTGGTGAGCACCAGGAAAACCATCAACGAGCCGTGCAGCATGGTGACAGCGGCGTAGCGCTCCGGCGTGCCGCCGAATCTGGAGAGAAACGGGATTTGCGCGGCCGGCCACAGGAGGTGAATGCGCATCAGCAGCGAGAGGAGCATCCCGAGAAGCACGCTGCCCAAGGCAAGCCACAGATAGCGGAGACCGATCACTTTGTGACCGGAGTTGAAAATGGTGCGGGCTAGAAAACCGGGAGCGGGAGCTTCCGGCGCCGCGCTGCCGCCGCTAGGGTAGGTGACCATTCCGAGTGCCACTATACGCCTGCCAGCTGGATGCGGGAAGCCGCCAGAGAGGAGCGGTGATTGGTGACTTGTAACAGGGGACTGGTGGAAAAGAGAGGAGGTCCTGCCGCGTTTTCCTTGCCCGTTGCCATGGCGTGGAATTCCGATATCGAGGGACGATTGGTGAGCGCGTTAACCCGGAGCTAGGCTGTCGGACCGCGAGGGGGACGTTCCCGGTTCTCTGCGTTTCACTTCTTACTACCCTCGGACTCCTCTGTCAGCCGCTTGGCAACGCGCTCTTCCAACAGCTCGAACACTTTTTGGATATCGGCGAACGTGGTCGTAGCATCATTGTTGTAACCCATCAGGCGATGGTCGTAGTTTTTTGCTTTTGGGGCAATCTCATCGATCACGAACCGAGCCTCCTGCATGGCCGCCCCGCGGTGCTTGAAGTTGCCGCTAACTTCATTCGTGGCCTTCTCCAACGCGCAATACAGACTGAAAGTCTTGGCCTCTGGCGGGCAGACCCTCGTATCGGCGCGGTTCCACTTTGATGGCGAACTCAGAATCTCTCGCGCGCGCTGCACAATCTTCACATCGGCTTTCGTTACGGGCGGCCGGACATTAGAGTCGTCGCCAGAAGGGTTAGCGGTCTTGTCCGAGGGTACTTGCGCCTTGAGCACAGGGCCGAAGACTAGAATGGCTGCGAGAATCAGGATGTGTGTTTTGCCCGCCATAAGGTTTCGTCTGCTTCTTCCTCTAGCCAGCCGCTTTCCGAAGAGTAAGGCCCAGTGCACGATCGGTCAAGCCGACCTACCCCGACCTACCTCGATCTACCTCGATCAGGTCCGCGTCCAAGTGCAGGGTTATTCGGAACCGGATTTCTGCCGGCGGGCCCTTGAGGGCGATTCTTACACGGACAATTTGGTCTGTTCAGCAATACCGGGCGATCCGGCGGAAAGGAGCAATTAGGCGGTGAGAATTGGTAGATTGTCGGTAGGAATCTGTTATGGAAGCCGCCGGCCATCGCGCAACTTGGAAGACCTTGTTGGCGTTCGCAACTATTTATTTCGTGTGGGGATCCACATTTCTCGCCATTCGCGTTGGCGTGCGCGAAGTTCCGCCATTTCTTTTGGCAGCGATACGCTTCCTGATAGCAGGAGCCGTTCTGTATGGCTGGACGATTGCTCGAGGCGAGCGATCACCGAACGGGCGCCAATGGGCGTCGGTAGCTTTACTCGCTGTGCTGATCTTTGTGCTCGACTACGGACTCTTGTTTTGGGCAGAACAACGCGTGCCTTCCGGCGTTGCCGCGGTCATGATGGCCACGATCCCGGCGTTCCTGGCGGTGTCGGAGATCGTTTTTCTGCGGACGCAGACACTGACTCTCCGCCTGGCCTTGGCGCTGCTGATTGGCATCGGGGGAGTGCTGGTGCTGGCGAGCCGCTCGTTGAACCTCGACGGCACGCCGATCGACAGGGTGGGCGCGGTGGCGCTGATTTTTGCGTCGATGAGCTGGTCTATCGCTTCGGCGCTGATGCGCAAGCTGCCGCTCCCGGCTTCCAAGGTCATGAGCTCGGGAGCGCAGATGTTTGCCGGCGGAGTGTTTCTGGGTCTCACGTCGGTCGGGCTTGGCGAATTTCGTAATTTTCATCCGTCGTGCGTTTCACGCAGCGCGTGGCTCTCGTTGGTTTACCTGATCGTCGCTGGTTCCATCATGGGGTTCACCGCTTACGTCTGGCTGCTTCATCGTGAATCGCCAACAAAGGTCGGGACCTATGCGTACGTGAATCCGGTTGTGGCCGTGCTGGTTGGATACTTCCTGGGAGGCGAAGCGCTGAACTTGCGAACCATTCTGGGGAGTCTGTTTGTTTTGATCAGCGTGGTGATGATCACTACGACGAGAGCGGGGAAGCCCGTAGCGGGAGCTCTCGTGGAAGATCCAGGCTGACAACTGATCAGTCGCGTTGCGGACGTTCGCAGTTTCACCGCTGTGCCGTCAAATCGAAGGCGCTGAACGTATCTAGAGAAAGGACTGGCAGCAACACAAGGACTAGGGTGCTTATCGGATGATCAACGCACGAGAAGAAGTGAGTTGGATGGCCTTGTGCAATGTGCGGTACAAAGGACAATTCATGGCATAGATATGAGCCCAGGAGCGATAACCGCTCCAGGCGAAGCAGCCAACTGTCCAAGACGAGGCAGACTTGGTTTCGTGCTCATTGGAACAGACAAGCGAATTGGAGGCATAGTAAAGTCACTTTGTTGATAGACCCATTTGGACGAGAAAGACAGGTAGGAATATGTGGCGAAGAAATTGTCCGGTTTGTCGTCAGCTGTTGGAAAAGAAACTTCCTACGGAGACGGTTCCGTGCAGCTGCGGCAAGTTCATCTGGAAAGGCTAGCAGCTAGAGCGCTGAATTTAAGTCCTCCTCTCCCAGAAGGGCCCCGAAGGGAGAGGATTGCTACGGTCTCCTCCACTGATTTGGCGAGATGGTTTCGGTAGGTTCCTCCCCACAGCGCCCTTACATCAGGCGCGGACAACGAAGAGGCTTCACTTTTGGGCTGCCCGGCCATAGCCCCTAACAATTCTTCTTGCAGACATCAAGTTTGGTCACGTCAATGCTGCTTAATTGAAGGAATCCGTGTCGCACGGGCTCAGAATAATTACTATTTGCCAGGCGGGTTCGGCGGGTACTGCGTCCAGATAGCGATCTGGAAAATGACGAATTCCGCAGGGCGCACCGGGGCAACGCCGACGACGCACACTAGGCGGCCGTTATCGAGGTCGTTTTGCGTCATGGTGGTGAGATCGCAGCGGACAAAGTAGGCTTCCTGCTGGGTGGTGCCCTGAAAGGCGCCCAATTTCCAAAGACTTGCCAGAAAATTCTGGACCGAGGAAGAAACAGCTGCCCAGAGTGCGGGGCCGTTCGGCTCGAAGACCGCCCACTGGATCCCTTGCGAGACGGACTGCTCGATAAAAATCAGCAGGCGCCGAACCGATACGTATTTCCAGTCCGAGTCCTCGCCAGTGGTTGTGCGCGCGCCCCAAACTATGATGCCCGCCGCGGGAAAACTCCGGAGGAGATCGATGCCGCGCGAATTCAGTTGGTCTGACTCGGGGTCAGTGACATTTTCAGAAATGGCGGTTACTCCCAGGAGCGCGAGGTTAGCGGGCGCGCTCCACACGCCGCGATTGGTGTCGGTCTGGGCGTAGATTCCCGCGACGTGGCCGCCGGGAGGCATGGTGACCGTAGTGCTTCCGTCTAGGGATGGAACCGTGATCCAAGGATAGTAATAGGCTGCGTAAGTTGAATTCACTGGGGGTTGATGTGTTGCGACCGGGATGACGGGCTCTCGAGACTGAAGAATGCAGATGCGATCCTTGCGAGTGGCGCAATGGGCGGCCAGGGAAGCGGCCGCGTCTGGAATTGTTGGATCATCGGGACAACAGACGATTGAGATGGGTTGCGCGTCCAGGGCGGCAAGACCCGATTCAAGGGGATCGCTGGGTGCGATTCGCGAGATGTAAAGGGCCTGGCCTCCGTTTTCGAAGAAACCGCGCACGGCTAGAGGAAGATTTACGCCGAGATTGGGAATCGCCAGGTGTTCGAAATCCGCAAAGGAGAGAAGCGGACCGAGCAGTGCACCGCGCCCTGTCACCGCAATGAACCCCGCCGCGCTGGTAGGAACTCCCTGGATTGGAGTGGACGCGAAATGGAACTCTTCGATGTACACGCCGGGAGTGCGAAGCGCAACCATAGGTCAAGAGGTTAAAGGGCGGATGGCCCGAGCGCAAGATCAGCTTTCGCGTTTCCAGCCGTTGATTTTTCTCGGCTTGCGGTAGTACTCGAAATGTGGCTGTCGCGAGTCGACTGAAGACGGCCACTTTGTGCACTGATGGGGGAGTTGACTCTGGTCTTCGGTCTCCACGACAATTTGTCGAGGTCAAACAGATGGTTGTGAGTACCGAATACACGGACATTTCTCTGGCGGGTTCGCCGATGCGAACCTTCGTTGCTCGGCCGAAGGCCGAAGGTGAATATCCCGGCATTTGGTGCTATTCCGACATTTTTCAACTCACCCCGCCATTGCTGCGCACGTGCGTGCGGCTGGCCGGGTACGGATTTGTTGCCGCTGCGCCGGAAATTTATCGCCGCATCGAACCGCCGGGGACGGTGATCGCCTTTGATGACGCCGGGCGCACTCGCGGACAGCAAGACGCCGCGAAGACTCCGGTCGCGCATTTTGATGCCGATTGCCGCGCTGGGCTGGACTGGCTTTCCAAGCACCCTACGGTGGGGAGCGGGAAAATCGGCGTGCTGGGTTTCTGCATCGGCGGCCACCTCGCTTTTCGTGCTGCGTTCCAGCCCGACGTACGCGCAACCGTGTGTTACTACGGCACGGGCATCCATGACGGGAAGCTCGGTCAGGACGCCGATGCGGGATCGTTGGCGCGCGCAAAGGAAATACGCGGCGAACTTCTGATGATTTTCGGGACCAGGGACCCGCACGTGCCCGATGCGGGACGTGACACGGTTGATCGTGCACTGCGTAACTCCGGCACGCGGTATAACACGCTTTTGTATCCAGCAGAGCACGCCTTCACGCGGGATGAAGGGCCGCGATTCGATCCGGAAGCGACGGACCTGGCGTTCGCGGAGACGATTCGTTTATTCCGTAGAGTTTTCCAGGATTGAAAATCCCGCGCGGACAATCCTCCGGGGCGGCGAGCAGTGATGGCTGCCTGCGGCATCCCAACCTAAACAAGAGCACGAGAACGGAACGAAAACCCGAGGAACTTACGACAGAAATTGCGTTGTCAGGGCAACTGCGCTCCCTCGGTCCCCACGTAAACGGCGTAGAGAGACTGGCTGGCAGCCATGAAGAGGCGATTTTTCTTGGCGCCGCCGAAGCAGAGGTTCGCGCAAGATTCCGGAAGATGAATTTTACCAATGAGCGTGGCGTCGGGAGCGAAGACGTGAACGCCGTTGTAGCTTTCCCCTGCCCATCCGGCGGCGGACCAGATGTTGCCATCAACATCCGAGCGAATGCCGTCGGAATTGCCTGGGGACATATCCACAAACATGCGGCCATTCTTGAGGCGGGCACCATCGACCACGTCATAGACGCGAATCTGGTGCGGATCAGTGGGACGCCGAGGAA
>Ga0210398_10001849_pt1 | contig 21279 bp, 16 predicted proteins | sample IncBWC4OmetaG_FD_161047 | JGI IMG/M metagenome (GOLD analysis project Ga0210398, IMG submission 161047) | Forest soil microbial communities from Barre Woods Harvard Forest LTER site, Petersham, Massachusetts, United States - Inc-BW-C-4-O | ecosystem: Environmental > Terrestrial > Soil >...
CTGGGCGGTTCGGAAAATGGAACGGTGTTTGAGACGAATTGACGCGGGAACGGAATCAGGAGAGAGGGGAGCAGACGATGGCGCATATCGGGCTGGAAGAGGGAGTACCGGGGATCGTGGCGGCGTTCGGGTTCAGGCCGGAGACGGCGAGGCCGATGCGGGAACTGGCGGAGATCCTGCTGCGCGGGCCGAACACGCTGACCAGCGGGGAGCGCGAGGCAATTGCGGCGTTTGTATCGAAGGGGAACGAATGCCGGTTCTGCCAGCTTTCGCACAGCGCAGCGGCGGCGGAGCATCGCGGCGGGCGCGAGGCGGACTACCGATGGATTGAAGAGGTGAAGGCCAACCCGGATTCTGCCGATGTTTCGCCCAAGCTACGGGCCCTGTTGCGCATCGCGGGCAAGGTGCGTGAAGGCGGGAAGAAAGTGACGACGGCGGATGTGGCGGCTGCGCGCGAGCAGGGCGCGACCGATGTGGAGATCCACGACACGGTGCTGATAGCGGCCGCGTTCTCGATGTACAACCGCTATGTGGATGGACTGGCGACGTGGCAGCCGGAGGAGATGGCGGCCTACAAGCCGATGGGCAAGCGGATGGCGCACGAAGGCTATGCGCGGCCTGGGAGGGAGCCGGTCGAAAGCAACCGGTAGCTGGCGGCTCAACGGCTCGCGAGCAAAGGCGGCTTGTCCAGCTTTTTCCGCTGGCTGTGAAGTCGTGCCCTGATCCATTCCAGGAACAAAAAAACCTCTGTGTTGAAAGCGATTTGATTTCGCGCCAAGTGCGGCGAGACCGAAACTCGTGCCCAACATGGGACAGCGCGGTACCTGGGGACAAACCGAGAATCGAATCGTATGGAGGTTGGGTTGGCAGGGGAGTACTGCTTCTTGTTGTCCATCCCGCCAGGCCAAAGTCGGCCCCGCTGGGGACTCCGGCCGTGGGTGAACCTGGCCGCGCGGATCGCTATTTGCCGCAGTGAACCGCTGAGTGCTGACGGCTGAGTGGTGAGTGCCAGCCGCTGGTTTCAGTGGCGGAAGTGGCGGATGCCGGTGAAGGTCATGGCGAGGCCGAGACAGTCGGCGGCGGCAATCACCTCGGTGTCACGGATGGAGCCGCCGGGCTGAATCACAGCTGTGGCTCCGGCCTGGGCGACGACTTCGAGTCCATCGGGGAAGGGGAAGTATGCATCGGAGGCCGCGACGCAGCCCTTGAGCGGCAGGACGGCCTTCATGGCGCCGAAGCGCGCAGCGTCGACGCGGCTCATCTGTCCGGCGCCCACACCGAGGGTCTGACCGTCGCGGGCGTAGACAATGGCGTTCGACTTGACGTGCTTGACCACTTTCCAGGCAAACAGCATGGCGTTGAGCTCTTCTTCGGTGGGCGCGCGGCGCGATGCCACCTTCAGATCGGCGACGGAAAGTTGCGCCGCGTCCGCATCCTGCAAGAGCATCCCGCCGGAAATCTGCCTGAGAACGCGGGCCGGATTCGCAGGCTTGACGACAATGAGCCGCAGGTTCTTTTTCGAGGAAAAGCGTACGAGGGCGTCGTCGGTGAAGGCAGGAGCGGCGATGGCCTCGACAAACAGGGCCGCCATTTCTTCGGCGGTATCGCCATTCACCTCGCGATTGACGCCGATGACGCCACCGAAAGCGGAGACCGGATCGGCGACCAGCGCTTTGCGGTAGGCTTCGAGGAGGTTCGAACCGGTGGCCGCGCCGCAGGGATTGGTGTGCTTGATGATGGCGGCGGCGGGCTCGTCGAATTCCTGGGCCAGATCCCAGCATGCGTCGAGGTCGACGAGATTGTTGTAGCTGAGTTCCTTGCCCTGGAGTTGCTGGGCGGCAGCAACGCCGTTGCCTGAGTTGTCGCGATAGAGAGCGGCGCGCTGATGTGGGTTTTCTCCGTAGCGCAAAGTTTGGGCCAGGGGAAAAGAAATGCGCAGTGTCTGCGGGAACTCATCGCTGGTGCGCCGCGGCATGCCGGGAGTGGAAGGTTCCAGCTGCTCGAGGGCATTGGCAATGGCGGTGTCGTAGGAGCCGGTTGCGGCGAAGGCGCGCTGGGCCAGGCGCCAGCGCGTTTCGCGGCTCAGGTTGCCACGGTTGAGGTCCATCTCGTCGGCCAGGAATTCGTAGTCGCGCGGGGCAGTGACGACGGCGACGTCTTCGAAATTTTTTGCCGCGGAGCGCACCATGGCGGGACCGCCGATGTCGATGTTCTCGATGATCTCTTCAAACTTCGCGTCGGGATTTCCGGCGGTCTTCTCAAAGGCGTAGAGATTGACCACCACCATATCGATGGGGGCAATGCCGTGCTGCTCGGCCTGCTCGCGGTGTTCGCGATTGCTGCGCATGTAGAGGATGCCGCCGTGCACTTTGGGGTGCAGAGTCTTGACCCGGCCGTCGAACATCTCCGGAAATCCGGTGAGGTCGGCGACCTCGCGCACCGGCAGCCCGGCGTCGCGCAGGGCACGGGCGGTGCCTCCGGTGGAAACCAGTTCGACGCCATGGCGCGCGAGGCATTGCGCGAAATCCACGATGCCGGTCTTGTCCGTCACGCTCAGCAGAGCGCGGGCAATTTTCTTATCACCGCTCAACAGAATGACTCCCTGTGAATGTCCCGCACGCGGGCTTTGAAGAGAAGATTGTAAACAAAGGCAAAAGCTCGAGCGATCGAGCGACGCTACTACAATCCTCGCATGAAGGAAGGGAGAGCAGCGCGCCATGCACTCGTTTCTCTGATCCTGATCTACGCTGTCGCGCGCGTGCTGCAGATTTTTCCCACGAAGATTCCCACGCTGCCCATCGTTCTGCTTCATGTGGTTCCGCCGGCGATCTTCGCGTGGATCCACGGCCGGAGCACTCTCGGGACGCGCGGCATTCTGATCTTCATGGCGCTGTGTCTCGGAACCGGGAGCTTCTTTGAGAGCCTCAGTCTGCGCGTGGGCTTTCCGTTTGGCCGCTACATGTTCACCGGAGTGATGGGGCCGAAGGTGATACAGCTTCCGGTGCTGCTGGCGCTGGCGTGGGTGGGGGTTGGCTACCTGGCGTGGGTGCTGGCTCGGCTGATTGTGGGAGCGGAGCACGGTTCGCGCAGAGAGAGGTTTCTGGTGCCGTCGATCGCAGCAGTCTTGATGGGCTCCTGGGATCTGGCGATGGATCCGGTGTGGACGAACATCGACCGCGCCTGGATTTGGTTCGATGGAGGGGGCTATTTCGGGGTGCCTTTCAGCAATTATTTCGGATGGCTTCTGACTGCGTGGATTTTCTATCAGGCGTTCGGACTGTGGGCAGGCGGCCAGCCGGAGAGTACCGCAACTCCTGCGTGGAATCGTCTGGCTGTGCTGATGTTCGGCGTGACCGCGGCGGGCAACCTGCTGCTCGCGGTTCCTTCGGCCCTGCCTGCGGGATATCCGAAGACCATCACCGACGCAGCTGGACGCCATTGGCTCACGTCCGACTTGATCGGAGCCTGCATCCTCATCACAGTTTTCATCATGCTGCCGTTCGTCGTGATCGCGTGGAACCGCGCGGCGTCGGATGCGGGCTTGGGGAGGGAGTCGCCGACGCGGTCGTCCGCGGATGCGATGCGGGCGGGATGAGGGTTTTTCAGAGCACGGGGTACAAGAGTGCCGGGCGCCGGGCACGGTACTTTGGGTTCAAGCAGAGATGCAAACGTTTTGACGAGGGGCGGGCAGGAGCGTTTGCTTCCTGCTATGGGGTGAACCTGGCTGCCCAGCATCGGGGTTTGGGCGGTTTGGTCTTAGTGCCCTGCGCGCTGTGCGCTGCAAGCCGGAAGCGGGCTTGCGTGGGCAGGATACCGGCACCGGGCACAGGGTGCCGATCGCACTGGAGCCGGAAGAGGGCTTGCATCGCGGGGCACCGAGCACTGGGCACCGGACACAGACCCCACCGATCCAGTAGAGGGCTTGCATGGGGCACGCGGAAGTCAGGGTAAAGTAGCAGTATGGACCCGGAAGAGGGCGAGGGCCGGCGCTTCACCTCACAACCTGAAATCCTGCCGCCGGGAACGTTTCCGGAAGCGGCGCAGGAGCTGCCGCCGGAACCACGCGGGTGGTATCCGCCGCCGCAGCCGCCGCCGCGTCCGCGACGGCACTGGGCCTCAGCGCCTGCGACCTACACCCTGGTGGGGATCAATTGCGCTGTTTATCTGATGACGCTGATCCTGAGCGGCAATGTCGCCGGCCCGACGTTCGAGGACAAGATTTCCTACAGCCTGCTCTGCAACGGCGCCTACGTGGTCGGGCTCGGCGAGTGGTGGCGGCTGGTCACTTCGATCTTTGTGCATTTCGGATGGATCCACATCGCTACCAATATGTGGTGCCTGTGGAATCTTGGCCTGTTGGGTGAGCCGCTGCTGGGGGAGTTTGGCATCGTGGCGGCCTACGTTCTGACCGGCGTGGCCGGGAATCTGTTGAGCGTGACGTTCAATCAGCGGCCGCCTGGGCCGGAGGGAGGGGTGCTGAGCGCGGGCGCTTCGGGCGCGGTGTTCGGGTTGGCCGGGGTGCTGCTCATGCTGCTGCGCTCCCCGCTGCTGCCGATTCCGGCCTTCGAGCTGAAGAAGCTCCGCCGCAGCGTGTGGTATTTCGCGCTGCTGAATTTCATCATCGACGGCGGGTTGTGGCTGGCGCACACACGGCTCCAGGTCGACAACATGGCGCACCTGGGGGGCTTTCTCTCCGGGCTGGCGTTTGGAGCGCCGCTGGTGCCTCGCATCGGAGCGCCCCGCTCCACCTTCGTGCGGAGACGCGCCATCGCGGTCGGAGTGATGGCCTTCGTGCTGCTGCTGATCGCCTGGGGACTGCGCGCGTATTACGAAGCGGCGGCGGGAGGATAGGTTCGAGAGAGCGAGGCACTCGGACCACTCAAGCGAAAAGCGTGTTTGCATGGGCTGAGCGGTGCACCCATCTCATTCACGCATCCGACTCAAGCTAAAACCGGGCTTGCATGGGCCACCCGGTCCGCCCAATGGCTCGGGACAGAACTCTCCCTGGGCCTCGGAGGTGGTTTCCGGGGTGTCTTTTGAGAAAAAGTCGGGGGAACTTCGGTGGCTTATCGAGTCGCTGTGGCAGCGAACTTCTTCACCATCGCCAGCAGCAGCTTTCGGTCGCTGTCGTTCAAATTAGTCGAATACCGCCGGATCTGGGTCAGGAACCGGAGCTCGTCGTCGGAAAGCTTCTGTGACTGGAGTTGGCGTCCCAGCGTGTCTTCAGCAAACAGCTGGGCGAGTGGGAGTTCGAGGGCGCCAGCGATTTTGACAAGGGTGTCCAGGGAGGGGACGGTGTGCCCGTTTTCCACTCTGGACAGATAGCATCGCAGAAGTCCGGTGCGCTTCTCGATATCCCCCTGGGATAACCCTTTTTGCAGGCGATACCCTCGGATAGTCGTTCCAATTTTCATAGTGTTGGCCTTATAGACCGCACTTTCCCCTGTTTTACAGCAAGGCAGGAAGTTTCAGGATATTGCCTGCATAGTTAACACGTTCGAAGATGGACAAGCAAGAAGTATTTTCCCGACTTTGGTAACCTGCGGAGGAACCGCAGAGGATTACTTGCCGTGGTAATTGCACCGTTTTTCATGCACTTGCAGGCATAAAAAGCCGGATCGGCATTTCGAGGGCTGCGGGAAGGTCCACCCCTACTTTGGTGCGGTGCTCTGCGGGGCCGCAACGGCGGAATCACGGGGCAGTTCCCTTCGTCACCTTTGCCTGAGACCCCGAGGTTCAGCGTTGCGCAGGATGTAACTGATCGAACAGGAACGGGTGGTCCGTGTTTGGGGATCCTGCGCATCGGCGAGTTTGCAGCCTTGTTGTCGCTGGGGTTCTCAAAAGCGTATCCAGCATCGGGATCGATCTTCGAGTCCGTGCTTTTTCCCTGGGACTGGATGGCGTCACTACCCGAATCGCAGGTTCGGCGCACATCCGGAATCGCACATTCGCCATCGCATTGAGGGCACGGGTAATTCCGGAGCCGCCATCGTGCCGCGTGATGTTTTCCTTTCGGACCCCGGTCAGGCAGCGCGGACGGACGTGGCGCGCTGGCAGGGAAGTTCTGTTCCGGGCCGGAAGCCCCGTCGTCAACAGAGCTTCGACCGCTGGCGGCATCGGGTGCGCCGCCGCTGGAGAGAGGCGCGGCTGCTGGCGGTCATCGTGGCCAGGGAGCTGATCCGCACCGATGTAGTGGATACGGCGGCGGGTCTGGCCTTCTGGTGCATGATGTCGATGGTGCCACTGCTGATCACGGTAGCGGCGCTGCTTTCGCTGCTTCGTCTGCCCAGCCTTCTGGCGCAGCTGCTGAGCGTGATGGCGATTCTTGTGCCGCCCGATTCGCTCTCCATGGTGGAGAAGATGATCGGAGGGCTGCTGGAACCGCATCGGGGCATGCTGTCGTTCGGCATCCTGAGTTACATCTGGTCGACCACAGGTGGCTTCACCGCGCTGATCGCTGCGCTGAATGTCGCCTACGACGTGACCACGCCGCGCTCGTGGCTGCGCGATCGGCTGCAGGCGCTGATCCTGGCCGCGACCAGCGGCGGACTGCTGACGGTATCGCTGCTGGCGTTGATTGCCGGGCCGCATTTCGGCCATTTTATGGGCCGGGTCTTTCCCATGCCGTCCTCGTTTGAGAATATGTGGCCGCTGATCCGCATTGCCACGGTCTTCAGCACCTTTGTGGTGGGTCTGGAGCTGGTGTACTTTCTCGGGCCGAGCCGGAAGCAGAGGTTCGCGTCGACGCTGCCGGGATCGATCGTGGCGATTGCTCTTTGGTTCGCCGGCTCTGCGGGGCTTACCTTCTACCTGGACCATTTGGCCCACTATTCACGCTTATACGGCGGTATGGGCGCGGTGATTGGGCTGATGTTCTGGATTTATCTGACCGCTCTGGCGATCCTGATTGGAGCCGAGGCGAATGCGGAACTGGCCAAGCGCCGGGATTCGCTTTTCCGCGGACACCTGAAAGCCTGCGAACGGCAAGAGGCCATCGATCGGGAGCGGGGGAGCGGCGCGTCGGAAAAACGTCCGGCTGCGTAGAGCCGTGTTCCTGAAGTGGGTTGAAGATGAGCCGCCTGAGAGCGGAACAGAGGCAGGGCGGGGGCAGGGCTTAATGCTCAAGCGCCATTCAATTTGGAGCGCCATTCAATTTGGGACGTTTTGTGGTACTCCGTTCCGACTTTGGTTCGCGTTGCGAGGCGTTCGCTCAGGGCAAGGGCGAAGAGGATGCGGAAAAAGGCGCTCTCCCAGGAAGGGTCACTGAGTTTCTCGGGCACAGTACTGGTGTTTGATGCGCAGACGGAAATACTTGGACGACTGGAGGACAGGAGCGTTTGCTTCTTGCTATGGGGTGAACCTGGCAGTCCAGCAGGGGGGGTGGTTTGGTCTTACGCCTTGATATGAGTTTGAGAGTCGTGCCCTGGCTGATCGCTGTCCAGCGTTGATCGGAGGTTCAGGGAGAGGACGCCCGAGCGAGGCGCTCCCACCTGTCGCTGGGTGTTCAGCTTGTTTATCCAGGGTGGTCAGGATTCTTTATTCGGGGTGGTCAGGTTATTGAGGCGCGCCGACGGCGGGGGTGGCTCCGGAATCCGGAGTCTCCGGGGACTGTTTTGCGGCGAAGTAGCTGCTGGTCCACAGATCGCGATAGAAAACGCCGGTGAGTTCCGCAGCCTTGGGGCCGAAGGTCGGGCGTCCGCCTTCGAGGAAGAAGACCGCGACGATGCGTCCGTATTGGGTATCCGCATAGGAGGCGAACCATCCAAAGCGGGTACCATCGTTGGAGCAGGTGCCGGTCTTACCCAGCACGGGAAACTCATTGAAGTTGGCGCGCAGCGACCGCGCCGTTCCGTACTGTACCGCGGCATGCATGCCGTCCTGAATCTCGGGCAGGATATTCGCGATGTCCAGCGTCCGCTTGATCCGTGGCTGCATGGTGAGCGCTTCGGAAGGGTTGGTCGGATGCTGCAGATAATAGAGCGTGCCGCCGTTGGCAATGGCGGCGACCAGCGCTCCGAGCTGGAGCGGGGTCATGGAGATGCCTTCGCCGAAGGAGCACATGCGGCCGACGCCCCCCAGATTCTCCGCCAAGGGCGCATCGGGATAGAGGCCGGGCTGTTCGCCCTGAATGTTGTAACCGGCCAGTTCGCCGAGGCCGAATTCGGTGGCGTAGTGGTGAACGCGGTCAAAGCCGAGCCGGCGGCCCAGCGTCTCGAAGTAGAGATTGTTGGAGTGAGCCAGGGCCTCGGTGAGATTGAGGTGATAGCTGCCGCCCAGATTGACGGGGGTGTCTTTGGTGACGATACCTTCCTCGAGGGCTGCCAGGGCGACTGAGAGCTTGATGGTGGAGCAGGGCTCGGCGCCGCTCGACAGGGCCAGCTTCTGATTCACCATGGCCAGAATGCGTCCATTGGAAGGATCGATCGCGACCACCGTGCCGTTCATATCGCCCAGGGCATCCATGGCGGCCTGGCGGACGATCGGATCCTCGCCTGCAGTGACGTCGCCGGCAGTCAGATCGGCGTTGGCAAAGGAACTGGCGGTGAAGCGCTCATAATAATGATGCACGCGCCGCACGTAGTGGTGGGTGGTAAGAGTGGCGGAGGCCAGATGCGCGCTGGTGACCCGTTGGCTGTGCTGCAGGGTAGCGATGTGCCGCCGCGCGGTGGCCGATTCATGAACCCGCGAATGATGGCGAACCGTGTGGTGCACAGTGGTGGTGGACGCCGCAAACAGAAACGTTGGGGCGGCCAGGGCAGCGAGCAAGAACGGCAATACAACACGCTTCATTCGGTGACTCTCGTTCGAAGATCCAGACTCTCTGATCGATGGTGCCGCAGAAGCTCGTCTGGCGAAACCTTACTTCGTACGCTAACGGGTAACCTGTTTCCATCGGCTCTCCCGAAGTGGGACTTGAGGTGACCACTTCCGGGAAAGAGTCTTTGCTCATCCCCTAATCCCAAACCCTGAAAACGCCCCCGAAGTTGTGACCAAAGGGGTTGCTCCAAGGGCTAGTGCTTCGATGACGGGCAGAAACTGTTTGCTTACTATAACCGGAAAATATTGTCTGTCCAGTACATTTTCGCACACACCATGCATCTTTCCGGTGATTCGACGGTACCGGCGTGCGGCCGAATCTCAGAGGGCGCCCTTGCGCATAAAGGCTGGAATGTCGAGGTTTTCGCCAGGCTCCTCGACGAAGGCCGGGTGCGTTACGTCCTCCGGAATGGGCGTGTGGGCAGCCACGGCCACGCCCACCAATTCCGTCTCGTCTTCGCCGCTCAGTTCCTGGGGGATATTGGCTTCGGCGCGGGCGGGCTCCGCCTCATGGACCCGGAACGCGGAGACAAATTCGCGTGCGGAAACCGGGATGAGCACCGGCGACGGGCGCGGCTGGATGAGAGCGGCCACCTCGTCCGCCTCTTCGCTGGCGAAGCGGGGGGTTGCCGGGCGAGTCTCAATCCGGGGAGACGCAGCTTCACGCAGGGCTGCGCCCAGCAAATGCTCACGACGGACTTCCGACCCCTGGCGGAAGCCCGTTGCGATCACGGTGATTTTGACCTCGTCGCCCATGTTCTCGTCAAGAACCGCACCGAAGATAATGTTGGCGTCTTCGTGGGCAGCGTTCTGGATCAGGGTGGAAGCCTCGTTCACCTCGCTCAGCTTGAGGGAAGCCGAGCCGGTGATGTTGATGAGGATGCCGCGCGCTCCGTCGATGGCACCGTCTTCGAGCAGAGGTGACGCCATGGCAGCCTGCGCGGCCTCAATGGCCCGGCGGGAACCGCTGCGCAGCGCGGTGCCCATGACGGCGTATCCCATGCCGGCCATGGTGGTCTTCACGTCGGCGAAGTCGCGGTTGATGATGCCGGGAATGGTGATGATGTCGGAGATGCCCTGCACGCCCTGGCGCAGCACGTCGTCGGCGATGCGGAAGGACTCGAAAAAGCCGGCATCTTTGGCCACGGCGAGCAGCTTCTCGTTGGGGATGACGATCATGGTGTCGACGCTGTCGAGCAGTTCCTGCATGCCGCGCTCGGCCTGGGCCATGCGTCGCTTGCCTTCGAACGCGAACGGCCGGGTCACGACCGCGACGGTGAGCGCGCCCATCTCGCTGGCGAGGGAGGCAATGACCGGCGCGGCTCCGGTGCCGGTGCCGCCGCCCAGGCCGGCGGTGACAAAGACCATATCCGCGCCATCGAGGGCCTCGAGGATCTTCTCCGAGTCTTCGAGCGCGGCTTTGCGTCCGACATCGGGATTGGCACCCGCGCCCAGTCCACTGGTGAGCTTGACGCCGAGCTGCAGCTTGACGGGGGCGTGCGAAAGCTGCAGCGCCTGCCGGTCGGTGTTGGCGGTGATGAAGTCGACTCCCTCCATGCTGGCCGCGATCATGCGATTGACGGCGTTGCCGCCGCCGCCACCCACGCCGATGACCTTGATCTTCGCACCGTGCAGGTTCTCGTCGTGATACTGAATCCGGATTTCTTCTGGCCCGTTCGTCGGTTTGTTTTTCATCGGCGTTGACTCCTCAATTGAGAGCTGATTTTGCGGATCGTTCTAAACACTTCCGGCTAAGATGGCGCGCAGCTTCGCGCGCAGTCCCTGGTTTTCCGCCGCACGGTTGACGCCGGTGCGATGGGCGTAGAGCAATGTCCCGGTGGCGACAGAAAACTCAGGCGCGGAGAGCTCGGCAGGCATGCGCGAGAGCGGCACGGGGGAGGCCAGACGGGCGGGAACCCGCAGCAGGCTTTCGGCAGTTTCGAGCAGGCCGGGCAGACGCGCGGCGCCGCCGGTCAAGACGCAGCCGGCCCCCATGGCCTCCAGCACGCCGCCCTGGCGAAGGTTGTCCCGCAGCAACTGGAAGAGCTCGCGCGCGCGCGGCTCGAGAATCTCGGCGATGAAACGCTGGCGCACCACGCGCGGCTCATAGCCGGGAAGGCCGGTGACCTCGATTTCATTCTGCTCCGGCACCGCGGTCACAATGGCGTGCCCGTAGTTGCACTTCAGCCACTCCGCTTCCGGAGCCGTGACGTGCAGGCCCACGGCCAGATCGTTAGTAAAGTGATCGCCGCCGATGGGGACCACCGAGGTGTGCGCGACGTAGCCCTCGAAGAACACGGCCAGCTCCGAGGTAGACGCGCCGATGTCGAGCAGGCAAACGCCCAGCTCGCGTTCATCGGCGGAGAGGGTGGCCTCGGCGGCGGCCAGCGATTCGAGCACGGTCTCGGTGACTTCAAGGCCGGCCTTATTGACGCAGGTGATGATGCTCTGCTGCGCGCTCGCCGAGCTGGTGGAGATGTGGAGATTGACTTCGAGGCGGTTGCCGATCATGCCGACCGGATCGTGAATGCCCTGCTGCTCATCGAGAATGAACTGCTGTGGGAGCAGGTGGAGGACGTCGCGATCGGCGGGCAAAGGGATGGATCTGGCCCGATCGACCGCACCGCGCACGTCCTCTTTGGTGATTTCGCGCAGGCGCGTGCCCAGGCTGATGCCGCCGCGGCTGTTGACGCCGCGGATATGCGGTCCTCCGACGGCGACGACGCAGCGCTCGATGACGGTCTGCGCCGAGGCCTCGGCCGATACGGCGGCGCGGTCGATGGCCACGGCGGCGGGCGCCAGGTCGGAGATGAGTCCTTTGCGCATGCCGGCGGCGTCGGCGATGCCGTGCCCGCGATAGCGCAGCGCTCCTTCATGAACTTCAGCGATCAGCACGCGAACTTTCGAGCTTCCCGCATCCAGCACCGCGATGATGTTCTCCGGCTGGCTCATGCCGTTCCTCGCTTCGCGTGTGTCCTGACTGCCGAGCCATGCGGCTTGCCCGGCGCGGTATGCTTCTTCGCCGCCTGCGGCTTATGCGTGACTGCATGGACCGGCGGAGCGGCCGGGTTGTGGCTGGCCTGGGGCGCCGGCTTCGGATCCGGCTGCGTTGCCGGACTCGCGCCGGTGGCGGAGCCGGGGTCGCCCGCCATCTTGAGGACTACCTCGCGCTCGTAGCGCAAATCGACTGACGCCAGATGCGGATACTGCTGTTGCCACTGCGCAATGTGGGCCTGATAGTTGTGCCAGCGGGCGAGGAAGTCCTGGTCGCCAAAGTGCAGCAGCAAATCCGACCCGTTGGCCGGAACGGTCGCGCGCACATCGCCTGGATCGGACAAGTCGACTTCGCTCACCTGGGCGGAGATGTGCTCGCCGGTTGAATCGAGATCCGTGATGAACCGTTGATACAAGTGCATTCTGGCGCCGCGGACGGAAAGCGGATCGGCCAGGTTGATGCCGCTGACAACGGGGAAGGAGTAGCGTCGGGCGGCCATCTGTTGAGGAGTGATGTTGAGGATGACGCCATCGAGATCCGCCAACTCGACGCGCCCGTGCACCTGGACGAAGCCAATGGGTTTGCGCTCGGCGATGGCCACGCGCAGCTGGTTGGGCAGCAGACGCATGACGGTCGCCTGCTCGACCCAGGGAATCTGCTCGAGTTCCGCGCGCCTCCTGGCGAGAGGAACGAAGAAGAGATTGCGTCCGATGTCGGAGCCGAAAACAGAGAGCAGGTCGCTGCGGCTGAGCTGGCTGTTGCCCAGGGTCTGGATGGAAGCGGAGGAATCGATGCGGAAACGCGAATCATGATCGAGGAAGCTGCGCAGGCCGAGAAGGAGGGCAAGGATGGCGCCGAGCGCGGCCAGAACGCCAGCTGCGAAGGCCAGCTTTCCCCAGGTGCTTTGCGCCCAGACAGGCAAAAGCCCGCGCCGCACGGGAACGCGTCGACGAGCGCGCAGGAACGGTTCCCCTGCGTCGTCCTCCGGGTCGGCTTTCGCGCGAGCCGGTCGCGACGTTCGCGCTTCGCTGTCGCGGGCGCCCGACGGACGATAGAAGTCCGCCGGTTCCTCGTCGAGAAGCGCCGCGCCGCTGTCTGCCTTGGTTTTAGCCACGCCTGAGCAAGGTCGTGAGAATCGCCGCTTTGACTATAGCGTGCTGTGCCCTGTGAATTGTTGAGTAAATAGGAAGGGAATCAAGTGAGGGAACAGCCGGAACTCCGGGGCATGCGTTTGGGTCGAGGAGCTCGTGCGCCCCGTGACAAAACCGGTCTTCGGCTGCACTGGCGGGAGATCCGCCAGCACGGCTCTTTTATTTGGGGGAGGTTTCGTGGCGCTTCTCGGCTGCATGGTGATTGGGGTGCGCAGGGGTGTGATTTTGAGCGCGTCGTTTGCGGGGCCGTCTGGTCCATAACGGGGCGCCCCAGGCTCCTACGGCCAGCAGCGCGCCGAACACCACCACCGCATCGATGCTCGCTCGTCCCTGAAACGACCAGGTGGACTCTTGGATGTTGAGCCACATCTCGAATTCATCGAGGGTGAGGGCGGCGCCCATTCCATAGAGGATCGCGATCAGGCGGCCGAAGAAGAGGGAGCGCGGTGTGGAGTCGATGCCGATTTCGGCGACCATGGCATAGCCGGAAACCAGCAGCAGAACAATACCAAAGACCAGGTGGTGAATGTGCATGCCACCGAGCATCACCCAGCCGAAGGGCCCGATGTGGAAATAGATAAAGAGCACGAGCACGCGCACGCCGATAAAGGTGAGGGCGAAGCCGAGGGCGGCCAGGAAGAGCCGGCGGCGGGGCCGGTCAGGAATGCGCTCGTGGAGGATACGGCCGGCGCGCGTCAAATGCAGTAAGAACAGGATGGCCGACGCGCACGACGCCATGAAAATCAGAACCAGCCACGCCGCAGTCCAGTGCATGACCACTATTCTGACAGCGTGCCTGACCAGCGGGCTAGTCATCAACCGCGCGGTGGGAGCCAAGTTGCCCATCACCTCTGAATGAAGAATCGGCGGCTGAAGGCGCGATCCAGAGGCTGTCGCAGGGCGCGACAAAGGCCGTGCGTGTGGGCGCGTCGAGGCGGCGGACGCACTCGAGGCGACGGCAGGGCGGCTCAGTCCAGTTTGGTGGTGGCCGGCGGCCGCGGCTTGCTGAACAGGGGCGCACCCCATGCCCCGATGGCCAGCAGCGCCCCGAACAGCACCACGGCGTCGATGCTCTCGCGGCCCTCGCGTGTCCAGTACGCCTGGGCGCTGAGGTTGAGCCACAGGGCAAACTCATCCAGGGTCAAGGCCGCTCCCATTCCAAAAGAAATCGAGATCAGGCGGCTGGCGAAAATCGACACGGGCGAGGAGCCGGTCCCGATCTCGGCCAACTCCATATAGCCGACGAGCAGCAGCAAGAGAATCCCCCACACCAAATGGTGAATGTGCCGGCCGCCCACCATCACCCAGCCGAATGGCCCCACATGGTGGACGATGGCGTAGACCAGCAGGCGCACGAACAGGAAGGTGATGAAGAAGCTGACCGCCGCCAGAAACAGCCGTCGCCGCGGCCGGTCGGGAATGCGTTCATTCAGGATGCGCCCGGCGCGCGTCTGGTGCAGCAGCGCCAGGATTGCGGCCGCGCAGACAACGATAAAGATCAGCAAAATCCAGACTCCGGCAATGTGCATAGTCCTCCATTCACCCTTCCGGGGCATAGGATGCCCCCGCCTCTATAATCAGACTGGGGCTCTTTTCCCTGAACCTCCGGAACTACTCCTTTGAGCGACGAGATCATCATCCGCGGCGCGCGGACCCACAATCTGAAAAATATCGACTGCGCCATCCCGCATGGGAAGCTCACGGTGGTTTCGGGCGTCTCCGGCTCGGGGAAGTCGTCGCTGGCCTTCGACACGATCTACGCGGAGGGTCAGCGGCGGTACGTCGAGTCGCTTTCCGCCTATGCTCGGCAGTTTCTGGAGCGGATCGAGAAGCCCGACGTCGATCTGATCGACGGGCTGGCGCCGGCGATTGCCATCCGGCAGAAGAATTCGACCCGCAACCCTCGCTCCACGGTCGCAACGGCCACCGAAATCTATGACTACATGCGCCTGCTGTGGGCGCGCTGCGGGGTCGTGCACTGCATTGTCTGCAACGGGATTGTCCGACGCGACACGGTGGACGAAATCGCGTCTGCCATTTTGGCGCTGGGGGAGGGAACGCGGCTGCATGCGCTGTTCCCGGTTCAGCCCCTGGCGACCACGCCGGCCCAGCCTGTGTCCGACACGGACGCCGACGCCAAACCGGCGCGCCGGACACGGAAGGCAGCGGCCAAAACGGCCGAAAAACCCTCTGGCGGTTTGTCAGACGCGCTGCGGGAACGACTCGCCGATCTGCGCAGGCGCGGGTTTAACCGCCTTTATCAGAACGGGACCATTTACGAGTTTTCGACACCCGAGTCGCTGCTCGAGATCAACTTTGCGCTGCCCGTCTTCGTGCTCGTGGACCGCATTGTGGTGGCGGCGGACAGTCGCGCACGCATCGTGGACGCCGCTGAAATCGGGTATCGGGAGTCGGGCGAAATCCTGTACGAAGTGCTGGCCGCACGGGCGGATGCTCCCCGCGAGAACCTGCGCTTTTCGGCCGCATTCGAGTGCAAGACCTGTCACCGCGTCTACCGCGAGCCCGAGCCGAGTCTGTTCTCGTTCAACAATCCGTATGGCGCGTGTCCGCGTTGCCAGGGATTCGGCAACACGATCGACTTCGACCTCGACCTGATCATTCCCGACAAATCGAAGACCCTCGACGAGGGCGCCATCGACCCATGGAACCGTCCGAAGTATCGCTCGTACCTCACAGATCTGCGTCGCGCAGCCAAGCAGAACGGTGTTCCCCTCGACGTTCCGTGGTGGGATCTGACGGCGGAGCAACAGGCCTTTGTCCTCGACGGCCGCGGCTCTTTCCCGGGGGTGCACGGTTTCTTCGCCCTGCTGGAGCGGAAGAAATACAAGCTGCACGTTCGCGTGATGCTGAGCAAGTATCGCGGCTACGCGCTCTGCCCGGAATGCAAAGGGCAGCGGCTGCGCGCCGAAGCCCGCGCCGTCAGCGTCGGCGAAAAAAACATCTGCGAAGCTGCCTCGCTCACCATCGGCGCGGCGTACCGCTTCTTTTCGAAGCTCACGCTGACGCCGATGCAGGAGGAGATCGCGGGCAGCATCCTCGAGGAAATCCGGCAGCGTCTGACCTTTCTGGATGCCGTAGGACTGGACTACCTGACGCTGGACCGCCTGGCTTCGACCCTTTCCGGCGGTGAATCACAGCGCATCCAACTGGCGACTTCGCTGGGCTCGCGCCTGGTGGGCGCACTCTACGTCCTCGACGAGCCTTCGATCGGGCTCCATCCTCGCGACACGGCGCGGCTGATCGACATCCTCGACGAGCTGCGCGATCTGGGGAACACGATTCTGGTGGTCGAGCACGATCCTGACGTCCTGCGCTCGGCCGACTACCTGCTGGACCTCGGTCCGGGAGCCGGCGAGTTCGGGGGCAAAGTCCTCGCGGCCGGTTCGGTGGAAGAAGTGGCTGCGAACCCGGCTTCCATCACCGGGCGCTACCTGAGCGGGCACCTGACCATCCCGGTTCCAACCCGCCGGCACACGCCTGGGGCCGCAAAGGAATGGCTCCGCGTTAAAGGCGCGCGCGCCAACAACCTGAAAGGCATCGACGTCGACATTCCGCTCAACCTGCTGGTTGCCATCACCGGCGTTTCGGGGTCGGGGAAATCGACGCTGGTCCACGAGGTGCTCTATAAAGCCGTGGCGCATCGGCTAGGACGTATCGAAAGCGGCGATCCCACCGGCGTCTATAAGGACATCAAAGGAGTCGAGCGTCTCAACGACATCGTGCTGGTGGACCAGACCCCCATTGGGCGCACCCCGCGCTCGAATCCCGTGACGTACATCAAGGCCTTCGACGCCATTCGCGAGCTGTTTGCCGCGCAGCCCGAGGCGCAGAGGCGCGGCTACGCTGCCGGCCACTTCTCCTTTAATGTTCCGGGCGGGCGCTGCGATGTCTGCGAAGGGGACGGGACGGTCACCGTGGAAATGCAGTTCCTCGCCGACGTGGAACTGCCCTGCGAAGAATGCGGCGGCACGCGTTACAAGGCCAGCACGCTGGAGATCCACTACAAGGGCAAGAGCATCTACGACGTGCTGCAGATGACGGTACGGGAAGCGCTGCGCTTCTTCGCCGGGCACCCGAAAATTGTCGATAAGCTCGCCGTGCTGGAGGAAATTGGCCTCGGTTATGTGCGGCTGGGGCAGTCCGCTACCACGCTTTCCGGTGGCGAGGCGCAGCGGGTGAAGCTGGCTGCGCACCTGGCCTCGACGCGCTCGGAAAGCCGCGGCTCGGACGGCAAGAAGGGCGGCAGCCGCGTGCTCTACATCCTCGATGAGCCCACCACCGGGCTGCACTTTGACGATGTGGGCAAGCTGCTCATGGCCTTTCGCAAGCTGATCGACAGCGGCGGCTCCCTGGTGGTGATCGAGCACAACCTCGACGTGATCAAGTCTGCCGATTGGGTGATCGACCTGGGCCCCGAAGGGGGTTCGGCGGGGGGGCAGATCGTCGCCACTGGAACGCCTGAAGACATTACCCGCAACGAGCTTTCTCACACCGGCCAGTGGCTCGCGCGTGTCCTTGCCGGACATGCCGCTCCTGAGCCCGTCGAGGCCACCGAAAGCGAAGTGTTTCAGTGAGGCCGTTCCTGACTTCTCATGTCGATCTCCGTGCCCTCCGGTGCCCCATATCGGAGGTCGTCCGACGGTGGCGCCAGGCCTGCTGGGTGGGCCTCTTGTTCGCTCTGGGGGGAACGATCCTGGCGCAGCCCGTCCCGCCTCCTCCCGGCACCAGCACCGACCAGCAGCAGGAGGAAGCGAAGCCAACCACTCTGGGGCCACTCGACGACATAGAGTCTGCCATCGAGGCGAAGAATTACCCTCTTGCCTCGAGCCGGCTGGATATCTACCTTTCCGCGCGCCCCACCGACGCCCGGGCGCTCTTCGACAAGGGGTACATCGAAGACGCGCAGGGTCACACCGATGCCGCCGAAGGGTGGTACCGGAAGGCCATCGCGGCGGATCCGAAGCAATTTGAGTCGCGGATGGCGCTCGGACTGCTTTTGGCCGGCAAAAACGACGGCACCGCGACGCAGGACGCCATCAGCCAACTGCAGGCCGCCGTCCAGCTGGAACCCAACCCGCCCAACCCGGGCGCCAAAGCGCAGGCGGATCGGGCCCTGGCACGGCTGTTGCGCTCCTCCGATCCCACCGGCGCGCGCGATGCCCTGGTGGACGCGCTGAAGCTGACGCCGGAAACGCCGTCCGACACGGTTCTGGCGGCGGAGATTGCCGAGTCCGCGGGCGATCTTGCAATCGCCGAGCAGGAATATCGACACGCCCTGCAGGCGGACGCGAACCGGTCCGACGCCAGTGCGGGATTGGCGCACCTGCTGATCGCCGAAAAGCGCTATGCCGACGCGCAGCCGCTGGTGGAGGCAGGGCTGCGCCGGGATCCGGACGATCCGGCGCTGAACGCCCAGCTGGCCACGATTCTGAACGCGCAGGGCAAGCAGGCGGACGCCCTCGCCCTGCTGGAAAAGCTGCATAAACTCGAGCCCGAGGCCCGCTCGGTGACGACGATGCTGGCCGACGCCGACTTGCAGGCGGGCAAGCTGGGCGAAGCCGATGCCCTCTACCAACAGCTTCTGGTGCAGGCCCCCAACGATCCAGCCCTGCTGGACGCGCGCGCGCAAATCCTGATTCGCCAGCAGCGCTATCCGGAGGCGATGGCGGTGTTCCGGCAGGCGGTCGCCGCGAGGCCGGACGATGTCGACGCCTGGTCGGGGATCGCCTTCGCCGCCTCGGAGGCGCATCAGTACCAGGAGGAACTGGCCGCACTTTCGATGCGATCAAAGTATGCTGCAGAAAATGCTGCAAGTCTGTTTTTGTGGGCAACGGCGTACGATAATCTCCATCAAAGCAAGCAAGCGGCGGACTACTATCATCGTTTCCTCGCCGCCGCTCAGGGAAAATTTCCGGACCAGGAGTGGCAGGCAAAGCACCGGCTCGCCGCGCTTGGCAAATGAGCGGTGCTCCCAGCAGGCGTTCCCGCAGTTTCGCAGGATCGATTCCCCAGGAGTTTGGCCAGCGAGTTACTTTGGAATGACAATCTTTCCGGGTAACACCTTGGTCGAGTGGCGCATAATTAGGGTTCTGCGGTATTGTTCTCGGAACGTGCGTACCCCGGAGGTTCGCGATGCGGTCAATCGCAGTCCTCGCCGCTGTGGTTGTTCTCCCTGCCACCCTCGCGTGGGGGCATGGCATGGACGATCGCGTGCCTGATGCGCGGGAAGTGGCCGATCTGCAGGCTAAGGCCGCCGCAGCCTCTCCCAACGAACAGCCTTATATCTATGCTGAGCTGGTTCATTCGATGACAGAGATCGCGACGGCGCAGTTTCAGGCCGGCGATCAGGAAAAGGCTTCGGCCTCGCTGAAAGCAGCGCAGGGCTACGCGCAAAAGATCCAGATGAATCTGTTGCGTGACGCCAAGAAGCTGAAGAACGCAGAGATTCTGATCCGTCATACGGCCTTCCGTCTGAAGGAGTTGATGACCGGGGCCTCGCTCGACGATCGGCCGACGCTGGAAGCCACGATTCAGCAGTTGAATCAGGTGCAGTCGGAGATGATGACGCAGATTTTCCGGCGATAGGGGCAAGCCGAAGATCGCGTTGCGGGCGAATTTCGGCGAAAGTTCCGGAACGTGGCGCACCGCAATCGCTGCAATCGTCCCGTTTTTCCCTTCGTGATCCACATCCTTTCAACAATCGAGGGATGCCCCGCGGCCAATATTCATCGGGCGATAACAGAATGCGGTGCAAAGGCGCGGCGAAAGCGGTCGGCTTCTTCGCTTATTTTTTGCTATTGCCAAGGTGGGTTCCCGTTCGTACTCTGACGTGGCGTTTCGAAAGGAACGTCGATATTGATTCTGCCGAAAACTGAATTGGAACGGTAACGCAGCCGCAGAAGGCGCCTCCGCCGCACGCCATCATTCCGGGAGGAATCGGAAACAGCGCGAGCACGGTGAGAACGCCGGAGCCGGTCCGTTCTGTTCCCCCGCATCCTGCGTTCTGGCGGGCACGCAGCGTCGCGCGCTCGATGGGCAAGCCGAGCAAAGACGCACGGCCGGGACGCCAGGATGCGGCCCACATCAACCCCGCTGACGGGCGACCTTAGCCTCCCGCCGCTGTCCTTCCGCGCTGCCGCGGAAACTGCCAGGAAGAAACATGAGACCAAAGAAAACGATCCTCTGTGTTGACGACAATGAACAGGTCCTCGCTGTGCGCAAATTCCTGCTGGAAACCCGTGGCGGCTATCGGGTGGTAGCCGCCGGCAACGCCAAAGACGCGGTCGACCGTTTTCGCCTGGGCGGCATCGACCTGGTCCTCAGCGACCTGCTGATGCCGCTGATGGATGGCAACGAGATGGTGCGTCTCATGAAAGAGATTGCCCCGGAGATCCCGATGATCCTGATCAGCGGGAGCGTGAAAACCTTCGATCATACCAATCGGGCCGACGCGTTTCTGCCCAAGGGGTCATCGACCCCGATCGAAATGCTGGAGCGGATTCGCCAGATGATCGCGCGCAAGCGCGGTCCGAAGAAGAGTCTGCGGCCGGCGTATGCGGCGGTCGACGGCGCTTTCGATCCGCTGGAGCACGCCCGCGCTTCGTGACGCGGCATCTGGCCGCCGCAATTCCGAATTCATCGACCTCCGCATTTTCTGGAATGGACCGGGACTGGCCCTCCGACCTGGTCCATTTACAATCGCGGAGTGGACGAGATGATTCGCGCCGAGCACCTCGGCAAAGTCTACCGATCGGGCAGGCTTGAAGTTCCAGCGTTGCGCGAGGCGACCTTCGGCGTCGAAGCGGGCGAGTTTGTCTCGATTGTGGGGCCGTCGGGCAGCGGCAAGTCGACGCTCTTCTACCTGCTGGGCGGTCTGACGCGCGCCACCAGCGGCAGGGTTCTGATCGGCGGGGTCGATTTCGCGGCTCTGGACGACGCAGAACGCACGCGCATGCGCCGCGCGCGCATCGGCTTCGTATTTCAGAAGTTCAATTTGCTGCCCACGCTTTCGGCGCGCGCCAACATCGAGATCGCCTGCGAAATCGCGGGCCGTTCGGTGGACGAGGAGATGCTCTCCCAGCTCACGAAGATCCTGAACATCGCGGGGCGCCTCGATCATCGGCCTTCTGAGCTCTCCGGCGGAGAGCAGCAGCGGGTCGCCATCGCCCGCGCGCTGATTAACCAGCCGGCGATCGTGCTTGCCGACGAGCCGACGGGGAACCTGGATACGGAGAACTCCGATGCGGTACTGGAGATGCTGCGCCGGTCGAATCGGGAGTTTAAGCAGACGGTTTT
>Ga0210398_10001850_pt1 | contig 21265 bp, 12 predicted proteins | sample IncBWC4OmetaG_FD_161047 | JGI IMG/M metagenome (GOLD analysis project Ga0210398, IMG submission 161047) | Forest soil microbial communities from Barre Woods Harvard Forest LTER site, Petersham, Massachusetts, United States - Inc-BW-C-4-O | ecosystem: Environmental > Terrestrial > Soil >...
TGTACTGGTTCAGCGTGAAATGGAGAGTTGACGTTTTCCGTTAGTGAAGATTCCGCCCCTCCGGGGCGGGGATTTTCAAGGCATGGGAGTCTATCGTCCGATGCCTTTGCCTGAGTAGGTAGGCACAGCGCAAGAGGATCAGCTCCCGCGCTGCCCCGCATCGGCTCGATGAGCTCCACCAGAGTATCCCTCAGCATGGTTGCATCCCTGCAGAGCCCGCTTCCGTTTCCTCTGACGAGATTATTGTAGCTCAGCTGTGTGGTGCCGCCAGCCCCCGTTTTGAGTGTAGTCGTTTGTTTACGAAAACCGATTACTCCCAGAAAATCCTCAAGAAGCTATTCCAATGCGACTCGTAAGTTGCGATCAGCACGGAGTACGTGGTTTTGCCAGACGGATCTTTGCCAACAGCACACACCCCCACGCCGAAGCGGGTTGTCACTCTGTAACCGTCGTCCGGGTGTACTGCGAGCTGCTGCGCTACGTCGGGCAAGTGGCCGGGGTCGGAGGTTTGGTACTGAGCGGTGAGAATAACACCGGAAGCGAACCGCAGGTCATGCTTGCAAACCTTCTCGCGAAATGTGTTTTCGCCCATTCGTCGTAACTTAGATAAGTGTGCCGTATCACGGGCTTGCACAAACGCTGCTGCGACCGAATCGGCAGCCCCGTCTTCCTGCTGGGAAGCGAATACAACCATTGAGGCGAGGAGAAGAAAAGCGCCGATAACGACGAAGGCTCTCATGAGGCAGCTGTATGATTGTACAGTGCGTTCCGGCTGGTTTGTTGGCAAACCGGAAGTAATCCGCTTCATTGGTCATGCAGCCCGCCAGTGGCGATTCTTCCGCAGGTCTCTCGCCGCCTCCAACTTCCGATCCCGCTCGGCCTGAATCTCCTGCTGATGCCCGGCGAGCATGTCCTTCGGCGTGATGTATCCGATGGCGCTGTTCAAACGTACCTTGTTGTAATGCTCCACGTAACCCGCCACCAAACGCCGCGCATCTTCGAGTGAAAGCGGCGTGCCGGGGCGGATGCACTCCCCTTTGAGTGACTTGTGCCAACGTTCGATTTTGCCGTTCGATTGCGGGTAATACGGCGAAGTCCTGACGTGCGTCATGCCCGAGATGCGAATGAACTCCTTGAAGTCCTTGGCGATGAATTGCGGTCCGTTGTCGGAAATGATTCGCGGTTTAACGCCAGGATACTGCTCTTTGGCACGTTCCAGAACGATCTCGATGTCAGCCTCAGTCATCCGCTCGCGAAGATCCCAATGAACCAGGAAACGGCTGTAGCCGTCCAGGATGCTGCATAGGTAGTAGAACGTCGAGCAAACGTTCAGGTAGGACACATCAATATGCCAATGCTGGTGCGGCTGCGGCGGTTGTTCAAAACCCGTTCCTTTCTTCGAGGGCTTTCTGTTCCACTTCCGCAGCAGCCCCGACCGATTCAGCAACCGCCACACACTAGCCGGACTCACCGCCACGATGTCGGCGTCCAGCATCATGAACGCCAGCCGCCGATAGCCTTCCAGCGGATTCTTCAGGTGGAACGCAATGATCGCCCGCTTTTCCCAATCCTCCAGCCAAAAGTCTCGGGGAATCCAGCCGTTATGCTCGTTGACCCTGCCGTACCGCTCGCGCCAGCCGTAAAACTTGCTGCCCGAGATGCCGAGCCACCGGATAAACCGTCCGGTGCTGATCTCGGTCTTCTCCGACCAGCGCCGGACGAAATCCACGATCTGGTCCCGCGTATCGTGCGGAACCCAGACTCCGGTCAGAGTTCCCCAACTCTTTTTTTTAGGGCCACATGCTCTGCCATCAGTTCGGCCAGCACTTCATCTTTCGTCTGGACCTTCTTTTCCAGATACGCGATTCGTTCCTGTTGGGGCTGATGGTTGGTGCGGCCTCTCTGCTCGAAAGCGGCGGCTCCGTTCTCGAAGAACTCCTTCTGCCAGCGGTAGAACACGGTTGGCTGGAGTCCCGACTCGTCACACAGGTCGGAGATCGGCACTCCTTCCAACAAATGTCTCCTCAGAATGGCGACTTTTTCTTCCGGCGTGTAGTGCTTCCGTTGTTTCTTCATGTGTTCGCTCCGTTATCTTAACGGACGAACGCTTTCTCCATTTCCAGCTGAGGCAGGACAGTAGGACGTGTACTAGCCGCAATCTTAGGGTTCCCAAGGCAAAACCAAAACCGCCTACCCCCGCACCAAACTAATAGTAATACGATTAAATCCAGATCATCAGAGATGAAGGTAGAGGTAGGGAGTGAATAAGGGAAGGTGATTGGAATTTAGAAAAGAAAGGAAACTGGTTGGAATTTGGAAAGGAGGGAGAAAAAGGATTTTTTCAATCCTCAATTTCCCTCGGACCAGCGCGAATTTCCTCAATCTCGGAGTTTCCCGCACCCACCCCCACCAGCGGTTGATCCCCAGCGATGCACTATATCCCCACAGCCCGGGGCGCGATCCCGCCGCCTAGGGGCCGCAAAACGCCGTAAACGGCCGTTTTATAGCCCCGTCCGAGGGCTCCTGACCCGAATTTCCCCCAAACCGGCGTTCATCCCGTTCTTAGCATCGCCCCAGTCCCGGGCGAAACTACGCCCGAAATTGGGCCGCCGGTCCGGAATTTGAGGGCCATTCAGGCACGAATAAACAGGGCCGCTCTGTTCCAGCGATTCAAGGCGTGTGGATTCGTATCAGCGGAAATCGAGGGAGGTTTTGGTTTTGATGGGGAAGTGAGAGCAGGGCTTAGTACGAATAAACAGCAATTGGCTAACGAGAACGGGCGAAAAAACAGAATTGATGATTGGAGCTTGGGGCCGCGACGCGATTTTCTCCCCAGCTTGGTCCAAAATCGAAGATTGCCTGCCTATTACGGCTCCACAATTTTTGATATGGTTGGCCAGCGCAAATTCAAACACGGCGTCTTGGACAGGTAACTGTTAACGCAGGCTCGGAAACTTCCATGCCCCGCAAAAGCACGAAAAGCCCAACGACAGAACACAGCGACGCTCGTAAGCCTTCTGTGGGAAAGGATCTGAAGAACTTCGTCGGCCACTGGCATATGGGATTAGCATCACACCTTCGCGCAGCAAGCGCTGCCTACTCCGCAGAGACTTATACCCCGTTCTCAGCTTTGCTCCCCGGCAAAATGTGGGTGTGGATTTCACATGTTGCGAAATACATTTTTCAGAAAAAACATAAGTTCCGGGACTATACGACGTCAGGAAAGGGAACGGGAATCTACCCGATCGCGGACCGCGTAAAGATCAGCCTGCTGGGCGACTGGGGTACGGGAACCGACGAAGCGAGTCTGGTTGCTGAGCAGGTCCATAAATCCAACCCGGATTACACCATCCACTTGGGTGATGTGTATTACGTCGGAGACACAAACGAAGTGAAAGAAAACTTCTTGGGTAAGAAAACCAGCCCGTACGCACCGGTGCAGTGGCCGATGGGAGAGAAAGGTAGCTTTGCACTGAGCGGGAACCACGAGATGTACGCCAATGGAAACGGCTATTACAGCGACATCCTTCCCGTGATGGGGCTGAGAGATTCCGGAAATGCCTGGGGGAAGGGGCAGTGGGCAAGTTTTTTCTGCCTAGAAAATAAGCACTGGCGAATCGTGGCAGTTGATACGGCATATAACTCGACTGCATTTGACTGGGGAAGGTTGCCGATCGTGGGCAGAAGTAAGTGGCTTCGCAAGGGGACACGGCTGAAGCCTAGCTGCAAACTTCCCGATGCGCTGATGGCCTGGCTGGCGTCAACAATAAAACCGGATGGAGACAAACGTGGCCTGATTCTAATTTCGCACCACGGATGTTACTCAGCATTTGGCGAGTGGTATCAAATGCCAGCGAAGCAACTGGCACAGCTGATACACCGGCCGGTGATTTGGTTCTGGGGACACGAACACAAACTGACCATCTATGAAAACTATGGCGTTCAGGGCGGGATTACGGCGCATGGTCGTTGCATCGGCCACGGTGGAATGCCAGTGGAGCGGCGTCAGCACCCGCTCGTAGCGGTAGGCGCAGATCGCCGCCACGCTCGCCAGGGCCACGAAAAACGCCGCGATGGTCCACGCGGCCTTGTCGCTCGGCCAGTCGCCTGCGTACCCCTCTCGGCCCCATTCCTGTTTCATGGCTACACCCCCGCACCGCCTGGTTTCTCTTTAGACGCCGCCGCGAGCCGATCTGCTGCCTACCCTCCGAGCGCATGCTTGATGAGAGTTGAGAGCGCGATCTTCAGCCCCTCCAAAGTGAGTGTGCCCGTGTTTTTTGTGACCGTCTCTTTCGCTTTGGCCCACAGCGTATCGTTGCGCGCCGCGTCCAGGAACTCATGCCCGGCATACGTGAGCCGGAGCACATGGAACTCGTCCGAGTTGGGTAAAAATCTTCCGTCGATGAGTCCGGCCTCCTGCGCCAACTGCGCGTTGTAATACAGCTCTTCTCGGGTGCGTCCCGGTATCTCGATTCGGCAGCCGCCAGGGGACGGCGATTTCTCAACCTCCAGCAAAATTGTGCGGATCAAGTCCATGTCACGTTTCATCGCTGTTTTACTTCACCCCGCTTTCGCTGATTTTCGCACCGGCTGCTAGCCGCTCCGTCGCCTTCTTCGCCTTGTCCCGGTCGGCCCGCTCGATGATCGCCTGCATCCCCTCCGCCGTGATCGCCTCGCCCTTCGCTACCGTGAAGTGCAGGTTGAGCAGGATCGTCCGCAAGGCCAGCGTCTCGGCCAGCAGCGTCTCTTCGATGGCGCTCGGTTTGCGTCCGTCCGCGCGTTCCAGCAGCACCTCGCGCACCCACTCGCCCAGCGTCATGCCGTCGCCCTCGGCGACCGCCGCCAGCCTCCCGTACTCGTTGTCGGTCATTTTGCAGCCTACGGTTCGCGTGCGCGGTTGGTCGGCGGGCATGGAAGAGGGCCTCCGGGGACGGATTCTGCTGAGAGAGATGGTTGGCTAATCGGGCAGGAAAATCAACTAGTTAACGGAGAGCGCCCTGGAGCGCTCCAGAGCGCCGCAGTTTTTCTAACTGGCGCGACCTGAGGAAGTTAACCGAAAGCGCCGTCCGGCGCTCTACAGCGCCCAACTTGGGGTGACGTGTCATACCCACTCCCGGTGCCGCAGGCACCGCACCTTTCAGGGCTTCGAAGCACAGACGATTTTACTGGATTCGTTCCGCCCTCATCAAAGGCTGGCGCATCCGGCCACTCGGTTCAACTGACAGTACCCGAGTGTGAACCCTGCGATTTTCTAAGAAGGCGGCGTAATTGCATGTTACCGACGAACAGGCCGAAGAGTACGCCAGCCAGTGTTCCAACAAGTCCGGCTACCGTTCGCTGAGCGACGGAGGCATAGGGCTGCACCCCAGCGCCGATAAGAAGTCCAAAAAAAAGGCCCACCAGTGCCAATGTGGCCGCCCAATACATTACGAGATGTCTCGTGGGACGATCTTGATCGAAGATCGTTCCCAAGCCATACCCGATGCTTGCACCCCAAATCGTACCGAGGGCGGTCCACCAAATGTCGGTCGGAGTATCTTGACCTTTCAGTCCAAGAAGAAGCCCAACGGTGCCCATTCCAACTGTCCAGAAAACTCGCTTCATACCTAAAATCCTCCTCCGCCGCTAGTGGGACCGGTCGGGGGCTTTGGCGCGGTCCAAAATGTGTCCCGCCATGGATCACAAAAAACGACGGGATCGCCCGGATTGAGGTCCCAGCCCATAACGACGCGGTGTGTGCCCCATTCGATGGGTATGACGCTGAAGGTCCAATTGTCATTGTAGGGAACTGTGGGGTTGGAAAGACACGGCTGCGTTGCTTGCGCTTGTCCGTAGCAAGACAGCCGCTTGGAGAACCAGTAGGTAAGATCGTTCCAATAGCCGTTCATTCTCCCACTCCCAGGGCTTCGCAACCCAGCGTCGGTCAATTGCTGCGTGCACTTCTTACAAGCTAGCTGGATTCGCTGAACGTCTTGCGGGCTCTCTCCCATGGGATCGGCGTATCGAATCGGATTGTTATACACGTAGTCATAGAAGTTTACGCCAGCGCTGAACCTTACTGGATCCTCGCTCATGAATCTGCCGCTAGCCGAGTCGTAGTATCTGGCCCGGTAATAATACAGCCCGGTTTCCGCGTCCATCTCACGGCCCGTATACTGGAACGGATTCGTCAGCGAGCCGCTGGACGCCGTGATGTTTCCGAACGAACCGTACGTGTACGTTTGTGCCGCAGCGCCCGATGAATTTGTCAGCGACGTGACCGAGCCGAGACCGTCCGCGTTGTAGTAGCTCGTCGTGCTGCCGCGCAGCATCGCCAGCGGTTCATCAATGTTACGCGTCTGCGCGTATCGAGAGACCACTGCCCCGGAAGCGTTGGTTTCTTCGACGAGTTTGTCTCCATCATAGGCAAAGACACTCGTGCCGCCAGATGAAGACTTGTAAATGCGCATTCCGAATGGATCGTACTTGAAGGTCACAGTCCCGCCGCTACCCGGTAACGTCACGCTCGTCAGGCGATTCTCGTAATCCCACGCATATGTCGTGGTGTTGGAACTGACCACTTTCGTTAGCGTGTTGCCGTTGCTGTCATAGGTGTAGCTGGCGTTTGAATTTGCCGTCAGCTCGTTCGACGCATTTGTCGTGTACGACGACACCCCCAGCGACGCCGTGCGGTTGCCCACCGCGTCGTAGCTGTAGCTCTCGGTCGTGTTGTTGGCCTGGGTCACTTGAGTCAACTGGTAGATCGGGTCATAGGTGTAGTTCGACGTCACCGCCGCCAATTGATCCGTCTTGGCCGTCCTGTTTCCAGCAGAATCGAGCGTATAGCTGGCCCCGTCAATGGTACTGCCGGACAGTTGGTGCAGCACCGAGGTCAGGCGCGACAGATTGTCGTAGCTGTAGTTTGTCGTGACGCCATTGGGCCGCGTCATCTGCGTGCGGCGCGACAGCGCATCGTAGCTGAAACCGAACGACCCCGAGCCGAACGCCGACGGCGGAGCCAGCGAGGTTAACCGGTTCAGCGTGTCGTAGGAGTAGGCCGTCGAGCCGCTCTCCGGGTCGGTGAAGCCGGTGCGATTCGACGCGGCGTCGTAGGTGTAGGCGTTGGTGAAGTTGCGGCTGGTGAGGAAGCTGTAGCTCGTCGTCGTGCCGATCAGACGGCCCATGTTGTCGTACGCGAAGGCGTACGTTCCCGTCGGATCATTCACCTGCAAAATCTTGCCCACGAGGTCATAGGTGTATTCCACGTTGGTCGTGTCGGGATAGGTCTTCTGCGTCAGGCGGTTCAGCGCGTCGTACAGGTAGGTGATGGTCTGGCCCTTGCGGTCGGTCTTCTGGGTCAGGTTGTTGTCGGCGTCGTATTGGTAGTACTCGCTGAGCGACGACGGGAAGTTGGTCTGGCTCACGCGGCCAAAGGCGTCATAGGTGAACGCCGTCTGGTTGCTGTTCGCGTCGGTAATGCTGGTGAGGTTGCCCTCTGTGTCGTAGACGTAGTATGTGACGTGGCTGGCCGCATCGGTGACGCTCGTCAGCCGGTCGGCGTCGTCGTAGGCGTAATTCGTCGTCTTGCCGTTCTGGTCGGTCACCGAGGTCCGCCGCCCGCGAATATCGTAGGTGAAACTGGACGTGGTGGTATCGGGATAGGTGATGGTCGTGAGTCGGGACATGGCGTCATACGCAAACGTGGTCGCATGGTTCAGCGCGTCAGTGACGGAAGTGCGGTTCCCCTTCGTGTCATAGGCGTAGGTGGTGACGTTGTTCTGCGCGTCGGTGATGGTGGCGATGAGGCCCGCCGTGGTGTACGTCATGGTCGTGACGTGGCCGAGCGGGTCCGTCATCGTTGTCAATTCGCCGAGCGAGTTGTAAGCGAACGTCGTCACGCTCGCAGCAGTGCTGCTATTCGGCGAGGGCGAGGCCACGGTGAGCAAGTTCCCGTGCGAGTCGTAGGTATTTGTGGTGACGTTGCCTAGCGGATCGGTGACCGTCAGCACCTCGCCCAGGCTGTTGTACGTGTAGGTCGTCGTCGCGGTCGTGGTGCCGTTGAGCGGCTGGGACTGCGTCAGCATGTCATCCGACGAATCGTAGGTGTACGTGGTCGTATTCCCATTGGGGTCCGTGGTTGTGAGAGTATTGCCGTAGGCGTCGTAACTGTTTGTGATGTTTCCTCGCGCCGTGCAAGTAGAACACCCCGGCCCCTGCGACATGGTATAGACCCACTGCCCACCGGTAACCTCGGAGTCGTACGTGGTGCTATTGCCGAGGGAATCGGTCACGGTCATCGTGTTGGTGAGCGTAAACGAGGGGCCTTGGGCCGTAATGCCTGCTACCGTTACGCCCACGCTCCCGCTTGAAGTACCGCTCGGTACCACTGCGGCAATCGACGTATCGCTCCAGCTGGAGATCGTAGTCGCAGCGGCACCGTAGAAGGCAAAGACGCTATCGCTTTGCGTGGGACCAAAGCCCGTGCCAGTAATCACCACGGAGGTGCCAACGGGCCCAGATGCCGGGGACAGGCCGGTGATGGTGGCGGGTTCAATGACGCTGAATTGCACGCCATTGCTGGCCGCGCCGCCTTCAGTAACGGTGACGGGACCGCTGGTGGCGCTGCTGGGTACAACCACCGTGATGCTGGTATCGCTCCAAGAGCCGACGCTGGCATTCAAACCGTTGAATTGAACGCTGCTGCTTCCCTGGGAGGCGCCAAAGCTGTGGCCCTGTATGATGATCGAGCCACCGACTGGTGCCGCGGGCGGCAATAGGCCGCTGATCACGGGCGTTAGACATGTGAAGGCCACATTGGAATTGCTCTGTACCCCGTTCACTGTGACCACAACGGGTCCCGTATACAAGTTGCTCGTGATGGTGACCACAATCTGGGTATTGCTCCAACTGGTCACGGAGCCGGCGGTAACACCTCCGAAACTGATTGTGCTGGTCCCTTGCGACGAACCAAAATCGGTTCCATTGACCGTAACCGATGTTCCGACCAAGCCCGTCGTGGGTGAAATACCAGAGATATAGGGGATCAACTCGCTCGTAATAGTGACGTTGTCAAACGTAGCCGTCACCGGGCTGGACGCGCCGCCCTGTGCCACTGCGAGGCCGATGTAGGCGTTCTGCGCCATGTTGACCGTGGTGGCCGATCCGGTTTGGGTCCAGTTCACGCCGTCCGCCGACTGGAATCCCATGAAGGTGTTGGCGCTTCTCTCCACCATGACCCAATACGGCAACGAAATAGCGCCTGTGCCCTGTTCAGCGAGATTGGCGCCCGTGCTGGAGCGTGTGAAGAACATGATTTCCTGCTCGGACGGGTTGAAGTAAGCGGTAGAGGCTGTGGTTGCATTCGCGTTCAGCGTCTCACGGAACATCACCCCCGCTTGCGTCTGAAAGCCATCCCCAAGAACGCTGGTGACGCGCGCCACCATCTTGCCGTCGGTATTCATCGCCTGGTAAGCGAAATTGAATGCGTCTGAGCTGCCAGAGACTCCTGCTCCGCCCGCAGTGATTGTAAACACGCCGGTGGAATATGACGCGCCGCCTGCCGTTCCCACCGCGCCGATGTCCTGGTCCAGCCACCCGCTCGGAAGCGGTTGCGAGGTCACTTGGAAAGTAATCGGATTCGAGGCGTTCATGCTCGGAGCAACGAGAACCGCCAGGGGTCCTGAAGTGGCGCTAGCCGGCACCGTGAAGGTGATGGAGGTGCTGCTCCAGGAATTGATCGTGGCGGCCGAATCGTTCAACTCCACCATGCTAGTACCCTGGGTCGAGCCAAATCCGGTGCCTGTGATCACGATTTGGCTGCCCGGCGCGCCCATATTGGCCGACAGGTTCGTTATCGAGGGCGCTGGTGCCGCGGTTGTGTTCACGGACACGTAGTCCAGCGACGCTTGGACTGGGTTGGAAGCCATGCCCTGAGCAACCCCCAGCCCGAGGTAAACATTCTGCGCCATACTGATTGTCTGAGGCGAACCCGGCAGGGCAGTCCAATTCACGCCGTCCGTGGATTGATAGCTACTGAAGGTACTCCCGCTTCTGACAATCTCGACCCAAAGAGGCAAAGAAACGACAGTTGAGCCGTTTGTGTTTGCGTTCCCACCTGTAGTTGACCTGTAGTAGAACTTAATTTCTTGCCCAGCGTAGGAATCTTTAAAGGCAGTCGAAAATCCTGTCGTAGAATTGGAATTTAGGGTCTCGCGAATCATCACGCCCGCTTCCGTATTCTGGCCATTTCCGGTGATACCGGACACTCGCGCCATAAGGGAACCGTCACCGCTGAGCGCCTGATACATGAAATTAAAAGCATCGGGGCTGCCGATTCCCGCCCCACCAGCGGTGATTGTGAACACCCCGTTAGAAAATACCGCAGAGCCAGCCGAACCTACGCTTCCAATGTCTTGGTCGAGCCATCCCGTGGGCAGGACCGTGAAGTACATTCCGTTGCTGGCGTAGCCTCCAACTGTAACTACGACGTTGCCGCTCGTGGCTCCATTGGGTACTACCGCTGTGACGCTCGTGTTGGACCAACTCGTCGCAACAGCCGTGACGCCATTGAATGTGACGATGCTGGATCCCTGGGTTGGTTCGAATCCAGTTCCTGCAATTGTGATGGAAGTTCCCGCAAGGCCGCTCAAGGGCGAGAGGTTCGTAATTGCTGGAACGACTGAAAAGTTTGCTCCACTGCTGGAAACTCCCGCCACGGTAACGGCCACATTCCCCGTGGTGGCCGCGGCGGGAACTGGAACAACGATACTTGTCGAACTCCAGCTGGTTGGGGTCGCAGCCGCGCCATTAAATGTCACGGTGCTTAAGCCCTGAGATTGGCTAAGTCCGAAACTCGTTCCGCTGATTGTGACGGACGTCCCCGTAGGGCCTGAAGATGGAGACAGGGTGCTAATGGTGGGAACGGTGATCGTGAACGCGGCGCCGTTGCTTGATCCGCTTGCCACTGTCACGACGACGTTCCCGCTGGTTGCCCCGGCTGGCACCGGCACAACAATTTCGGAGTTGCTCCAACTTGTTGGCGTCCCAGCAATGCCGTTGAACGTTACGACGCTCGATCCTTGAGTCAGGCCAAAGTTCGCTCCGGCGATTGTTGCAGGCGTGCTAATTGGCCCCGAGGCTGGCAAAAGCGCGATAATCGAAGCGGAAGCGTCCGTGAACGTCAAGGGGTTGCTTGGCACGCCCGAAACGGTCACTACCACGCTCCCGGACAGCGCCCCGAGGGGAACAGTCACAACGATCTGCGTACTGCTCCAACTGGTCGGAGTTCCAGTCACCCCGCCAAACGTGACTGTACTCGAACCCTGGCTTGAACCAAAATTTGTCCCTGTAATGGTGACCGACGTTCCTGACGATCCGGAAGAAGGCGATAAACTCGTGAGTGTAGGAGCTGGAACGCTTGAACCGAAGCTGTAGAAAGTTGAAGGGCTGTTTTGGTTGTTATATTCCGCGGCAATCCAATCGGGCGAACGAACGGCACTCGAGATGCGAACTTCATCTATACTTCCGTTGAACGTTTCCCCGCTCGCAAAGGTGTCCGTGCCGATGACCACGTCTTGAGTCGTTCCCGTGATACTCCCCGTTTCTGCTAGAGAATTGTCTAACGCTCCGTTCATATAAATTCTCAGTTCTGAGCCATCGTACGTCCCTACGACATGAGTCCAAGACCCCATCGTTAGCGACGACACGGAACACACACCGGCGTTGCCTGCTGCAGTGCCGATTCCGATTTGCACGTGATTGGTGCCCCCGCACCGGATCAGAGCGAACCCAAAGTATGGGTTTTCGTTACTCGGTTCTTCTTTGACGACAACCCTCTCATAGTTGCTCGGATTTGATTCAGAAGTGTTGATCCACGCCTCGAGCGTGATCGTACTGTCCGTGATTTGCAAACTGGAAGAATTTCCAACGTCGATCTTTTGACCAGAGGAGCCGGCGAACCTCGCCGCCCCGTCGATCATGCCACTCGTCGCACTGGCCCCGCTCACCGTCCCGTTATTCCCGTTGCTGGTCGAATCATTGGCACTGAGACTCGTTCCATTCGGAAGATGCCAGACCCCCTTGTAGCCGCTATCCCATACGCCGCTTCTGTTGGACTGGTCCGTGGTCACCGAAGAATTTCCGTAGAACATGTAGATCACGGTGTCCGTGGTATGGGACACCGTCGGCACCTGAACCCAGAAACCGACAGCGCCACTAGAAGCCACATACGTCTCGCGTTCGTAAGGGATTGGCATGGTTCCGGCGGCATCGGAGGTAAAGATGATGTCGTAGCCATTTGCATTCGTGATCTGGCCGCCGTTCGCGATTGTAGCCAGGTAGGAATACGTGCCGGAGATCCAAACCGGGAAATTCACTTGGTCGGTGTTGGGAACCTTGTTGTGGCTAATCGTGATCGGAACCTGATAGGAGTAGCCATTGCTCCAATCTCCTGCGCTGATATTGTAGAAGGTTGAAGGACTGCTCTGGTTGTTGTACTCGGTGGTGATCCAGTCCGCCGAACGCGCAATGCTAGAAATGCGCACTTCCTCCATGCTTCCATTCCAATTCCTTCCACTGAACGAGGCCGAGCCGCCTAGCCAAAGGGCTGCATTCGCTGTATCCATGTTTCCAGTATGCGCGACAGTGCTGGCCTGCGCACCATCGATGAACAGGCGAATATTGCTGCCATCAAATGTTCCGACAACGTAGTGCCAAACTCCGGTGGAAGGTTGGGTGGCATTTGCACTTACAGCACTCCCTGCCCCGCCTGTGGCGATGTAGAACCTTAAGTTCCCACCATCAACGCGTAGATCGTATCCAAAGTATGGGTCCGCAGATTGTTCCTTTGACAGGATATAGTTGTATGAATTGGGGTACGAAGTGGCATTCACCCAAGCGGAAACAGATATCGTGGTCGGATTGAACAGCGAAAGATTGCCCACCGCTGCGTGGCTGCTGCTTCCGTTGTAGGCCGCAGCAGCTCCGATCTCGCCACTGACACCCTGAGTCAAAGATGACGGTGTTGCTGGATTGTTGTTGGAGGTCGAATCGTTCAAGTTGCCAGAACTCTCTTCAGAATGCCACACCCCTTTGTAGCTGCTATCCCAAACGGTTGTCTTGTTAGATTGATCGGTCGTCACCGAAGAATTTCCATAGAACATGTAAATCACGGTGTCCGTCGTATGGGACACCGTGGGCACTTGAACCCACAAATTCACCACTCCACTCGAAGCAACATACGTTTCCCGTTCATAGGGAAGGGGCGTCGCCCCAGCCGCATCGGAGGTGAAAATGATGTCATAGCCACTCGAGTTGGTGACCTGCCCACCGTTCGACGTTGTAGCCAAATACGAGTACCTACCCGAGATTAGGAGGGGGAAATTGGTTTGATCCGTGTTGGGTACCTGGTTGTAGTTAATTGTGATTGTGCGGCGATGGCCGTAACCGTTCGCCCACGTTTGCGCCGAAACCGGAGCAACGCACACCAACGCATACAGCAACGAGAATCCGAAGATCTGGGTCGCCTGTCGTTTCATTCTTCGCATTGCTGTTTCCTCGTGGGATTCTCAGACCCAATTTGAGAAATCAGACTTAACCACCGAAAAGTGCTGTTTCATGGAAGGCGTGGACTTTAATAGGAAACCGTCACCGCCTCGACCCCGTTTGCGCGAGAAGAAGTTAAGCCTCGCCCGAGACTGTCATAGGTGTGGGACTCAATGACTTTTCCGGCGGAATCGATTACCGAAGTGATGTTTGAATTCGAGTCATAGGAGAAATTTAAGGTGGTTTGGTCCGGCTCGGTAACTTGCGTCAGTCGGCCTTGAGAATTGTAGGAGTAGGAAAGGGAGATTCCGACATCTGAGGTTACCGACGTAACAAGGTAGCTCGAATTATTCTGGTAACCGAAATAGAGGTGACGTCCACCTGGATCGGTGACAGTGGTAAGGCGGTTGAGGTTGTCGTAGGTCAGCTGGGTGGCATTTCCATTACGGTCGATGATTGCCGTGAGAGAGCCGCTCGAAAAACTGAAAATCCTCTGCTCGCCGTTTTGGAAAGAGAGAATCCACTCAGTGAAGTTACTGTCGGTCGCTAGGGTGGCAGCGACATTGGCGGGGGCAACGAGTGTAAGTGTTCCCCCGCCTGCGAACGACCAAAAACTTCCGTCGCTCCGTGAATATTTCACGTAGTTGTCGCTACCCATGAAAATTCGCTCTTCGTAAGTTGAACGCCAATTCGGTCCAAAAAGACCGGTTTGAAGGGATGTCTGGGAGGAGGGCCATAGACTGTTCCACCTGCGCGTTAGACTTAGACCGCCAGAGAGGCCCGGGATTCTCAAATCAGTCTCGTCAATGAAAGTATTCCCTGTTACCAAGCTGATCGGTGATCCAGCAGATGGTCGGCTTGAGCCTGGGCTTGAGCCTGGGCTTGAGCCTGGGCTTGAGCCTGGGCTTGAGCCACCAGCCCCACCACAAGTGGGGCAGGTTTCACCGGGGGCGGCGGCAGGGAGACAGTTCGGTCCAGGGTCCCAAAGTTTGCAGTTATACGTGGGGACTCCCCCACCCCCGAGCCCGGCATAAATGCAATCGTAGGCGCCGTTGAAGGGCAAGGTTATCCCAGTTATATAGTGCCAGCACGACCCGGGCACCTGTGCAGAAACCTTCATCCCGGAACCACATACCAGGATCGACAACGCGATCAGACCTCTGACAATCTTGTTCACGGCTGACTCCAAACCGGAATTGGGCACACCAATCCCTCATCCAGCATTCGTGGTATTTGGTCCGACGTTAAGCCAAATAGAGTTACCGCAGTTAAATACACAACTTCTAAAAATGGTTGAGCGCTGACTTGTACTCGCAGGTAATACTGTTGTCAAGCAAATATTTATTCATAATCTATATTTTCTGTGGAAAATTGGCCTCGCGCCGAGTTCAGCGAGTTAGGTTGTTGCTAAGATGACTTTTCGAATGAACTGCTGCCCTCTGCGACGGGATAGCCCGCCTAGGTAGAATCAGGGCTTCCCAAACGTGAGGCAATACGAGCAGGAAAGCCATCAAGAATGGCGCTATCTCAGAGATGGCTCGCCACGGTGGGATTGCTTCGGATCTGCGTTACCGCTGGAGGGATGAGGCCGAGGAAGCAGCCAAGGTAGGGCATGGAGGAGACGCACAGCCCCCACAGAGGCAGGGGAAGGGTCTCGGCCACCGAACTTCTAGTAATTCAAATCCACACTAATTGAAGAGATGAAGGAAGAGAAGGAAACAGATAGAGAAAATTATAATCGGAAATAGGACGTTTTTCCCCCGGCGCGCCGCAGTTTTATCAATCCCCCCGATTTTCGGCATCCACCCGCCCCAGCGGTTGATCCCCAGCGACGCACTATATCCCCACGGCCCGGGGCGCGATCCCGCCGCCTAGGGGCCGCCAATCGCCGTAAATGGCCGTTCTATGGCTCCGTTTAGGACTTCCAACCCGAATTTTCCCAAAACGTGCGTCCATCACGTTCTTAGCATCGCCCCAGACCCCGGCGAAACTACGCCCGAAATTGGGCCGCCGGTCCTGAATTTGAAGGCCATTTCAGGCACGAATAAACAGGGCCGCGCCGTTCCAGCGATCACAGAGTCGCACGGGCGTGTGGATTCATATCAGCAGAAACCGGGCGGGTTTTGGTTTTGGCCCTGGCACTTGACCTGGTGCGAATAAACACGGGTGAGAGGAACAGGCGGACTGTTCGTTCGCTGGGGTGAATAAACACGCAGATCGACCTCAGTTCACAGTCGCGGGTAGAAATTCGGAGGCAAGGAACCCGAAATCCAAAGTATCATGCCGCCAGCATTGAAACGTCTTGGCAGAGGCGGAAATGAGCGAGTCACTGGATGCACTCCGGGATTACCTATCTGGGCTGCCCAACGGAGCGATAGGAGAGCCCGAGCAAGTCGAATTGCTCCTCGCACGTTGTTGGGACGAGTTGGCGCCACCTCAGGGAGGGATGACCGCTTCGAAATTGTACGATCGGACCGAAAAGATGGAATGGAATTCGCCGATCCTTACGTTTCCAATTGAGAGACATGGAGCGAGACAGTTCGGTTCCAAGTGGGCGGAGTTGCAGGGCTGGAGGATCGACATAAATAAAGGTTCGGCAAGTTGCACCCCGAATGCTGGCAAACGCTTGAAGGAAAAGTCGGAGCCCAGGTTAAATGTGAATCCGATGGCTGACGAAGTTGCAACCCTTGTATTCGCGGGCACAAAAGATGAGAGGCTGAAGTGGTACGGCGATTTTAAAGTGCGAGTTTTGATCGGAGAGTTCATTCCCGAGGGGTTGGCAGTCGCACAAACTCTTAGAGGAAGAAGGAAGCGATTCATAAAAGCGGTCGAGGACCGCCTGAAACAGCAAGGTTGGCACAAAGTGGGAGTACATACGTTCGAAAAGCACCGCGAAAGCAACCCCCATGAAGCCGGTCCGGCTGAACATCCCTGATGAGTCCGGATTTTTAGGATTGCCCAAAATCACCCCTAACGTTGGCCGTGCACGGAACTAGACTGGGTGGGGACGAGAGAGTAGCCAAGTCCGCGACGATTCTCGGGTCTGGGTTCTCAAACAGCAAGCGCACTTCCCTGTTGATCGTGGCTCGTGGGTTTTTGCGGTACGCCGTGTGCAGGCCTGCTATCCAAAGATAGTGATCCAACTCGACGTTGGAGACGCTACCTAACTCCATTTTTAGAAGACTGTGATTTTTATAAAAGGCTTCATAAGGCCGTTCGGGATCAACCAACATGAATGTTCGACCAAGATGTAGTCTAACCATCGCGACGGCATACGCGTCCATGATCGGGAATCTTTCGGAGTCGATGAAGAAGGATGCGAATTTCGATGCGAAACTGTGATGACGATGAACGATTCCGTCATCCTGAGGTGGGACCGCCAGCTCCTCAATTAATTCTGGTCCGACCGATGGTAAATCAACCTTGCCCAGAACTTCCACAACATGACGAGCCATGCGGTGTATTGCCAGCACATTCGTCCCGTACAGCGCGTTCACACACGTGGCTTTCAGCAAGACCGAATTGAAGTCAAATCCCGGGAACTCCGAAACGAGCGAGGCGAGAGCGCGGTTGGTCGATTGCCAGCCCTCGAGTCGTCGATGCACCCGCCCGGCTGCAGCGATTTGCTCGACATCGAGCGAGACGGCCAAAGGCATTAAAGGCTACCTCGAAGAACACTATGGACAGACTTTAGCAGGGACGGCGAGTTGTTGTGACGTAACTTCCCGTTCTGGTTCCTAGTTGTAAACGCGTGGCTGATGGCAAGCGGAAAGGACGAAGTGAGGTGCCTACCGCTCTGGTACACAGTTACGCATTCAACCAGAAAAATAATGTTTACGCCATTCGAATTTGGAATATATAAGTTGGATAGTTTCATGTCTTGTTGACCACGGGGGTGAATGTAAGACTTCCTTCGGAACGGCGTTCTTTGCCCAGCGATAGGGCGCAGCCGGACAGATGCGGGGAGGATTCAATCTCAGGGCCTAGTGGAAAGAGATGTGATTCGAGGGAGGCGCAAATGCGACATGTGAGACAGGCCCTGGTTTGTGTGCTGGTGTGGGCTGTTGTCGTGCAGGGTCAGGGAAATTCGTTCAATAAGGTTCGCTACAACGGAGGCTCAGTAGACTCGAAGGTAGACCCCAAAGACTGGGATAACCGCCTTACGGTTACCTCAGATGCGATCACGTTAGCTTTGAAGGACGGGAAGAAGATTGATATCCCACCGAAAACGGTGACCTCGATTAGCTATGGGCAGGAAGCGCACCGTCGCGTGGGAACGATGGTAGCTCTGGCAGTCTTGGTCGCTCCCGTTGCCTTGTTTGGTCTTTTACATAAGACACGGCTGCACTACATCGGAATCCAATTCGCAACACCAGACAGCAAGAGCGCGGGAATCCTCTTGCAGGGAGACAAGGACAATTACCGGGCGATCTTAGTCGCATTGCAGGGCGTAACTGGCGTACCGGTTTCGGTAGCAGAAAAGGACCGGGAGTTCATACCGGTGGGTGTGAAAGCAGATGTGACCAAAGGTGGAGAAGAGGAAGCGCAGGCAAAGCCTGGAGCCACATCGGCTGAGACCAAAGATTCCGAAGCAGCAAAGGGCGCCGTGAACGTTTCATCAAATCCAGCCGGTGCGGACGTGGTTTTGGATGGGGCGTTTGTTGGGAATTGCCCCGCTTCGCTGAAGCTAGCAGCAGGCAAACACTCGATAACCGTGAAGGCGGCCGGTTATAAGGACTGGTCCAGGGAGATCAACGTACAGGCTGGCTCGGAAGTGCAACTGACCGCGAACCTCGAGAAATAATAGTCAAGTTAGAAGGAGCGCTTAATGAGATTGAAACCAGTTCTCCGAGCGCTGACGACGATCATGTTGGCCAGCGTGATGGCTTTTGGTGCCTCACGACCTCAGAACGACCGCCATAGGGTTGGTGCAAAGTGCAATGACGGCACGACCAGCACAGCGACTGGCCGCGGCGCGTGCTCGCATCATGGCGGGGTCAGTTGTTGGCTGTACAGCGATGGCACGTGCACTAAGCCATAGAAGAGAGCACGTTAAGGCCGATTCTCGGGTCTTGGCTTTGACCTCCGTGGAATCTTCGCAGTGGTGGTGTGCGACCAGATGAGTTACTTTTCGACGCACTACGATAAGCTCCGGTTTCCGGTAAGTGATGCGAGATCCTCTGGCTTTCGACGAGCTCAGATCGCCGCGATACACGCGGTTTCAGCCCACTTCTTCAATTCAAATCAACCAGCTATGGTAACTATGCCGACAGGCGCAGGAAAGACAACGGTGCTCATGGCCCTTGCTTTCGTCTTGCGTGCGGAGCGCGTTCTGATTCTCACGCCAAGTCGATTGGTTCGGGAGCAGATCGCAGAAAACTTCGACGCTTTAGTCGACCTTAAAAAAATCGAAGCTCTGCCCCTCGATCTGGCAGGCCCGAATGTCTTCGCCACCGAAGGCACAATCGGTTCAGATCAAGCGTGGGAAGCGCTTCGTCACTACGATGTGGTCGTAGCAACGGTTCCCAGCGTAAGTCCGAGAGAAGGTGCAATTCCGGTGCCCCCGGCTGATCTCTTTGATCTAGTGCTTGTGGATGAAGCTCATCATGCTCCCGCCAAGACTTGGAGCCGACTGTTGGATCTTTTGCGTTCCGCGAAGCAGGTTCTCTCTACTGCGACACCGTTTCGACGCGACGAAAAGGAGATAAAGGGAAAATTTGTCTTCACTTACGACTTGCGCAAGGCATATCAGGATCGAGTGTTCGGAGACATAACATTCCAACCCGTCGAACGTCAGGCGGCGCCAACGATTGATATAGCGATTGCACAAGCCACCGAAGTAAAGTTTCGAGGCGACCGGGCTGCTGGTTTGCAGCATTTGGTGATGGTGCGGACCGACAGTGTTGCAAGAGCTAAAGAGCTTAAGAACCTGTATGACAACAACACAGACCTCCGTCTCGCTTTTGTGAGCGGGTCGCACAGCCTCGGCTTTGTTAAGAAAGTGATCCACAAGCTCAGGACCAACGACCTGGACGGTATCGTGTGCGTTAACATGTTCGGCGAGGGTTTCAATCTTCCTAACTTAAAGATTGCAGCGATCCACAGCCCTCACAAATCTTTGGCCATTACCCTCCAGTTCATTGGGCGTTTTGCTCGAACAGGTCAAGCGGACATCGGAGGTGCAACATTCCTTGCCGAGCCAGCCAGCAGCGGCGAGGAAATCGAGGAACTCTACGAAGCCGGCGCCGTTTGGCGCGATATAGTGCAGAACATCGCGGCGGGACGCGTGGAAGAAGAAATGAACACCCGCGACGTGATTGACAGTTTCGCTGTCGATGCTGCACCGGACATGGAAGATTTTTCCCTATACACCGTAGAGCCGTATTTTCACGTCAAGGTGTTCTCGACTCCTGATGGAGCAGATGTAACCAGAGAGCCAGAACTGCCACGAACGATGCAGATTATCTTCAAAGGTATAAGCGATCCGCATGGCGCGGCCGTTTATTTGACCAGGGAAGCGATCCGCTCAGAATGGTCTACGGACGAAAGGTTCACGAATGTTGCCTTCGACATCTTTATTTTTCACTACGACCAACCTGCAAGGCTGCTGTTCATCTGTTCTTCTCGCCGCCGCACAGAGCTGTACGCCCGTGTCGCAAGAGCGCTCGTGACGGGCCGTCCTCGGCCTCTTTCAAGCAACCGAATCAATCGCGTGTTGAATGACCTCAGGGCAGCAGAGTTTTTCAGCGTGGGAATGCGCAAGCGGCACAGACTTGGCCAAATCGAGTCATATCGCATTATGGCCGGCCCAAGCGCAGATAAAGCGGTCCGCCAGACCGAGGCGAAGACGTTTGACCGCGGGCACTGCTTTGGAAAAGCGATTGAAAATGGCACTGAGATTACGATCGGCGTCAGCATAGGTTCAAAGGTGTGGAGTAACACCTATGGGAGGATTCCCGAGCTCTTGGATTGGTGTGATCACTTAGCGAACAAAATCTCGAGCCGTAACGTTATTCCAACAGGCTCTGGACTGGACCTTTTGTCTACCGGAGAAGAGTTGACGGAGATACCGGACGGCATCATCGCCATGACTTGGGGGCTGGAAGTCTACAGCGAAGCGCCACGAGCTACCTTCATACGAATAGACGGTACTCCTGGAGAGAGCAACCTTCTGGACTTTGAGCTTGAGATTGTTGAGAGTCGACGAGGATCTTTAACGTTCGCAGTCAAAAGCCCTGATATTGAGTGGCGGGGCCGATTCTCCCTTGACGGCACAGACCTATTTCAAGCTGCCTCACCCGATGGGCCGGAATTGAGGGTGCAGTACAGCGCCCAGGAAGTGTCAATCGAAGATTACCTAAATGAGGTGTGGCCGACTCTGTATCGCTCGGATTTGTCTTCAATCGAAGGTCAGAGTTTGTTCTCGGCGCCAGCAGTGGTCGAGCCGTTCGATAGCGCTTCGGTCGAAACCGTCGATTGGCGGGCTGCAAATGTTGACATTACGGCAGAAAAGATAGCGGCTGTGGGCCACAGTTCAATCTTTGATTGGCTGGGGGCGCGACTGGTCGCATCGGATGCAGGCGTTGTCTTTTGTGATGACGGGCCGGGGGAAATGGCCGACTTCATCGCCATTCACGAGACTGCAGAAGGACCGAGAGTGAGGATGTACCATTGCAAGGCCAGCACTGCGGCAAATGCTGGAAATCGGGTCGAGGACTTGGAAGTGGTCTGCGCGCAGGCAATC